>Ga0182006_1001338_pt1 | contig 15092 bp, 16 predicted proteins | sample Sormic07211104_1_FD_123022 | JGI IMG/M metagenome (GOLD analysis project Ga0182006, IMG submission 123022) | Rhizosphere microbial communities from Sorghum bicolor, Mead, Nebraska, USA - 072115-104_1 MetaG | ecosystem: Host-associated > Plants > Roots > Rhizosphere | place: USA: Nebraska...
ACAGATTAATTATTTTTAAAATATTTCCGCTATGTTAGATCTTTTATATCCAAATATAAATTTATCAAAAACCAGTCCCAAAGGGACGAAATATTTATAGCAAAAATTACAAGATATTGCTCAAGAGCTCCAGCGGAGCGAAACAAAATTAGGGGTATGAATTTATCTAAAACATTAAACCCAATCAATAGGATTTTCCAATACATTAAGCAATTTTTCTTCCTTGCTTCCTGCTTCTGGATGATGATCATAAACCCACTGTACATGTGGAGGCAAACTCATCAAAATACTTTCAATTCTTCCGTTGGTTTTTAATCCGAATAAAGTTCCTTTATCGTGCACTAGATTAAACTCCACATAACGGCCACGTCGAATTTCCTGCCATGTCCTATTTTCTGGAGTATATTCTAAATTTTTTCTTCTTTCCACAATCGGAACATAAGCTTCAAGGAAACTATTGCCGACTTCGGTTACGAAATTGTACCAATCTTCCATCGACATTTGCTCATTTGCTTTGCAATAATCAAAAAACAAACCGCCAAGTCCGCGGGCTTCATTTCTGTGCGCGTTCCAAAAATAAGAATCGCATTGTTTTTTATATTTTGGATAAAACTCTGGATTGTGTTTGTCGCAGGCTGTTTTACACGTTTGATGAAAGTGTTTTGCATCTTCCTCAAACAAATAATACGGCGTTAAATCCTGTCCGCCGCCAAACCATTGCTGAATTACTTTTCCCTGTTCATCGTACATTTCGAAATATCTCCAATTGGCGTGGACAGTAGGAACCATAGGGTTTTTCGGGTGAATGACCAAACTTAATCCACAGGCAAAGAAATCTGCTTCGCCAACACCAAACATTTTCTGCATCGTTTCTGGAAGTTTTCCGTGAACGGCTGAAATGTTTACACCGCCTTTTTCAAAAACTCCCGAGCCTTCGTGACCGTTTTCAATAACGCGAGTTCTTCCACCGCCGCCTTCTGGACGTTTCCAAAGATCTTCACGGAATTTTGCAGTTCCGTCCACAGCTTCTAATCCAGCGCAGATCTGGTCTTGTAATTCTTGTATGTATGCGTAAAATTTATCTTTCATGATTTTGTGTATTCTGATTTAAGAAGTCCAAAATAAACGGAGTTTTGCAATTCTCCATCACCATTTCTAAATTCGTCTCTTAAAATTCCTTCTTGTTTAAAATTATGTTTCAATGCGATTTTTTGACTTGCCAGATTAATTTCAGAAGTGCAGATGAAAACCTTATTAATTTTCAATTCATTGAAACAAAATTCAAGTGCATCTGAAACCATTTTTGAGGTAATTCCTTTTCCTTGAAAATCTTCGTCGATAAAATAACCCAATTCACATTTAGAAATGCGGTAATCGATAGTTTTTACACACAGATAACCAATAAGGTTATTGGTTTCAGTTTCTCTTGCGTAAAAATAATATCCTTCACTATTTTTTTCTTTATCTCTACTAACCGATATAAAGTTTTCGGCATTTTTTGGTGAGTCAGAATTAGCTAGCGTGACAGGGAAAGTGTGTCCGATATGATTTCTATTCTTATCAATTAATTTATAAAATTCTTCGGGAAGAATATTTTCAATTCGGTCTATTTTCCAATCTGTAAAACTCATTTTTATTTGTCTTTTAGAGAAGTAATTTTCGAATTTATCCCAAAAGAAAAAACCTTGCTTTCTTGTTGGATGTATTGGTAAATGGCAAGTGATTTTCTTAAGAAATCAAATTGCTTTTCCTGAGATAAACTCACCAGAATATCTGCAAATTGTTCTTGTTGGTTCCAGTCTAAATGACATCGCTGTAACAAAATAATCAACTCTTCTTCAGGAATTTCAATTGTTCTTTCTAGACTTAATCCAAAACTATTTAATTGTTCATCGATCAGACTTGTATCTTCAGCATTCCAAAACTTTGGAACAAAAACCAAAGCGTGCAAAGTCTTTAGAGTATTCTCTATTCTAATGCTTTCTTCGTCTCTTAGGCCTTTGTTTAGCATTTTTTGAGTTGTTGGTTGCTAGTTTATGGTTGATAGTGTTTTATCCAACAACTATCAACCATAAACTATCAACTATTATTGCCCATATTCCTTCACCGCGTCTATAAACGCTTTTGCGTGATCTACAGGGATATTTGGTAAAATTCCGTGACCTAAATTTACAATATATTTGTCTTTTCCAAACTCGTCGATCATTTCATGAACCATTTTCTTGATAGTCGGAATTGGAGAAAGTAATCTTGACGGATCAAAATTTCCTTGTAAAGTAATGTTTCCGCCAGACAAATAACGAGCGTTTCTAGCCGAACAAGTCCAGTCTACTCCAAGTGCAGAAGCCTTACTTTTACCCATTTCGCCAAGCGCAAACCAACATCCTTTTCCGAAAACAATAACCGGTGTAATTTCAGCTAAAGCATCAACGATCTGGTTGATATATTTCCATGAAAACTCTTGATAATCAACAGGAGAAAGCATTCCTCCCCAAGAATCAAAAATCTGAACAGCATTAACTCCAGATTTTACTTTTTCTTTTAAGTATAAAATTGTTGTGTCTGTAATTTTTTGCAATAATGTATGCGCTGCAACTGGATTTGAAAAACAAAAACCTTTTGCAGTATCAAAGCTTTTAGAGCCTTTTACTTCAACAGCATAACAGAAAATTGTCCAAGGCGAACCAGCGAAACCAATTAAAGGCACTTCGTCGTTCAGCATTTCTTTAGTCAATTTAACAGCATCAAAAACATAACCCAAAGTTTCATTTACATCTGGAACAATAACTTGATTTACCTGTTCCATTGTACGGATTGGATTTGGAATAATTGGTCCTAAATTGTCTTTTAATTCTACGTGAATTCCCATTGCACGAGGAACAACTAAAATATCCGAAAACAAAATCGCAGCGTCTGGAGCAATTCTGCGAATTGGCTGTACTGTAATTTCGGCCGCAAGTTCTGGAGTTTCACATCTTGTGAAAAAATCATATTTATCACGTAAAGCTCTAAATTCAGGTAAATATCTTCCTGCCTGGCGCATCATCCATACTGGCGGACGTTGAACTGTTTCTCCTTTTAATGCTTTTAAAAATAGGTCGTTTTTTAACATGTTTTCTTTGCTTTAGGCTTTAAGCTTTAGGCTTTAAGCGGTGTTTGTCTATCTTTTTGCTTAAAGCATAAAGCTTAAAGCGTATTGCTAAATTATTTTTGCTTAAGGCTTACTGCCTAAAGCTTATAGCTTTAATTTATTTATATTCGTGAATTACGTCTTCGATTACATCTTCAATTGTTGGCTGATCTGCAACGATGATATTCTTTGTTGTTTTTGATAAAGCTTCTGCAGTGGTTTCTCCAATACAGAAACAAACTTCTTTTTTAATTGTATTCTCTTTCAAATAACTCTCAACGCCAGAAGGACTGAAAAATAAGATTGCATCAACAGCTGTCTTTATTTTTTGTGGCTGTAAAGAGGTGTCGTAAACCTGAATTTCGTTGAGTTGTATGCCAGCGTCTTTTAAGGCATTTGGCAAAGTATCTTTTCTAAGGTTACCGCTGAAAAAAGTATAACTTTCATTTCTGTAAATTAAAGTGATAATTTCGGCCAAATCAGATGCGTAACCTGTGTAAGCCACAACATTAAAGCCATTATCGCTTAAAAGCGCTTTGGTTTTAAGGCCAACGCAATACACATTTTTTTTCTTTAACTGCTCTGAGTCGGGATGAGATAAAACGCTGTGAACAGCGTTCTGACTCGTGAAAATAAGACTTTCGTTAAGGTCTTTAAATTCGAAAGGTTTATTTTCAGTTTTAATGAAATCGGCTTCGATTAGATCAAAGCCGCCTTTTTTCAACTCTTCTTTTTGAAGAGGAGATAATATTTTAGTAGATAATATCTGAATTGATTTCGCCATTATTTTTTCAGGGATTCTTTAATCTTTTGCATTAATTCCGTTCCTCCATTATTCAAAATCTCCTGTGCCGAATGAAAACCTAATTTTTTCCATTCTGAAATATCGACTGTTTTATTGATTTCTAATTTTTGTTTTCCGTCAATAGAAAGTAAAACACCTTGAAAATGCAAAGTATCTTCATCTTCATTGTAAGTTACCAAAGCTCCAATTGGAGCAGTACAACCGCCTTCGAGTGTTCTTAAAAACTGACGTTCGATATAAGTGCAGATTTCAGTTTCGATATGATTTAACTGCGAAAGTGCATCAAGGGTATAATTGTCATTTTCCATTGCTACAACAAGCATTGCTCCTTGTGCCGGCGCGGGAATCATCCAATCTAAATTAATGTAGTTTTCAGGTTTTAAGTTAATGCGCTCCAAACCTGCAGCGGCAAAAACAGCTCCATCCCAATCATTATCCTGAAGTTTCTGCATACGGGTATTCACGTTTCCGCGTAAATCAACTACAGTATGGTTTGGATATTTGTTAAACCACTGTGCCTGGCGTCGTAAACTTCCAGTTGCAATCGTGCTGGGTTTATCTGCAAAATCAGCATTTCCTTTGTGAACCAAAATATCTAAAACATTTGCTCTTTCTAAAACAGCAGCCTGAACAATTCCCTTTGGTAATGCAGTTGGAACATCTTTCATAGAATGCACCGCAATATCAATATCGCCATTAATCATGGCAATGTCCAGCGTTTTTGTAAAAATTCCAGTTATACCAAGTTCATAAAGCGGTTTATCCAGAATAATATCGCCTTGAGATTTTACAGCAACAATTGAGGTTTTATACCCCAAATCGTTTAATTTCTTTTCGACAGTATGTGCCTGCCAAAGTGCTAATTCGCTGTCACGAGTTCCAATTCTGATTGTTTTTTCAGCCATGTTATGTTTCTTGAACCATATAAGTTATATAAGTAAATTTAAGTAGTTTGGGTAAAACACAGTTTTTAAATGAACTTATATAACTTATATGGTTTAAAATTTTATTTAAGATGCTTTTATTTTGAAGACTTTCTCGATCCATTCGATGCTTTCATCGACCATGGTGTCGTCGTCTTTTAAATGATTTGCGAAATGAGTAGTGATTTTCTGGATGATCCTGTTGCTTATGATTTCAGCTTGTGCTTCATTAAAATCAGCGATTTTTTTACTTTGGAAATCTAATTCAGAAGCTTTGATCGCGTTCAATTTGTCTTTTAAAGCATTGATGGTCGGCGCAAATTTTCGGCCTTTCATCCAAACAACGAACTCTTCTTTGATTTCTTCGATGATTGCTTCCGCAGCAGGAATGTGTAATTTTCTGTTTTCCAATGTTTCATCTGTCAATTGCGACAAATAATCCATGTGAATTAAAGTTACGCCTTCTAATTCCTCTACGTTTTCGTTAACGTTTTTTGGAATAGACAAATCCAGAATCAATAGCGGTTTTTTAAGATTTAAAATCGCTTTGTCAACTGTTGGGTTTTGAGCACCAGTTGCTACAACAACAACGTCTGCCTTTTGAAGTTCTAAATGTAATTCAGAATAATCTTTAACAATCAAATTTAGTTTTCCAGCCAATTTCTCAGCTTTGTCTTTAGTTCGGTTGATTAAAGTAATATGTTCGTTTTTAGTATGTTTTACTAAATTCTCGCAAGTATTTCTCCCGATTTTTCCTGTTCCGAAAAGTAAAATATTTTTATTGCTGATATCCTCAACATTTTTAAGAATGTATTGAACCGAAGCAAAAGAAACAGAAGTAGCGCCAGAGCTAATTTCGGTTTCAGTTTTAATTCTTTTACTTGCCTGAATCACCGCATTAACTAATCTTTCCATAAAAGCATTGGCTAAGCCCATTGATTTTGAATGGATAAAAGAAGTTTTGATTTGAGATATAATTTCAAAATCACCTAAGATCTGACTGTCTAAACCAGTTCCTACGCGAAATAAATGATTGATTGCTTCTTGATTTTTATAAACGAAACCAACTTTTTGAAAAGCGTCAACAGAACCATTGCTGTTGTCGCAGATCAATTTGATTAATTGAAATGGATGTTCTGCAAAACCATAAATTTCGGTTCTGTTACAGGTTGAAGTGACAATTAAACTTTCTATTCCTTCAGTTTTAGCTTGTTCCAGCAAACGCGTTTTCGCCACTGCGTCCAAACTAAATTGACCTCTGACCTCAGCATCAGCTTTTTTATAACTCAGACCAACTGAGTAAAAATAAAGGTGTTTCGGTACGTTATTGTTTTCCATAAATTCACTTTCATAAAAGTGCAACAAAATTATTACTATACTATTGATAAAAGTAACGCTGAAAGTACTTTTTGTATCGCTGCATGTTTTTTTGATTCTAAACATCTGTTTTTATGCAAAAAGCAGTACTTTTGTAGCAAAATCAAGTCGTTTGAAACGATTTGTTTAGAGTCATTCTAAATAACATTTTGACGGAGGTTTGATTTTAGTCCAAAAAAAATATCGCTATGAGTTCTCAAGAAGTTATAAAAATTGAAGACGACTTTACGCTGATTCGTTTTCAAAACGATGGCTCTGAGCCTTTTTATGCACAGCACGAAATAGGTACCGGCCTGATACAGTTTCACTTCGGGATAAAAGGCAACGCCAAATTTTTATTCAATCAAGGCAATTATGCTTTAGAATTGAAAGAAGAAAAATCGCTGCTTTTATATAATCCGCAGAAAGAATTACCGCTTAATTTAGAATTGGCACCAAACTCTTGGGTGATTTCTGTAATTGTTTCCATCAAAAAATTTCACGCGTTGTTTTCTGCAGAAGCCGATTATATTACTTTTTTAAGTCCTGATAATAAGGATAAAAAGTATTATAACGAAGGAAATATTAGTCCGTCGATGGCAATTGTTTTGAGTCAGTTGTTTCATTACAATCTTCATCCATCCATAAAAAACCTTTATTATAAAGGAAAAGGATACGAATTATTGAGTTTGTATTTTAACAGAACCGAAGATCCAAACGCAGAACAATGTCCGTTTTTAATTGATGAAGATAACGTTCTGAAAATTCGAAGAGCCAAAGAAATCATCATTGCGAATATGGCCGAACCGCCAGGATTGCAAGAATTGGCAGATGAAATTGGTTTGAATTTGAAGAAACTTAAAATGGGTTTCAAGCAAATTTATGGCGACACGGTTTACGGTTTCCTTTTCGACTATAAAATGGATTTTGCCAGAAAACTTTTAGACAGCGGTTCTTATAATGTAAACGAAGTGGGGTTGAAAATTGGCTACAGCACCGGAAGTCACTTTATCGCGGCATTCAAGAAAAAGTTTGCCACAACTCCAAAAAAATATTTGATGTCGATTAATGCGAATGTTTAAGCATGACGTAAGAACCAGAGATCTAATATTATAAAATCAAACGTTCCTACGGAACGTTATACGGTGTAGATATTTAAAGTTACCAACGAAATGTTCCAACGGAACATAAAAAAGATGAATCTTTGGTGAAAATGTTCCGATAGGAACATCTCGTTGGTAGAAAAAAAAAAATTAAATGTTTTTTGCGTTTCATAAGAACGATTGATTTAAGAGAATCAATTTTATAAATAAGAACATAATTAAAAAGTAATAATTATCATATTTCTAAAAAGCAGCAAGTTCTACTTTTGACGAAATTTTAAAAACAAATAAAATGCTTAAAGCCTAAAGCTTAAAGCCTAAAGCAAAAAAACAATAATGAAAGGCGTATTATTAGTAAACTTAGGATCTCCAGAAAGTCCAACACCAAAAGATGTAAAACCATATTTAGACGAATTTTTAATGGATAAATACGTGATCGACGTTCCGTATTTATTAAGAGCATTATTGGTTCGCGGAATTATTTTGAGAAAAAGACCTGAGGAATCAGCTCACGCTTACGCGAAAATTTGGTGGGAAGAAGGTTCTCCATTAGTAGTTCTTTCTGAAAGAATGCAGAAAAAAGTACAGCCTTTGGTAAATGTTCCGGTTGCATTAGCAATGCGTTACGGAAGCATGACAATCGAAAAAGGACTTCAGGAATTGCATGATAAAGGTGTAGATGAAGTAATGCTTTTTCCTTTATATCCGCAATATGCAATGGCTTCGACTTTGACTATTTTAGTAAAAGCAGAAGAAATCCGTAAAAAGAAATTTCCAAACATGAAATTTACGGATGTTCCAGCATTTTACAACAAACCAGATTACATCAAGAATTTAGCAGATTCAATCCAGAAACATTTAGTTGGTTTTGATTACGATCATTTATTGTTTTCTTACCATGGAATTCCGGAACGTCACATCCGCAAAACAGATGTTACTAAATCACATTGCAAAATTGATGGCTCTTGTTGTAACACACCTTCGGCTGCGCATGACTTTTGCTATCGTCACCAGTGTTATGAAACAACAAAACAAGTTGTAAAATTATTAGGACTTCCAGAAGATAAATATAGTCTAACTTTTCAATCGCGTTTGGCGGGCGACAAATGGTTAGAACCTTATACGGATGTTGAAATTGATAACATGCCTGCAAAAGGAATCAAGAAACTGGCGGTTGTCACACCAGCTTTCGTTTCAGACTGTTTAGAAACTCTTGAGGAAATCGCGATGCGTGCCAAAGAAGATTTTGAAGCCAAAGGAGGAGAAGAATTCTTGGCAATTCCATGTTTGAATGATGATGATGAATGGTGCCAGACAGTTTCTAATTGGATTAATGATTGGGCTAAATAAGAATTAAAGACATATGAATAAATTAAAATATTTTTCGATTTTATTTTTCTCTCTAGCAATTCTTGTTGGATGCAAAAAAAGAGACACTTTTGAAAACAATACTTTTTCTGATAAAACATTCAACTGGCAGATTACTATTCCAGACGATTATGAAAAAGTAAATCAAAAAGAAAATGGAGAAATTAAAGGAGATACAACTTTAATCAATAAAGAATATTCTATAGTTGCTTTTAAAAGAAACAAGGCCAATTATTTTGCAGCAAACTACGAAAATTATTCAGGCGATGTTCGCTCAACTGATCTAAAGATGAGATTAAAAGATTTTCTTTTTTTGAAAAATATTGGTCAAGTTTATCCGCAAGGTCAAATGGGAGATTACAAAGTAACTTCTGAGAACATTTCGGGTTTAGAATTTAGAAAAGCTAAGATTTCAATAACTGAAAAAGGAAAAACTCTTGCGACAGCAGTTATTTTTTCAAGGACTTTTAATGACAAAATCTTTATCGCTTCAATAGTATATGAAAATGAAGATTACGGTAAAGAAATGATTGATCTTTTTAAAAAATCTACATTTAAGGAATAAATGGAATATTATAACTATTTAAAATCACTGCATCTTATATTTGTAATCACTTGGTTTGCAGGTTTGTTTTATATCGTTCGTTTGTTTGTTTATCAAATTGAAGCAAATGAAAAGCCATCTCCAGAAAAAGAAATTTTACAGGCGCAATACAAAATTATGGCCTACCGTTTGTGGTACATTATTACATGGCCGTCGGCGGTTTTGGCAAGTATTTTTGCTTTTTGGATGCTGTTTTTTACAGATGCAGGTCATGTATGGATGAAAATGCCATGGATGCACGTAAAATTATGCTTCGTTTTCCTTTTGTATTTATATCACGGAAAATGCCATCAAATTTTTAAACAATTACAAAACGATGAGGTAAAATATACCAACAACTTCATGCGTTTGTGGAATGAAGGCGCAACCATTATTTTATTTGCCGTTGTTTTTTTAGTAGTTTTAAAAAGTGCCATCAATTGGATTTTCGGCGTAATCGGAATTATTTTATTCTCGGTTTTAATAATGCTTGGATTCCGATTTTATAAACGAATTAGAGAAAAGAAATAGTTGTAAATTGTGAATTGTTAATGGTAAATTATAATGCAGACCGAATAATTCATAATTTACAATTCACAATTTATAATTAAAAAACATGCAGAACTTCAAAATGTCAATGCTTTCCCTTCGTACCAGGATTTTCCTGTCGATGATTGTATTGATTGTTGTAGCATCTTTTTTATTGGCTTCGATTTCGATTATTCAGTTTAAAACTGAAGCTAAAGAATATCATCAAGAACGTTTAGAACGGAAAGAAAATGCTGTAAAAGAACATATCAATTATGTTCTGTCGACTACAACTTATCCGCTTAAAACCCAAAATCTCGATTTAATTTTCAAAGATAAAATCCACGAATTAGCGCAGATTCATAAAATCGAAATCAACATTTACAGTCTTGACGGGAAACTTCTAAAATCTTCAAAAGAATCTTTTGCTGTTGATAAAATTGCACCGCCAATTCCCGAATATATTCTGAAATTAGTTCGTTCTTCTATTGAAAAGCGTTTTGTGGATATTAAAACCATTGACGGAGTTAAAAACAGATCATCCTACAGTTTAATAAAAGACGAAAAATTTAAACCACTCGGAATTTTAAACCTTCCCTATTTAGAAGACGACGGCTATTACGATAATGAGCTGAATACCTTTTTAATCCGCTTAAGCCAGGTTTATTCTTTTATGCTGATTGTGGCTTTTGCATTGGCGTATTTCCTTTCGACCTACATCACAAAATCGCTAAAAACCATTTCCGACAGATTGGAAGAAACCAATTTAGATCAGAAAAATGAAAAAATTGTATTAGAAGCGAATAGTAAAGAGGTCAACTTCTTGATTAAAGCGTATAACGGAATGGTCGACAAACTCGAAACAAGTGCGATCAAACTTGCCCAAAGTGAACGTGAAGAAGCTTGGCGTGAAATGGCGAAACAAGTCGCGCATGAAATCAAGAATCCGCTTACGCCTATGCGATTAACGGTTCAGAGTTTCCAGAGAAAATTTGATCCAAATGATCCTGATGTGAAGCAGAAAATGAACGATTACTCCGAAACTTTAATTCAGCAGATTGATACGATGACGGCGGTAGCTTCGGCATTTTCGAACTTTGCTTCGATGCCGGCACAGCAAAACGAAACGTTGAATGTTGTTGAGGTTGTCGAATTGGCTTTGGATATTTTCAACGAAGACTATATTGTTTTTGAAAAAGACGAAGAAGAGATCATTTCAAAAATGGACCGTACGCAGTTGATCCGTGTGATTACCAATTTGGTTAAAAACGCAACGCAGGCCATTCCCGAAAGTCAGTTTCAAAAATCGATTGTCGTTACTGTAAAAAGACGCAATAATAATGTTGAAATTGCTGTAAAAGACAACGGAATCGGTATTCAGAAACAAGATATCGGCCGAATCTTCGAGCCAAAATTTACGACCAAAACCAGCGGTATGGGACTTGGACTTGGAATTATCAAAAACATTATCGAAAATTACAAAGGAACAATTACCTTTGAGTCAACTTACGGAAAAGGAACCACATTTAGAGTTTCTTTGCCCATTACTAACTCTTAAACTAACCGTCATGGACTACGAAAATATCTTAATTTCTATCGAAGAAAAAATAGCAACGATCACAATTAACAGACCAACAAAACTGAATGCTTTAAACAAAGCGACCATTAGTGATTTGAGCAGGGCAGTTAAATTATTAAGTAAAAATGACGATGTTCGTGTAATTGTCTTAACTGGAAGCGGTGAAAAAGCCTTTGTAGCCGGAGCCGATATTTCTGAATTTGCTAATTATACCATTGTCGAAGGCGCGCAATTAGCAGCTGAAGGTCAGGAATCTTTATTTGATTTTATTGAAAATCTAAAGAAACCAGTTATTGCAGCCGTTAACGGTTTTGCTTTAGGTGGCGGATTAGAACTGGCAATGGCTTGTCATTTTAGAGTGGCTTCAGACAATGCAAAAATGGGATTACCAGAAGTAACTTTAGGATTAATTCCAGGTTATGGAGGAACGCAGCGTTTACCTCAATTAGTGGGTAAAGGACGTGCAATGGAAATGATCATGACTGCTGCTATGATTTCTGCAGAAGAAGCCAAACAATACGGTTTAGTAAATCATGTTGTGCCTCAGGCAGAACTATTATCATTTACAAATGTAATTGCTCATAAAATCATTAAAAATGCTCCGTTTGCAATTAGTAAAGCGATAAAAGCCATCAATGCCAACTTTGAAGACGGTAAAAACGGATTTGATACTGAAATAAAATCTTTCGGAAAATGTTTCGGAACTCAGGATTTTAAAGAAGGAACAACAGCTTTCTTAGAAAAACGTAAAGCTGAATTTACAGGGAAATAAAGTTTATACCACAGAGTTACACAAAGATTCCGCAAAGTTACACAAAGCTTTGCATTAATGTTTTTTCTTTGTGATTCTCTGTGAAATCTTTGTGTAACTCTGTGGTAAAACAACACAAAGCTGTTCAAAGTAATTAAAAAACTCAATTACTTAGGAACTTAGTCCCGAAGCTTCTGGATAGCAACTAATAAATAAAAATCATGTCCTACGAACCTATATTTGCCCTTTTTTGTGAACGAGTTAAAGAAAGTATTCAAGCTGGAACTTTCGCAAAATTGACTTTGGCCAAAACAATAGGCGATACCGAACTTAAGAATATCTATTTTCGTTTGGTTTTAAATGAAGATAATACCTTTTCAATATCATTGACTTCACGTTATAAAACTGAAGAAGTTGAGAGCATTCATACCTTAGATGAAGCACTTTTGATTTTAGGCTCTTATATCAAAAAGCCGTTTTTAACAGCGCTTTTGTTTACCACAGATAATGATGTGACTTTTAAAGTAAACAAGAAAAACGCGGGAAGTATAATAGAACAACCACCAACGTTTAAAAATGCTTCTCCAGTTATGTTAGAAATGATTGAGAAAGGTATAGTTTAATATAATTTGTTCAGTTCAATAAAATTTGAAACCCGTAAATTCTAAAAGTTTACGGGTTTTTTTGGCTTTTTTTAATACTATTAAATTGTTTACGGGTATGCAATCATAAAAGGCAGTGATAATTTTGCAAAAATTATAAAGCTTTTTTAGAATGAAAGAATATAGAGTAAAAAAGGGGATAAGAAGATTAGTTTACATTTTAGCTTCATTAGCAATATTCTTATACGGAGGTTTGACAATTGTACTTATAATTCCACCCTTTAATACAAGTACGCAAGAAATGCATCAATCACTGCCAGGTTTATGGTTACTAGGATTGTTTTTGGCAATGGTTATTTTAATGATTGTTGTGATAGTTTCTATAAAAAAAAGAAAAGTAATTATAACAAATGAATCAATAATTTCGCTCGGTCTCTTGGGAAGGAAAGAGCTAAAATTTACAGAAATAAAAGGATTTCATTTAGATGCTATGCCAAAACATCCACGGTTTCAGAATTTAATTATTGAAGCTTTGGATAAGAAAAAGAAAAATATGAGAATTGATCCATTTATGGATGATATGAATGGCTTACGTGAAGAATTAAATTCAAAATTCAAAAACTTAGAAGTTCAGAAAATTGAAGAATTGAAAGAAAAATTTAAAAAAGAGGAACAGGAAATACTAAAAAATAATGTTTTTGGATGGTCAATCGAAGAAAGAGAAAGCAAATTAAAGAAGGCTCGTTTAACTGCGGCCACTCTAAATAGATTAGGGGTTGTCATTGGATTGTGGACATTCTTTTTTCCTAAACCTTATGAATATGCAATAATTGCGTGTATTGTCTTGCCATTAATCACTATGGTGGCAATAAAATTCTGGAAAGGTTTAATAAAAATTGAAACTGAAAAAGGAAGTGCTTATCCCTATGCTACAGTAGGAATAATATTTCCTGCAACTGCATTGGCTTTGCGTTCAATAATAGATTTTTCAATTGATGATTATTCTAATATATGGATTCCTTCAATTCTAATTACTGTAGTTCTGAACACAATATTATTTGTGGGCAATAAAGAATTGCTATTTAAAAATGGCAAAAACTATTTTATAGCTTTTACCTTTATGATTTTCACTTTTGCCTACGGATACGGGGCTGTTGTGACAACTAATTGTACATTCGATAAATCAGAACCAGAAATGTTTGCTTCACAAGTTCTTGGAAAGTCAATAGGTGGTGGGCGAAAAAGTACTTCATATGACTTAAAGTTATCTCCATGGGGAACTAAACGAGAAGTTGAAAAAATCTCAGTTGATGCAGATTTATATGATAATCTCCAAATTGGTGATGAAGTTTCAATATATCGATTTAAGGGAAGATTCGATATTCCTTGGATTGTTGTTGATTATCCGAATTAACTATTGTAGATAAAACATCCGCTAAATGCAATGCACTTAGCGGATGTTTTTTTTAGGTTAATAATTTCTAAACCAGCTTCACAAACAAATTAGAAGCAATTTTATTTGAAATAGATAATTCTCTGCCGTCAACATTAATTTTTACAGATAAATCGAATGATTCTTTAGACAGAAATTCAATTTTAGAGCCCAAAGCAATTTCTTGTTTGTCTAGATATTTCAGGAATTCGGAAGAAGTATCTTTTACACCCACACAAACACCGATCTGATTTTCTGATAATTCAGAAAGTAAATGTTTCTCAATTTTAATAATTCGGCCATTTGCATCCGGAATTGGGTCACCATGCGGGTCTTCTGTAGGATTTCCCAAAAAGTCATCTAAACGATTAATTAACTGCTCAGATTTGATGTGTTCTAACTGTTCCGCAATGTCATGAACTTCATCCCAGCTGAAGTTTAGTTTTTCAACTAAAAACACTTCCCATAAACGATGTTTTCTCACAATCATTTTAGCGGCAAGTTTCCCGTTTTCGGTTAGAGAAACACCTTGGTATTTTTTATAATTTACTAAATCTTTATCAGCCAGTTTTTTAAGCATATCCGTAACCGAAGAAGCTTTGGTTTCCATTATTTCCGCAATGGCATTCGTGCTCACTTCAGTTTCCAAAGCAGCCGTAAGGTGATAGATAGATTTAAGGTAATTTTCTTCTGAAAAGGTCATTCTTCTTTAGGTTCTAAGGTTCTAAGATGCTGAGATTCTAAGTTTTCTTTTGAGGCTTTAGTAAAAAACCTTAGTATCTTAGAACCTTAGCATCTTAGCCACTTCATTTAACAATCAACAAAGGTATTGAAATTTTATGTCTCAATTTATCTACCGTTGTGCCAAAAAGAATATCTTTTAATCCAGTGTGGCCGTGGGTTCCCATAACTAAGATGTCAAAATTTCCCTC
>Ga0182006_1001347_pt1 | contig 15058 bp, 17 predicted proteins | sample Sormic07211104_1_FD_123022 | JGI IMG/M metagenome (GOLD analysis project Ga0182006, IMG submission 123022) | Rhizosphere microbial communities from Sorghum bicolor, Mead, Nebraska, USA - 072115-104_1 MetaG | ecosystem: Host-associated > Plants > Roots > Rhizosphere | place: USA: Nebraska...
CGTATCTGGTTTTACGGAAATGATCTTCTGTGAGGTTTCCAGCTGCTTGTTTACGCCATAAAGTTGCTCCGAAAACAAGATGTAGTTCCTGTTCTTCAGGTTATCAAGATTGATGTCTATTGATTGTGGATTCACCCTGAGCCTGGCAAAGAGAAGCTGCCAGCCCGTACCTTCAACCTGCAAATCCACCGTGTCGGATTGTAGCGGATGGAACGCCTTATTCTGGGGGAAGTTTTTGTAAATCAACACCGTCTTAGCTGTATAAACATATTTATTGTTCAACGCCATAAACAACCATCCAGCAATTGCCAGTAAGAAGCAGGAAATCAGGACCATGACCCTTTTCCTTTCAGGAATGGTGAGTTTAACAAGTGCCATCGGTCTAAATTACTTAAAAATTAACCAAACAAAAAAGCCGCTTCAGGACTGAAGCGGCTTTCTAAAGATTCATGATCTAAGCTTTCGCAGCTGTTGTTGCTTTTGTCGCGTCCAAAGAGATCGCAGATTTATCAAACCTGATCTTTGTACCACCTTCAACCTCTATTAGAAAAGTTGTTTCATTTAGATCTACGATACGGCCGTGTATACCAGCTGTAGTAATTACTTTATCGCCTTTACCAAGTTCTGCAACAAGTTTCTTGTGATCTTTTGCTTTTTTAACCTGTGGTCTGATCATGAAAAAGTAAAACACGATCATAATCAACACCATGGGCACCAAGGTACTTAGCATGTTGCCGCCCGCTGCGGCCTGTAAAATAATTGCTGTATTCATATCTTTAATTGTGTATTGTTATTAAGAAGCTGGAACAACTTCTCCTGTTAAATGTACGTCGTTGATTGATGGACTACCGTTAGAAGTGATGGTCACAACTTTATCCTGTAATCCGCTTTTGCCCATAGTATCGAAAACCACCTTGATCACTGCTGATGCGCCTGGCTTAATCGGATCTTTAGGTGGCTCCGGAACGGTACATCCACAAGTTGCAGTTGCGTCACTGATAATCAGTGGGCTCTTACCCGTATTGGTAAACTTGAATTCATACTGAACCTTCTCACCTTCTTTAACCTTACCAAAATCATAGTTAATGGTTTCAAAGCTCATCACCGGTGCATCAGTTGCCGCCATTGCAGACGATACCTCTGTGCCGGTAGAATCTGCCGCATCTGCTGCAGATGATGATGATTGCTGACATGAAGCGAAGGACATGGCAACCAGTGCCAATACTAACATTTTTTTCATAATCTTATTCTTCTATTAAACCTCTTCCAATCTTATGGATGCTATCTGTTCTTTTCAGATCACCCAGAATTTTGTCCAAGATACCGTTTATAAAGGAATTACTCTTCGGTGTACTGTAATCTTTAGAAAGATCCAGGTATTCATTTATGGTTACTTTAACCGGAATTGAAGGGAAGTTCAGCAGTTCACAGATCGCCATCTTCATCAGGATGGTGTCCATTAATGCAATACGCTCAGATTCCCAGTTCTTCGTACGTTCGGCGATCATCTTTTGATAAGCCTCATTGTTTCTTAAAGTATAAGCAAACAGATCCTGCACAAATTTGCTGTCTTCATCCCAATCTGCACTGATTGGCGTAAGCTTGTTCTTAAACGGATCTTCTGAAGTGAAGTTCTTTATGGTTTTAGCAACCATACCCTGCATTACCTCCTTATCAACAGACCAGTTGATGAATTTATCTTCAAAGGCCTGAATGATATTTAAACTTTTCAGGATAATCTTACGGAAAATGAATTTGATGATCTCTTTAGAAGATTCCAGACTTTCATCCGGATCTGCAAGATAGGCAACGTATTCAGGTGTCGACTTAAGCTTGTTGTAAATCGTTTTGAGGAAATCAGGTTCTGAATTCCAGTTTATCTGGTACTTGTTTACAGCAGCCTGGAACTCCGGGTTCTTCTGTAACGTAACGATAAACTTGTTGTGTAGTAATTTCTGATTGGGATTCAGATCCTCTGGAGTGGGAAAGTGCTTGTTAGAGCGCTCAATGGCATCTACCGCTGTGTACTCTGTGATTTCAGACAACAGTGCCAGCATTCTGATGTACATTTCATATACATTATCAATGCTTGCCATTAAGTTCTTTTTGGAACTTACCAGGTCTTTTTTGTCTGACATTTGCCATGCATAGATACTCTGCAAAGCTTTGATTCTAAGGTGCCTTCTATTTAACATTTATATAAGAACGAGTGGTACGTAATTTACCGGTTTACTAAAATGATGATTTAATTTTTTTGATATCAATGATTCGTTGTTCCGCAATCCTGTTAGCTGCGATTATTGTTGGTATATTTTCTTGTTTAGACATTTTAATTACGGTGCGTGTCGCATCGTATATGTGTTCAGTAAGCTGCATGGTACGCTTTTTACCAAAACCAGTAAGTTCAGAGTAACAGCTGATCAGGCCACCTGCATTAATCAGGTAATCTGGCGCGAAAAGAATATTCTTGTCGTGCAAAATCTTACCATGTCTCGCTTCATCAGCAAGCTGGTTATTTGCAGAACCCGCAATGATGGCAAAGTTCAGTTTATCAATCGTATAATCATTGATGGTAGCGCCCAATGCACATGGTGCATAAATATCAGCACCAAGTCCGAAGATCTTATCTGCACCAATCGCCTTCGCTTTGTATTTCGAAGCCACTTGCTGAAGACGTTCTTCGTTGATATCACTTACGTAAACCTGCATGTTTTCATTGCGAAGCAATTCTACCAGGTGTTCACCAACACTGCCAATTCCCTGTACCACAACGGACTTACCGGCAAGCATATCTGTACCAAACACCTCTTTTACGCAAGCTTTGATACCCAAGTACACACCTCTTGCTGAAAAGGGCGAAGGATCACCTGCCCCACCGATAGATTCCGGCACGCCAGTGACATGGTTGGTCTCCATACGGATGTATTCCATGTCGCGGGTGGTTGTACCAACATCCTCTGCTGTGATAAACTCACCATTAAGATTCTTAATAAAACGGCCGAAACTCCGCATCATGGCCTCAGATTTGCCCTTCCTTGAATCGCCGATTATAACAGCTTTACCCCCACCCAGGTTTATCCCGGTGATGGCGGCTTTATAGGTCATGCTTCTGGAAAGTCGGAGTACATCTTCAAGTGCTTCTGCTTCGGTATCATAGTTCCACATTCTTGTTCCGCCAATTGCCGGACCAAGCGTTGTATCGTGAATTGCAATTATCGCTTTAAGTCCTGTATCCGGATCATTGCAGAAAACCACTTTTTTGTGTCCCTGTGCACTCAATTGATCTAAAACAGAATTTACTGCAGAACTATTATCAGACATAAAATTGATTATGAGATGTCCGGCAAAAGTACTACAAAAAAATAAGTTTTTACCTGCTTGTAACCAAACTCTCGAAAAAAACAGGCCCATTTGCATAACTTTACACATTCATGAAGCACCTCCGTTTTCTCAATAAGTATTTCTATAAATACAAATGGTGGATAATCCCCGGCATATTTTTCGTCATCATTTCCAACATCTTTGCCGTCATCCCCGCTCAGGTTATAGGACACGCTTTTAACCTGATTACCGAGAACATCCAGATCTACGGACTGTTCGAAGGCTTTAACAAACAAGCACTTATCTACGACATATTCAGCCAGAGCCTGTTCTTCTTCGGGGCACTTGTACTGGTGCTTTATCTGGTGCGCGGACTCTTCCTGTTCTTCATGCGTCAAACGATCATTCTCATGTCCAGACACATTGAGTTTGACATGAAGAACGAGATCTACAACCATTACCAGGCATTAACCCTAGCATTCTACCGGAAGAACAATACCGGTGATCTAATGAACCGTGCAACGGAGGATGTTAACCGGGTCCGGATGTATGTTGGCCCAGCGATCATGTACACCATCAATACCGCTGTGCTCTTTATTCTGATCATCTCATCGATGTATGCGGTTAATACTACGCTTGCTACTTTCTGCTTGCTGCCGCTGCCGGTGCTGGTCATTACCATCTATTATGTAAATACGCTGATTAACCAGCGCAGTGAGGAAATCCAGCAGCAACTGTCCAAACTTTCCTCTTTTGTGCAGGAAAGATTCTCCGGTATTCGGGTTATCAAGTCGTATGTCCGTGAAGATTATACAAGAAAAATCTTTGCAGAAGAAAGTGAAGCCTATAAAGGCAATTCTATGAATCTGGTACGTGTTCAGGCATTCTTCTATCCAACCATGTTGCTAATGGTGGGTCTAAGTACCATACTTACGGTTTATGTTGGAGGAAGACAGGTGCTGGAAGGTTCCATCTCTGCAGGTAACATCGCAGAGTTTATCGTTTATGTAAACCAACTCACTTTTCCTGTAACCATGCTTGGATGGGTAACAACCCTGATCCAAAGGGCTTCTGCTTCGCAGAAACGCATTAACGAATTCCTACAGCTTCAACCAGACATTAACCCAGGAACGGTAAAGCTCGAGCAACTTAAAGGGAACATCAAGTTTGACAATGTAAATTTCACCTATCCGGATACGGGTATTCAGGCCTTAAAGGGCGTGAGCTTCGAGGTTAAAGCGGGTGAATTCCTGGCTGTAATTGGCAGGACAGGTTCTGGTAAGTCTACGCTCGCAAATCTGATCATGCGCATGTATGATGTAAACAATGGAGAGATCCGAATAGACAACACCCCTATTACCGAAGTTGCCCTAAATAGCTACCGCAGTCAGGTAGGCTTTGTACCACAGGAAGTGTTCCTTTTTTCCGACAGCATCAAAAACAACATTGCTTTCAGCCTGGATGAAATCAAGGGTGATGAAGTGGAGCAGGCTGCAAAAAATGCAGCAGTGTACAACAACATTATGGACTTTGATCTTAAGTTTGAAACCATGCTGGGAGAACGTGGAATTACGCTGTCTGGTGGACAAAAACAACGTGTTTCCATTGCCCGAGCCTTGATCAACGAGCCTAAGATTTTGATTTTCGATGATTGCCTTTCTGCAGTTGACACCAGAACGGAAGAAGAAATCCTAAACAACCTCAGCCGGATCATGAAGGGTAAAACCAGTGTGTTGATTGCACACCGGATCTCCACCATAAAAAATGCGGATAAGATCATCGTTATGGAAGCAGGTCAGATTGTGGAACAAGGCACACACAACCAGTTACTTGATAAGGGGGGTGTTTATGCCGAAATGTATCAAAACCAACTACTTGAAGAGGAAAAACATACGCTGTAATTTCTATTTTGAACTTTGAATTTTATTGCTTTATATTTACGGAAACCAAAACAGACTAGTTCCAATTATATGGCAGAATTTGATAACAAAGAGCGAGAAGAAGTTTTTTCTAAGAAAGTGCGCGCTGGTAAAAGAACCTATTTCTTCGATGTGAAGGCCACCCGTTCCGGAGATTTTTACCTCACACTTACCGAAAGCAAGAAAAGACTCGAGGATGGGGTGTTTGTCAAACATAAGATCTTTTTATACAAAGAGGATTTTGAAAAGTTTGCCGAAGGACTCAATGAAACCGTAGACTACATCAAAAATCACCAGGAAGTTATCGAAAAACGTTACGAATTTGCAGACAACCACGAAGGCGCTGCTGGGAAAACAAACGACGATTTTAACTACTAAACAACAATATTCTTTATAACAGATAAGAGCCTCAGCTAATGAGGCTTTTTATTTTGCTCCCTATTTTCACATGAAAAAGCTTTCCGTATTTATCATTCTCTCCTGCTTTACATTAGCCGCAGCAGCGCAATCCAAAACAGATAAAAAACTTAACAAGATGATCCATGAACTGGTTCAAGGCTTTAATGGGGAGGTCGGCATCTACGTAAAGAACCTGAAAACTGGAAAAGTAGCGGAGTACAAGGGCGACAGTATATTTCCAACCGCCAGCATGATTAAAGTTCCAATTACTGCCGGCGTAATGAAGAAAGTGGCGGATAACCAACTTGAATATCAAAGCATCCTTACCTATAAAGACAGTCTGCTATATGCCGGAGAGGATATTCTGGGTAGTTTCAAACACGGAGAAAAAATTGCCTTAGGCAAAGTGATGATGCTCATGATTACGACCAGTGATAATACCGCAAGTTTATGGTCCCAATCCTTAGCAGGCGGCGGCGTAGCGATTAACGAACTAATGGCACAAGAGGGTTTACAGAATACACGGGTAAATTCAAGAACGCCGGGTCGTTCGGCAAATCAGTTAAAATACGGCTGGGGCCAGACTACTCCGCGGGAGATGGCCACCCTGGTAACCAAAATAAGGAATTCAGAGCTAATCAGTCCGGCAGCTTCTGAACGCATCTACCGGAATCTGATTAGAATCTATTATGATAGCCATGCGCTGTCTGAAATTCCACCCTATGTACAAGTTGCATCCAAGTCTGGCGCTGTGGACGAATCCCGTTCTGAAGTGCTCCTCGTGAATGCCCCTCATGGTGACTACGTGTTTTGTATTGCCACCAAAAATCAGCGGGATATGTCCTGGGAACCTAACAATGAAGGCTGGGTATTAATCAAATCTTTAAGCAAATTGTTGTGGAACTACTTTGAGCCTGACTCCAAATGGAAGCCAGCGGCAGGCATGGAAGCCTATCGCAACTAGCGTTTTATAATGCCTGTGCTTTGTAGGTGGCTGTATTGATCCTTAACTCGGTGTCTGCTTCTGCCCCACTTACCGCAAGGATTAACTCCGGGTGTTGATCCATAATCTCGCGAATACCCTTTAGCGTTTGCTGCTCCACCACCTTATTGCAAATGCGCACCGGCTCGTCCAATGCCTCTGTTACAATCTCAATGTCGTAAATCCCATTTACCAGGGTCTCGCAAATGACAAGTGACACCTCTTTATGTGCCGTGACTTTTCTCAGCGCCACAAATGCGTGTTTAACTTGTTCCATATTGGCCTCATCAAATTTGAGACAAATGCACGGTATAGAGCTTTGAGTATCTACCAAAGCCACTTCATTAGCATCAGCTAATATTGTTTCAATTACTAATCTGTCCATATTATAAATTAACAGTTGGTAAAGCTTTTTTGTTATCAATTGTTTTTCATACGAGAAAAGTCATGTATTAATTCTACAGCAGTGATGAGCTCGTCACCCAAGAGGTTGTGGGTAACCAAGGTCTGGGCAAGGGGTTCGCAGGGGGTCGCACCTCCTCACCCCCCTTTGAAACTTTGACCTGGTTCAAACATTCTGTGTTCCAAATGTCTTATCAACTTGAACCAATCCATCTGAAGATATGAAAAAGACGTTGCAGATTTTAAATCTCATAACCTTCATTGCCGCGGTGGCGGTCAACTACTTTTACAATACGGGGAGCAGTGCGCCAAACACAGTGGGTGAAATCTCAGACAAATACGAAAATCTACTCACACCGGCGGGTTATGCATTTTCAATCTGGGGACTTATTTATTTAATGCTCGCCCTATTTGCTGTATTTCAAGCAAGGAGTTTATTCTCCTCTAAGTATGAGGACAACTTTGTGCTGGATATTGGCCCATGGTTTATCCTTTCTAACCTGGTAAATGCAGGATGGATTGTTGCTTTTACAAACGACATGATTGGATTGTCAGTTGTATTGATGCTCGTTTTCTTCGTTGCCCTATTGAAAATCGTCATCAATCTGAACATGGAAAGATGGAATGCGCCCAAGTCCATCATTTTTTTCATTTGGTGGCCATTTAGCATCTATTTTGGCTGGTTGAATGTGGCCTTAATTGCTAATCTTTCTGTGTATTTCCGCTCGATTGGCTGGGATGGCGCACCATTGTCACAAAGCACCTGGGCAATTCTCGTGCTCATTGTTGCGGGTGTGATTTTTACCAGTATGGTCTGGCGCCGAAGTATGCGTGAATATGCATTGGCCGGTTCCTGGGGTATTGTAGCCATAGGTGTTAACAACCAGACCGACAACCCAATTGTTGCTTATACCGCATTTGGTGTTGCCGGCATTATCGTACTTAACGTGTTAATCCAAGGATTTAAGAAACAGGTGGTGGAAAGTTAAGCCTCCTGATTTCTTAGTGCTTCCATATATGCCACTAGACGATTAAGTCGGTCGTAATAGACTTCCGTACCCTTTTTGCCTTCATTAGCTCTGATGTAGTTTAGGTGGGACGCAATAAATAGTGGCACATCTACGATGGTCACGCCAGTATCAATGTCTACCTGATCGGGCAGGGTTATACCCGTAAAATAACCTTCTAATTCTTCCGGTGTCATGGCTGCGAAGATAATGATTATCCAAGCTTTTCTGCTTCGATCGCTTTGCCGATATTTTCAAGCAAATCATCATCAATGTCATCATCCGTCGTCCAGGTGATGCCGTTTGGTCGTGTATTTGGAAAAACAATGCCCACGGCATCATCCTTCTGCGCGACCTGGAAACTGCCGTCTTCCAACGGTTTAATAGTATAGGTAATACTTGATCCGCCGGTTGCTACTTCTATTTCAAATGTATCCATCATGTTTGCTTTTTGGTATTTAACATCGTTTCTGAAGGATTGTTTAGGATTGAAGTTTATGTAAAAATACTTGAGGCTAAAAATGCGGCACCGTGAAATATAATATACAGATAATCACATGGTTACTCATTTGTACACGAAATCTGTCACGAACGTATGAAAGCCCGTTTAAAGCACATTAAAGACGTAAATTTGTGTGGTTAAACCCTTAATGGCTATCAATTATGGAGGCACAGGATTTCTTATTCCAGCCGCAGAAGGTATATGAGAAGTGTCCATCCTGCAAGACAGGCTACCTGGACACGCGTATCAGACGTTCGTTTTTGTACAAATATGTGCTGTCTTTTATAAAGGTGAAAAGATACAAGTGCAGTGCTTGTAATTGCAAGCGGCATCTGCATGTTCATGAAGCGCATGAAAGCTTTGTGCATCCTGCAACTTAATAGCGCTTTTTAAACATTCCTTCAACATTCACGGCTTGCAACTGTTTACCATAAAAAAACATGAATATGGAAAAAGCAGTTCCAGAACAGGAAAGCGGCAGCGAGATGAACGCCGTGCAGGAAGCACGATTCGATACAGCCGAAGCAGCGAGCGCATTTTATGAGGTCGCAAAGCAACGATTATTAGATGTGAGTAATTGGGATGAGGTTGCGAAATTACCTTCTTCCACTTTCATACTTTGTGACCCTTCAGGTGAACGCACCACACGTAATGTACAACTTGGAGATTACCTGAAAATTGATATTCCGGGCCCTGGCACCAGTACAGGCGATGGCTATGATTGGGTGCAAGTAGAGTTTATTGAAGAACAACATCAGGATGGCGCTGATATTATGAGCTTCCGTGTGCGACCGACAGATAATCCACTATCACCGGAGCAGGCCATTGCGCATTTTTTTGATGATGCTGCAACTTCTACATTTCAGGTGAAAAAGGCAGGTACTGTGGTTACTGCAGAGGTACATGGACGCAATGAAACGCCGAACACGCACACCGATCATGTATTGGACAACATTCGCAATACCATGGTGGGCTTAGGCGCTAAAGTTGGCGCTTCATACCCACAATGGAAAGGTTTGGTAGCTGGAATTGCTGCTGTGGACTAGTCACGCATCAACTCGGCAAACAACTCATATGAGCGTAGTTTTGCTTCATGATCAAAGATGTGTGCACTAACCATGATTTCGTCTACCTGCGTTTGTGCAAGGAAGGATTCCATATCTTCTTTCACTAAAGCTTTACTACCCACAAAGGTGCAGGCCAGCATCTGGTTAATCTGCTCAGCCTCATAAGCGCTCAGTACATTGCTGATGTCGTCTACGGGTGGCTGCAGCAGGTTGCGCTCGCCAGTGATGATGCCTCTGAACATCTGGTATAATGAGGTAGCCAGCTTATTTGCTTCTGCATCCGTGTCTGCTGCAATAACATTCACGCATGAAAGTACATACGGTTCCTGCAGGTATTCAGAAGGTTTAAATTCATTCCTGTAGATGTTGATTGCGGTAAGGAATTGTGCGGGCGCAAAGTGACTTGCAAAAGCATAAGGTAAACCCATTGCTGCTGCCAGGTGAGCACTGTCTGTACTGGAACCTAAAATCCAGATCGGGATTTCTAATCCCTCTCCTGGGATGGCCCGCACTTTCGCATGGCGGTTCTCTTCAGAAAAATAGGTCTGCAATTTTCTAACTTCTTGCGGGAAGTTGTTTACCGCTGCAAAGCGGTCCCCGCGGATTGCCATGGCGGTGAGTTGATCGGTACCAGGTGCACGCCCCAAGCCCAGGTCTATCCGGCCTGGATAAAGGGATTCCAGTGTACCGAATTGCTCTGCAATGACCAGTGGTGAATGGTTTGGCAGCATTATTCCACCAGAACCCACACGAATGGTTTTGGTACCACCTGCGATATGGCCGATCACGACTGAAGTCGCGGAACTTGCCACACTAATCATGTTGTGATGTTCTGCAAGCCAGTAACGATGGTAGCCCCAGGATTCTACATGCCTCGCAAGATCCAAGCTATTTACAAAAGTATCGGCGGGTGTTTTGTCTTTTATAACGGTCGCCAAATCCAAAACGGAATAGGCGGTATCTTTAAGTTGTTTGTTACTCATAAGTTGTAAATCAACATTTAATGCTGAGGAGAACAAAATTAAAGATTATATAGTTTCTGAATTAGGGCTGCCGACTAGTTATGACATTGTATACAGACGCTGCCGGTAAAACTATAATACATTTGAAACAGTTATGACTCTAAATAAAGCGAACGATGAAAAGTAACAGGCAAATTATCCAGGAACTCAAAGAACTTCTTCTCTTGGTAAATGATGGCAAAGAAGGTTTCGAGACCTCCAGTGAAGCCACAGAGAAGATTGAACTTAAAGGATTATTCTTACGATATTCGGCACAAAGAGCTTTGTATGCCAGCCAATTGAAAGACCATATTGAAAAACATGGCGGTAAGGTAGATAACGAGAAAGGTGATCTGCTGGGTGTGTTGCACCGCACGTGGATTGACATTAAACAAGCGCTGAGTAGTAAAGAAGATAAGGCCATTCTGAAGGCTGTAATCACTGGCGAACGTGTCGCGCTTGATAAGTACAATCGCCTTCTTGCCGACTTTGATGATCATGCTGACCACATTGCATTGTTAAGAACACAACGTGATGGTATTGTAGAGGCTATGGAGTCTGTATATGAAATGATGAGCCGGCAAAAGCACTAAGAACTTTTATCTTTGGCCTATGCAAAACGCCACCAAGTTTTTTTCTAAGCTCGTTTACAACAAATTCTTCTGGCAATTCTTTGTTGCGGCTTTCATGCTTGGTATGGCCGTCTTCTTTTTCCGGGCACAACATATTGAACTCATCCGGATACAGGAAGAGCTTCAAAGGAGTAATCCGGTTTACATCATTGCCGGAATTTTACTGACCCTCTTGTACGTACTTGCTCAGGCCTTGATGTACGTGCACAGCTTCCGGGCATTAAATAAGGATATTCCAATCGGCCTGGCGTTGTCTCTATTTCTGAAAAGAAATCTGGTAAGCATCTTTCTTCCTGCAGGAGGTTTCTCCTCACTTGTGTTTTTTACCCGCCAGATTGAAGAGCGGGGAATTTCAAAATCAAACATACATCTTGCTTCTACCCTCTTCGGCCTTTGCGGAATCCTTTCCGTTGTTGTTGTCGGTATTCCTGTCCTGGGCATTGCATTGCTCTTCACCCGGCTGGGCAATACAGAACTACTGGCGTTCGTTTTCTTGTTACTGCTCACAGCTGCGCTCATTGCGGTAATCTATTCGATCTCCAGAAAAGGTTATGCTTACAACTGGCTTGCACGGATGCGGCCATCAATTACTACGATTCTGGACGATATGATCGACCAGAAAGTAAACAGAAAAGAATTCTGGAACACCCTCTGGGTCTCTATCGGGATTGAGATCATCGGTATTGTTCACCTATATATTTGTATGCTGGCCTTGGGCCTGGATGCAAGTTGGCCGGCCGCGATCATTGGCTATATGGTAATGGTTGTCTTGTTAATTGCATCACCTTTCCTGAGGGGCCTGGGCACGATAGAGCTTTCATTAACCTTCATTTTACAGCAATTTGGGTTTCCGATTGTTGCTGCAGCGACCATCACCCTGCTCTTCCGCTTTTTTGAATTCTGGCTACCCTTATTTGCTGGAATCTTAAGCTTCATCACCAAACGCGATAATCTAATTCTTCGGGTATTACCAGCATTTATCATACTGATGCTGGGCATTGTAAACATCATCTCTGCCATTACGCCCGCAATTCCAGCCAGGCTCCGGTTGGTACAAAACCTTATTTCCGAGGATCTGATTGTCACGAGCAATGCTTTGGTGCTGGTCTTCGGACTGGTGTTGGTCATGATGAGCGTCTTTCTACTCCAAGGATCAAAAAGAGCCTGGTATGCCACCATTGCAATTACTGCTTTCTCATTTTTCGGGCACCTGTTAAAAGCAGCCGACTATGAAGAAGCCATACTTGCTTTTAGCGCTGGCGCCACACTCTGGTATACCAGAAGCTTCTACAAGCTAAAACCTAATCCACGGTTTGTCTCATTCAATTACCTGGTAGTAATTTATGCTGCGCTGGCGGTTTTGGCCTATGGTGTACTTGGTTTTTACTTTATCGACAAACACCACTTTGGAATTGATTTTCGCTTTGACCAGGCACTAAAAGCAGTGCTTAAGCTACTGTTTTTAATAGATGATAAGGCGCTCGCACCGAGAACAACCTTCGGCGAACGCTTTGAGTATTCTATTTACATTGCGGGTGCAGCATTGATACTATTTATTATTTTCAGCTTACTCAAGCCTTACTTTTCCAGGCCCTACAATGCAAAAGAAGACTTTGATACCGCAAATGACTTGCTAATAAGGTATGGTAGATCGGCACTAGACTACTTCAAAACCTATCCAGATAAACTCCTTTTTTTCAATGCCGACCGTACAGCATTCATCAGTTTTAAGATTACCAGGCATTTTGCCATTGTATTAGAAGACCCGGTAGCAGCAGATGATGAGCAGAAAAAAGATATGGTGAACCTGTTTGAGGTATTCTGCCAGGAAAATGGTTTTATTAGTGCTTATTACCGGGTTCCGGAGTCTTCCCTTGACCTTTATAAATCCCTCGGCAGGAAGTCCATTCCTATTGGAGAGGAAGCAATCCTGGATCTAACCGCATTCAGTCTGCAGGGTGGAAAGATGAAAACGACCAGAAGTGCCGTTAACCGACTGCTGGCTGAAGGTTTTCAATTGAAGGTTTACCAAGGTCCAGTTAAACTCGGTGTACTACAAAAACTGGAAACGGTATCTGATGAATGGCTTCGGGAATTGAATCAGAAAGAAGTAGCCTTTACACAGGGTGTCTTTGATGCAGGAATTCTGAAAGAACATACGATTCTAACCATTGAAGACCAGGAAGAGAAAGTATATGCTTTCCTGAATCTTATTCCGGACTACGCACCTGGAGAAGCAACATACGACCTTATCCGTAAAGTAAATGATGCACCAAACGGCGTTTTGGATATGCTGTTATCTTTGACTTTTCTGTATTTGAAAGAAGAAGGTTATCAGTCTGTAAACATGGGATTGGCACCGCTTTCGGGTATGGAGGATGTGAATGTCACGCAAAAGACCATCAAGTACGCCTACGAAAACTTTAAGATCTTCGGGCAGTTCAAGGGGCTGCGACGATACAAGGAAAAGTTTATGCCGCGCTGGGAGAAGAAGTACCTGATCTATAGTCACAATTACCATTTGCTTCAGGTTCCCCGTGCTTTAAAGCGGGTTTCTGAGGGTAGCTAGAGCGCCTGAATGACCGTCTTGGCAACGAGGTTCACATCATCATTGTATTTGTGTGAGCCTGGTACCAGCAACTTCCTGAGCTTTGATGTGGGCTTTATGGCTGGATAGAAGTCACTGTTTTCCGCAGCACCGAAGATACAGACCACGGGTGCCGGACTTCTTAACAGTTGCGGGTAAACCTTATATGGATCTTTGTCCGTACTCCCCATGCCAAGCATGTTAGAAATTTTGGTGACGAAGCCGGTAGAGAAGCCGGGTGACAACCACACCACGCCTTTAAGATTTGACACCGTATTTGCAGGCAGCAGCGGCGGCACGAAAGCGCCTACATCCGCCCCAAAGGAGTAGCCGAGCAAGGCAAAGTCTGTCTTGTTCCAGCTTTTCATGTATTGATCAAGGATCATCCGAATATCCCGGGCGAATTCAGCAGGTTCTTTTTTTTCCCAGAAATATTTCCTCGTATCCAGTGCAACTACCGCATGGCCCTGATCATTCAGGGATTTAATTAAACTTCTGGAAAAGCTATTCATCCCACCATCTCCGGTGAGGTAAAGGAACATAGTTTTGTGACCAGCTTTCGGAAATAAATGTATGGGGCGGTCAGTCTGCGCAAGGACGTTTGATGTTGAGAAACTAAGCAGCAGCAATAGGCAGGATAGACAAACGATTAGTTTAGATTTCATTTCTGTATTAACGAGCGGGTTTGCGTAAGCGTATTTATGATTTTAGCGCATTCCGGAATTTCATAGTGGTGGTCTCCTGCGAGTAATTTAAGATGGAAGTTCTTACGCTTGTATTCGGATAGCGCTTGTGGACTTTCTTTTTCGCCGTAAAAACAGTAAATGGGGATCCGGATATCTTGTAATTCTGGCTGCACCTTGTAAAATTTATTATCCGCAGAAAGGTTAAGGAGATCTGCGGTTCGAACCATAAAATCCGTACTTGCGAAAGGGGATAACAAGGCAATTGCCGACACGGACTTTTTAGTGGATGCCGGCATGCGGTTGTAGATGAATGGAATGACATCTGCGCCGAAGGAATAGCCCGCGAAATAGATTTTATTTGTGTGGTACTTTTGAGCGTAATGTTTTATGAGACGCACTAAATCACCCGCAGTTTGTTCGGGATCGCGTTGGTCCCAGAAATAGCTTCGGGAATTCAGTCCCACTACATGAAAGCCTTTAGCGGCAAATCCTGTAGCAAGCTGATCATTGAACTCCATCCATCCTCCGTCACCGGAAAGCAACACAAGTAAAC
>Ga0182006_1001348_pt1 | contig 15036 bp, 8 predicted proteins | sample Sormic07211104_1_FD_123022 | JGI IMG/M metagenome (GOLD analysis project Ga0182006, IMG submission 123022) | Rhizosphere microbial communities from Sorghum bicolor, Mead, Nebraska, USA - 072115-104_1 MetaG | ecosystem: Host-associated > Plants > Roots > Rhizosphere | place: USA: Nebraska...
AATCACTGGCAATGACTACACGATAGGCGACACGGATGGGCTTGCGCTCAACGTGACCGCCCGCGGCGGGAAAATCTGGCGTTTCAGATACTACTGGGCGGGCGTGCAGAAGCGCATGTCTCTGGGTAGCTATCCGCAAATCAGTCTCAAAGAAGCCCGTGCCCGACGTGACGAGGCGCGCGCCTTGGTCGCCCAAGGCATCAATCCCTATGAGCACCGTAAGCAACAGCGTCGTGCTGTTCGTTGTGCGGCAGAGCATACCTTCGAGGCGGTGTTCAATCAGTGGGTAGAGTTTCGCAGGCTGAGCCTGAAGGAAGGCCGCCAAAGCACGCTTTCGCAAATCTTGCGAATCTTCAATAAAGACGTCCTACCCACGTTGGGCGGGCGGTCCATCTACGATATCAATCGTCACGATCTGTTGGATTTGCTGAGCAGGATTGAACAGCGCAAGGCCTTAACGACCGCCGAAAAGTGCCGGACCTGGTTCAACCAATTGTTCCGCTATGCGTTGGTGAAAATTGAGGGGCTGGAACACAATCCGGCTTCAGACCTTGATGTTGTCGCACTTCCCAAACCTCCGGTTGCGCACAATCCATTTCTCCGAATGGACGAGCTCCCGGCATTGATGGCTGCTCTTCGAAATTATGGTGGCGTAAACCAAACCCGCCTTGGCCTTCGATTGTTGCTGCTGACCGGTGTCCGCACAGGCGAGTTGCGGTTGGCGACACCTGATCAGTTCGATCTGGAGCAGAGGTTGTGGGTCATACCGGCGGAGGTGGTAAAGCAACTGCAGTTAGCGATGCGAAAGCCAGGTAAGCAGAACCAAAATGTACCGCCTTACGTCGTGCCGCTGTCGGTTCAGGCGCTGGAGATAGTGCGTCACTTACTGGACCAGGTTGCTCCCGCGCAACGTTACCTGTTTGCGCATCGAAGCGACCTGAGCAAGCGCATCAGCGAGAACACTCTGAATGGCGCGCTGCGTCGGATGGGTTATGCCGATCAACTCACCGGTCATGGCATGAGGGCCACGATCTCGACGGCGCTGAACGAGATTGGATATCCAAAAGTGTGGGTGGATGCCCAGCTTTCTCATGCCGATCCGGACAAGGTGAGTGCAGCCTACAATCACGCGGAATACGTGGAGCAGCGCCGGACGATGATGCAGGATTGGGCTAATCGTTTGGATCTTTGGGGGCAGGGCCAGCTGAAAGCGGCAAGCTCTCCGCTTACTATTCGTTTAGAGGGTGCAGCTTCGTTACCTTCGTTGGAAAGCGCGAACGCAAACGCCGTTCTGTACAGCATTGGCTTCCCAGCGACGACGGTCCCAGCCTCTAAAATGTCCGTTAGCAACGAACCGGTCCTTAACGCGGCTCAGTCTTCACCTGTCCCGCCTGCTCCAACGCAGACTGAACTGCTGTGCGAGTCTCAATTACCTGACATACAACGTCAGCGCGCTGAGATGCTAGCCACCTATGAATCTCCGAATAATTTGCCGCTGCTTGTCTTCGCCAAACTGGCAGGCAAATCCCGAGATCAGATTAACCGCGATATCAAGGCTCAGCGCCTGCTGTCTCTGAGCTTGGGGAATCGCGGTCAACGTATTCCCGATTGGCAGCTTGATCCACTGCGGCACAAGTTGGTGCTTGCGGCGTTAGCGCAATTTCCGGATGTCGATGCGTGGAAGCTTTATCGGACGGTCTGTGAGCCTCATGAGCGACTGAAGGGGCGTTCGCCAGTTGATCTACTTACTCTGGAGAACTTCGACGTGACTTTGCGAATCGTTTGCAGTGCGCTGGGCCCAAGCTGAAATGCCTTCTTCGGGCAGATGACAATGGATGTCACAACGTTGCCCTGGGCGCTACGCCGCTCGAATTGGTTGTTTGCCGGATCGCTGCGCAGTGGCAACGGGCGGCGGCGATCATGAGTCTGATCCAGTCGGCGCGCATGTATAGGTATGATCTGTATGCGTATCTAAAGACGTTCTGACGCAGCGGGCTAGTGAAATCAGACCCCTGCTACCGCATCAGCGGGTACCAGCGGCTATTCACGTAAGGTGAGTTGGGCGTATGCTCACAATGATGTCACAATGCCTTGTCTGCGCACGGGCCGACAGGCCAGCGCAGCGTATCAACGATGAATAACTCAGAACAGGGAGTTCGAATGAGCACATTCGATGGCAATCATAAAAAGATAATCGCTGCTTTCATGGCCTTGAAGAACAAGGCCATTATCTTGGAAAAGCACACACTACGCGGTAATTACCAGATCAACAAAAACCGCCTGCCGTTCATCAAGGTGCACAACTACTATGCACTACTGCGGGCTGTATGTGACCTGCCGATCGTTTTCATGATGAATGAGGAATTGTCCAACACCGCGGCGAGACATCTATGCCCCGAGTTGCTGGTCGAGATGATTGAGGAACGGCACCTCACCGCTGCCGTACAGGTTGATGGGAAGCCGACCGCCCTGGTGCATGAGGATTTTGAAGCGTCGTTATCCGATATCAGAGCGCTTTTCTCGGACCGTATCAATGGGATGGTTGGGAGCCTGATGCTGGACTTCACGGTTTCAGCGTTTTCCTGCTTTGAACACTGGATCACGAAGCTTTACGACGGCTATGCAGAAAAGTTGGAGGCTGCGTATGAAAAGAGCCGAAAGGACAAGGTCGTCAAGCTGCTTGAGCGGCACGGCAAGTCGAATTCGGACGAGGAGAGGTCTAAGTGCCTGGACAGAATCTTGGATGTGCGCGGCCCTCACCGCTCGTTCCCCGACAAAATCAATGCGCTTTTCAATCTGGTCGATAAGCAAAAGTACGGGAGGGATATCAACCACGACAAAGACATCATTAAGTTCTTGGGTGCCTGCCGGAACACGGTTCACAACTCAGGCCTGCATCGAAATGGCCCGCTGCAGATCACCTGCAACGGAATCACCTATTTCCTGGAGCCCCACAGACCATGGTATAGCCCTAGCTATCCTCAATCGATCGCGTTGTTGGGTGAGTTGGCGGATATTTATAGCCACCTCATAAGGTCGCTTGATGATTGGCCGTTGGAGGCCGTCAGTGAGGAAATTACGGCGCAGCCACATATGAGACGTTTCGAAATCGCTCTCCAGCTTGCCTATGAGTCCGATGGGGAGACGGCGCTCGAATATGTCCTCATCGAGGATCTGGATGTCGGTGAGGTACAGGCGGCGAACATTGTGAAAAAGTTGGCGGAGATCAAGGCGGACACCTCTCGGGATCCAGATGTATTCTGCATCTATGAGATTCTGACGGGCGATCTGCTCAAGCCACTTGAGCTTAAACTCGAGTCCTGATCTTATATTCAACTCGAGCCAAAAAGTAGGCTGCTGCGGAGCCCTTTGCGAGCGGTCCGGCGTCCTGGCGAGACCATTTGCACACCAGCAAGCGCAGGAAATGGTCGAGTGGTAAACGGGGCGGATGAAGACAATGTTCCGGTCTCATGTTAGGAAGGTGTGTTGGTTGGACGCTTACGCTGAAGCTATTCGGATGTGTGGTAGGGAGTATCCATTTATAGGTAGCGAAAGCTCCAGCAGTTGGGATTTTAAAAGGACGCATACATGCACGGCAATTTACAAAGTGAAGCGGGGCTTTTTGATTCGACAGTTTTAAGAATATCGGTAGTGATATTAGGTGTCGCGCTAGCTTGTGCTGTGTGCGTCATTTGGATTTATAAAGCGCATTTTTCTGGGGAGTACTTAATTGATCATGCTGCCTGGGGGCAGTTTGGTGATTTCTTTGGAGGGACCTTAAACCCTATCCTTGCGATGCTATCTTTGTTTGCGATTTTAGGAGCTTTGATTATTCAGTCTCGTGAGCTATCGCATTCTACCTCCGCTTTAAAAGAGCAGAGCGCGCATCTAAACGTTCAAGCATTCGAGAATACGTTTTTCTCGATGGTTATGTTATATAATGAGAATGTTAAGACTTTAGATTTAGAAGAAACCGAGAAGCAAGAGACCTACAACCAGGGGCGGGGAGCGTTTCGTATATTGCTGCGTAGGCTTCAGGCTAACTATGAAGTCGTAAAAAAATACCACTCCACTGGCAGGGATGAACTCGAAATTATTGCGCAGGCATACAAGGTTTTCAGTGCTGACAATGATAGATTTATTGGCCATTATATGGGATCGTTAAAGAGTATTATTGACTTCATAGAAGTGCGTAGTCCCAGTAACCCGTCGCAATACTATTCGATTATGAATGCCCAGTTGTCCGCAAATGAGCGAGTTTTAATTTTTTATCATTCGCTCAATTGCAATGGTTCGTTGGCTCTGAAAAATTTAAATAAATATAGGTTTTTTGAAGATATCTCAAAGAGTTCATTTTTTGATGAGGGTCTTCATTCTTCTTTGGTGATTAGTCCTGTTTAGTTGAGTTATTAATATGAATCCAAGTCAGCAGTTGGCAACGAAATCTACAAGCGTTAGTGAGCTTATAAAATCTACCTATTTTGTTGTGCCTCCTAATCAAAGGGAGTATAGGTGGGGGGTTGAGCAACTTGAAAAGCTCTGGGATGATTTAATCACTGCTGTAAAGGAGCAAGGACCCGGGGGAAGCGCAATTGGTCACTTCCTGGGAGCGATTGTGGTCATTGGGCAAGAACAATCTCACGATAGCGCAAGATGGGAAATAATTGATGGTCAGCAGCGGCTAACTACTATAACGATTCTCTCAGAATGTTTGCGCTCATATACCTCTGAGATAGTTGACGCAAAAATACGATTGAAGCTTGAGCACGTATTACTTGATTGTGTTGTGGCGCCTAACGCTGGTTTCGTTCCACGATTGAAGTTGAACAGAGAAGATGACTTTTATTGCAATAGTTTGTTCGAGAATGCTTCGCTAGAATCTAAGCGAGAATATTGGGAAAGGGCTGGTGACAAAAAGTCGGAAGTTCAAACTAATATTATTAGGGCCTTTAATTTTTTCTATGATTCGATTGATGAAGAATTGAAAGGCAAAGATTTAGAGGGGCGGCAGTCTCGGATAAGAGATCTAATCGAGACATTAACCGAGTTTTTTTATGTTTTAGTGGTTCGTACTGCTAATTTATCGTTGGCATATCGCTTGTTTGAAACATTGAACGAGCGGGGACTAGACCTGTCTCAGGCTGATCTTATTAAAAACGTTTTGTTGGAGCACGCTATGTCCTCTGGCGGAAACGTAGTGGAGAGTGTTACAAAATTATGGGAAGTGTTTATAGATAACTCTGAAAGTCAGCCTGATAATAAAAAACTTGATTTGCCTCAATTGATTCAATTTTCATTCACTTATCGCCATGATAGGGTTAAAAAGGAAATGATCTTTGAGGAGGTTTCGAAAGTACTCTCGTCTACTACAATACGAGCTTTAGATTTTGCACAAGAGTTTAGTAGGGACTCCTTGAATTGGCGGGAGTTTCTGCTTGGTGATTTGAAGGGGTGGGATGCCGAGTTAGAAGATTTGCGATATGCTATCGTAGATCCTCTATGGAAGTCGCACTGTGCTTCATTTATTATGGCGATAATGGATAAGCATGGTTCGGATGTTGCGCTTCTTAAAAAATATCTAACTTTAGCTGAAAATTATCTGTTTAGACAAGGTCTGATCGCAAAAGATTCTGTGGGTTCTTTGCAGGAGTTTTTCGGTGAGGCCTCAGCAATGGTTAGGGCTAATTTGTCATTGGTGGAAGTTTCAAATTATTTCTCGAGAAAAAGTTCAAATGAACGCTTCGTGGAGAACTTTTCGCGAGCTGCAGTGAGTAATATTAGGCAAGCATTTTATATAATTTGGAAGATCGAGAATTACATTGAACCAATTTTGGATGTAAAGCCGCGTAACAATAATGCTTCCCAGAGGGTAGAGTTTATCATGCCCAAAAAACCTGGTGTTGAATGGTCGGGAGTGCAAGAAAAAGAAGGATATAACGGCTATTTGAATAGAATCGGCAATCTCCTGATGCTCCCTGCAGAGGTAAATCAGAGAGTTAAGAACAAAGCTCTGTCTGTGAAGTTCGAAAATAGTGACAATTTGGACTATCTGAGAAGTAAATTGAGCTTGCCAGTCAGCGTAGCGAAAAATACTCACAGCTGGCTGGAGAAAGGGGAGTGGACTTTTGATAGTATTGCCAAAAGGCAACTATATCTTGCTGAAACTTACGCGGTGGATGTTTGGCCTCTGAAGTTGGAGTAGGGAGATTTCTTTCAAGAAGGGAGGCATTCCGTTTCCCTCTTTTTACCGAGATAGGGCGGCGAGTCCTTTAGTAGATTTAATTTATGGAGTACTGATACGTCGTCCTGAGTAAGAAGAGTCTGGTGCCATCTAGAGGGGGTACGGAGGAGCCGCAGCGCGAACGCAAATGCCGCTTGTCTGTGGAGTTTTCGGCCCGTCGACAGTGTTGGCTCGCGGATGTCCAGCGGCCAATCGATCGTGATTTCGTTATATATTGATCGTATTCGACAGCCCTGGCCGTGTTCAAGATGGCTAAGTTGTAACACCCCCCTGTTGGATGGCGCCGGCCACTTCTGTTCGTTCTCCTGTTAGCAAAGGTGCTTTTCTCTAAATAGAGTGATTTTAGCTTTTTTATCCTAGCCTGCTACTGTAACGTTCAAGCTCTTAATCCATAAGCGAAAGGAAACCAAGGATGAATATCAAGCCCGTTCATGCTGCTGTAGGAGATGTTTTTGGAGATAAGACAGTTTTCTCTGTTCCTAAATATCAAAGAGGCTACGCTTGGGATTCTGACTCGGTGCAAGACTTTATTTCGGATGTAGATGTATGCTATCGCTCACGGGTGAACGGGGCGCATCGCGAGCATTTTCTTGGAGGTATTCTAAGTATTAAAAATGATATTGAGGGGGTAGCCAATGCCGTCCATTATCAGCTAGTTGACGGTCAGCAGCGAATAACTACAATTGTATTGTTTGGGTATGCTTTGATGGAGGTTTTCAGGGAGTTTGCTGATTCTCTCGATGATGAGGGGCTTAGAAAGAGAGTTCAGCATTATGTAAAAAATCTCAAGGTATCATTTGTGGCTCACGAGCAAGTGGTTAATCGAGTTGTTACAAGCGCCAATGTTCTCACTTTGTCGAAGAAAGACGAGAGCTATTTTCGAGGTTTGTTGGCAGGAAGTGAGCCAGACTGTGAAATCGACTCGCACGAAAAGTTAATTTCGGCGATGTCTAAAATAGTTGCATACTTAAATGCAGTACAAAATCAGTTTGAGGATATTGCAGGGAAAATTGATGCTCTCGAGCAGCTGCATGATGTACTGTTAAGCGATTTTTCAATGCTTCATATGGTTGCGGAGAATAAGCCAGATGCATATAGATTGTTTCAAGTTATTAACGATCGGGGCGTCTCACTGACAGATGGAGACTTGCTAAGAGTTAAGACCCTGGAACTTCTCGAAGGTTATGTTAATGAGCAGCTTGTGGCTGAGCAAATTTGGGATGACATTCTTTCAGATAAACCAAATAAAACCTACGATTTTCTACAGTGGATATACGAATCTCATGCATATAGGCGAGCTAGATCTGGTGCGCTAGCAGACGTGTATATGGAGGTGTTTTTTGAGGGGTTGGCCCCTGGTGGGATAAAGAAGAAAGATGCAAAATATATCATCGCGCAGCTAAAAATTATTCAAGCTGATGTGGAACGCTGTAGGGCTTTTACGAGGGGCGAATGGATATTTCCAGATCAAAGGCCTGTAACTCCTTGGGATAGAGCCCGGTTGGCGAGTTTAGTTGTTCATTTGGGACACACACTCAGCGTTCCACTATTGCTAGCTGCAAGTGAGCTGGGACATGTTAAGTTTAGAGATGTTGTTTTAATGCTTGAGCGAGCATTTTTTAGATATAAAATTATTTGTAACGAGCATGTGACTCCGCTAAAGGGGTTGTATTATTCAGAGTGCGAAGTAATACGGACTCAAGGTGCAGCATATAGTGTTACTTCCTTAAGGCAGAAGCTGGGGGAGTTGCTTGAGTTACGTGCGCCACTACATAATTTTATAAATGGTTTGATGTCGTTGCACTATCAGAGTAAAACAGGGGGTAACAAAAATATAAAACATTTTCTAATGATGCTCGACTCATATTATGCATGGTACGAAAGTGGTGCGATAGGCGTGCCGAAATGTCTCGAAGGAAATAAATTGCTGGATTTTGGAGAAACCTCTATTGAACATGTATATCCAAAAAATGCAAAGGCTGCAGATATAGATGTTGAAATGGAGTTAAGAAAAAACTCCATAGGAAATCTAACTATTCTTGACCCAGAGATAAATTCAATGGCCGATAATGATAATTTTACGACCAAAAGAGGTGTCTTCAAAAATTCGTCAATAGCGTTGAATCAGAAAATTGGCAAGAAGCTTAAGTGGAATTTAAAAGCTTCTGTTGAATATGAAAGGTATATACTAGAAATGGCCCGCCGTATCTTTGTTGTATAGTTTGGGTGGTCGCGAGTGCTTTAAAATATCAAGTGCGTCACGTTGCGTTGACGTTAATTCACGCTGGTGTAGGAAATAAATCTCTCGTTTATTTGGATGCTTTCCGATCATACGAGATAATGGCGAGGCTGACCTCGCCCTATCTAGTGCTAAATTGTGCGCAGTATGTGTTATGGGGAGGCAATAAAAACATCATTGACCCAATAGTTATTTATTTGCTGATCAGTTGCGCTACATCTTTGAGAGAGCGTATATGTCCCATCTTGTGCAGACCTACCTCGATCAGAGAAGCTATATGCCTGACGGGATCCCAGTCCAAATTGCTCTGATGTGTGAACTGTCGAAGCAGGGCTTCGTAAATATCCAAGTGCTCACCAAATAGGGTGGGAGCGTTGAACTCCTGCCCTTCTAAATCCGATACGCTTGCATTGCCTAGGCCATTTTCATCGGCCAGCGCAAGGGCGATTGCATATCTGCTTAATATATTTGGCGTTAAACCAGTCTTGGATTTTAGATATTTTAGTTTCGCTGTCGACGAACTGGATATCTTGAACTTATGCGGAAATGTATTCATGCGTTATTAACCCACCGCCAGAAATATCCTTCCTCGGCTTGAGTGGATCGAGTTTCTGGATTGTATACCAGGTGATAGGAGTGGGAAATACTTCCTTGAAGCCCTTCATAAAAAGCGTAATCAATTTCTGTATCTGTCGAGAGAATAATTACTTGATGGCTGGTTTTAGGGAAATAATTCTCAACGAGTTTTTTACGATGAACAGAATCGAGGCGACCAAGCGGCGTATCGATTACTACTGGCAGGCTTCGCCCCGACGTGCGTGCTAACGCCTCCAGGATAGAGATTGCGAAAATCTGCTTCTCACCTGCTGACAGCTCATCCTTACGTAACGTCACACCTTCATCATCAATAAGAACCACCTCGAAAGAGCTCGGATCAATTTGAATGCTTAGATTTCGATCTGCTTTGCGAGCAAGCCCGTTGAATGATGTGAAGAACTGCGACTCAAGTTCTTTGAGCTTTTCAATTCGAGCACGTGCAGAGAACTCTCTTAAAACTTCTCTAGCATTTTGTGCAAGGCCGGTTAGACGCTCTGCTTCTTGGGATTCGGCAATTTCTGTGTATAGCTCATCTAATTGACGTGCTGCAGTGGACAATTGATTGAGAAGCATCTTTGCTTCTTCAACTATCAAAGATCTTTGTTCTTCTAGAACGGACAAGCGCCCTTGCAATTGCCCTTGTTCGTTAAACAGGGGCATCAGCACCTTTTCTTCTGGGGCTCTAGCAATATTTTCTTTAGCAGACTCGATTCCGGTATCAGTGTCCTGAAGCTTTGCCACTAGACCAGCGGCTCGTTGTTGAAGCGCTCCCACATCATTCATCAGGCGGTGAGTGATGCTGGATCGCTGGATGTCCGAGACTTCATGTATCGGCGATAGGCTTCGCTCGCTATTACTAAGCTCTGAACCGAATGTTCTAAGGAAAATATCTTGAAGGGCAGGTCGCTGCGCCTTGCTGATTTTGAGCTCCGACTCGAGTTCTGCCAGGAAATTGCTTTGCTGACGCTCCAGATACTCAGAAAGAATCTGCGCTTTCTCGGCGCGCTGCTCAAAGTCTAGTTGCTCAAGGAGTTTTTCGTTTAATTTTCGGGTGATTGCAAACGGCAGTAAGCCACTCAGCATCTCATGCAAAGTATGCTCTATGGCCTTTTTCTCACTAGCTAGTGAGTCAAGACTAGCTGTTTCTTGCTCTCTTGTAGCGCTCCAGGCACCGCCGCGCGCATTAATACTTGCCTCAACGTTGGCCAGGTTCTTGTTAGCCTCTACGGTATTGACACGCATATGGACAAGTTTTTCGCGTGTATCAGAGAGCTGCCTCTTTAGATCCTCGTAAATTCGTTCTGCTTCAGCTATTTTTTGCTTGCGATCTTCAGATGCTTTTTTTACTGAGCGGCCTCTGATGATCACGGATAGGTCAGAATGTAGCCTGTCGATTAGGTCCAAGCCTAAAAGTTTGTTGATCGACTCTCGCAGAGCGTCCCCGGATGTTTCTTCAGCAAGACTTGCGATTTTTTCTCCGTCGAAGAAGAACAGTTCGGATACACCAATCGGGATCAACTCGTTGAGAAACGCTTGTGCTTGATCATATGAAAGCTCGGTCAGGTGCTGACCATCCTTTGAAATGATAAGGCCTTCTTTGATCTTACCGCCGTGATCAACAAACCAATCTCGCGTCAATTGATAGCTCGAGATGATTCCATACTGCGCATAGCGGAAGGTAAGTTCGACAGCCGCCCGTGTAGGTCTGGCAATGCTGTTGTGTGCTCTATGGATGCAGTCACGAAGATATTGGTGGTAATCGGTAACCGTTGCGCCAGAGCCCAGTACGCCTTTACCGTACAAGGCAAGCTTTAGCGCGCTAAGAATGGTTGTTTTGCCACCGCCATTTAAGCCGCCGAACAAAACAATAGGCGCGTTTTTACCTCTTTTGATCTTAGGAACCAGATCAAAGTTGTGGGCTCCGCTAAAAACTCGGAAATCTAGTACTGAAAGGGAATCAATAATCATTGTAGCAAGCCATCTATTTCGGCTTTCAGGGATTCGAAAGCAGTCTTATACGTGTTATTAACTATAGGTACGGCGCGTCGCTCCAACGCTTCGTCAAGCCCACCCCAATCTTGTTCCAGGATCTTCTGCAGCTCTTCTAGAATTCCTTTCCGACGTGAGAGACCGGAGAACGATAACTCAGTATCAATGAGCTTCATGATCAATACTGCAGGCACTCCGTGCTCCGCTTCCAGTGCATTGAGAATAGCAGCATCAGGTTCAGTGAACGCGCCAGCGTCGTTCTTGATCCATTCAACCGTGTCTGCGGGATACACCTCAGCGTAAATTTTCGGAAGTGAATCAATCCAATCCGGTTCATTCGGATCTTTCAACCATTGCTGACGGATAACTTGCAGTTCATCGCGGCCAATCAGTTCAATATCACGATCGGTCTCACGAATGCCTTTCTCTATTTCCAGAAGCAGCTTGAGCCACTCTTTTCGGTATTTCATCCAATACGGGCCAGGCACGTGCTTAGTAGCGGCATTTGAGTCGTCATCAATAGCCCCCCTTGCGAAAGTCACTTTCCCGGTACGACGTTTGTAATTACGGTACTCAGTTTTGTTTTCGGGTAACGAGCTGGCGTGCAGTTGGTTACGAAACTGGAGCAACGGCAACATCCAATCCTCACCGCTGTTCACAAGGCCTTCGATCGCCTTGTCATGGGTCACCACAGTGCAAGTCCAACATCCGAAACGAGAGTTTCCGCATGATGGAGTATTGGTGTCGATGACCAGAGGGCACTCCCCGGCATTAGAGTCTTTGTATAGCTCAAACAGCACTCGGTTTGAGCCACCCCAAGGCCTGGGGGCACTCATGAGATATTCCCAAACATCATCAGCATGCCAGAGTTCGATGGGCATGTAGGTGTACGCGTTCGGCAGCGTGGTATGCCGGCCTAATGCGGATCCGTCGATTTTGTGGCGTGTTATCACCTGCGCACGCGTGTTGCTTTCCTCTCGTCTCGAACCAAGCACCACCACGACCTCACCGAATCGGGCTACTTTGTCTTTGATAAACTCGCTCACTGGGTCGATTTTCATCCGCTCTGTGCACCAGCGAAATGCCTTGGTCGGAGCGGGGTACCCTTTACCCAGAAGATTGGCCCAGAAAGTTTCGCCAACTTCAGGCGTAACAGAATGGGCTGTCATCGGAATCTGATCTTCAACCGCTTGAGCGTTCACCGAATCAAGCACTTGGCGAATCATGTCGACTACTACAGGAGTTTCTACTCGAGTGTCTGAGGAAACGACATATACGTGCTTATGGCGTTCCTCTGGTGGCAACATCTTCAAGGCATAGTATGTGAGTGAAAGGATGACGGTAGAGTCTTTACCACCGCTGAACCCAACTACCCAAGGGCGGTTATCAGCCTTGTAAATGTTTTGAAGCTCACGGACAGCGTCCGTCAATGGTCTACCAGAGATGATGGCTTCTTGGACGAAATCATCGTGCGATGGATAGAGGAATTGATCAGTACTCATTGTTGAGGAAACCTGTTTTCTAACTCTCGTTCAACCGTGGACAGCGGTACGCCAAGTTTTTTCTTGATGAGACTGGCTGTGAGCGCCACGTTCGTTGTGGCTTTCGAAATTCGCCCGTGAACCATGGCACGACCTTCCCATTCCGGGTTTGCTCTAGACCAATCGATGTTCCGGAGCTGGCCGATGGTATTTTTCCATTCAGACTCCTTGCGAATGATCAGCTCTGCTCCGACGAGACCCATCGCTTGCAGCATCACGCCGTGAGCATGAATGTAATTGTCTCGTAATTCAGAGGTTGACAACTCTTTGTTTTTTGCCCTGATCCAATCGGGCATCTGCAAGGAAACCTCTTCCCAGAATGATTTTGCGAGCTCCCGTTCGTTTTGTGCTATGAGATCGCCTTTCCCTTTTTTTAATAAGACACGAGACGCGTTTTTTATAGCACTGAGGGTGAATAGCTTAGAGCTGCGAGGGGAGAGGCTAGATTTCTCCAGCTCGGTCATCCTGGAAAAAATTTCGACGTTCTTGGCCAGATACCTGGCCAGATCGGAAATTTGGTCTCGATGATCGTAAAGCGTGCTAATTGAGTTACTCGGTCGCACAGCATGCTTGTTGAGATCAGCAAACATTTGCTGACTACGATTGAGGCCCTCATCAATGAAGAAAAGCACTGGGATGTTGTCGTAGCCCAGCTCTGGGTTCTCCCGAATGGCTTGCTCGATGGCAGCCCGACGGTGCTGACCATCGTTGATTAGAATTTGAGCATCCATCGGTATGGTCAGTGTGCCGATGCTTTGCTCTAGGCCTGTATCGGAAGCAGGACTGAATTGGACAACGCCATCTACCGAAGCGGTGATCGCGGATAGAGTGTAGTCATCGCGATTATCAAGCAAATATGCGGAAATCTCAGGAACTCTAGCCAAGTTTAATGTGCGCTGCGCGCGCAAATCCGCAGGCACGTTATCCTCGTTGAAAATGAAGATCTTCGGCACTAGGCGCATCGGGCACATCGCTATGTAGCACGGCCTACCGGCTTGAATGCCCCTGACGCAGGGGAAGGAGTGAATATATGTCGTCATGAATTCGCATGTCTTTTTTTGCGCAGGTACGTTATTCTGCATATTTTTAACATACACGCAAGACAAGAAGACGTTATGGCAAGGTTCGGCGGCTTGCTATGAGTTAAGCCAGCAGCCGGCGGGTTAGGCAGCGCAAGCTCGCGTTTGAACGAGTTGGGCCTCTGCTATCTGGAGTAACGTCATTAGTCATCATCAAGCGCTAGAAAAGGGTTGTTTGGTGGTATCGAGTCCAGCAGCGAAGTAGGCTCCCCAATCAGGTACCCCTTCAAGGTCGATTTTTTTCTGGGGCCTTGCACTTTACACACCCAGATATTTAGGCCGTTTTCACGCCTCCTGTGCACCTTCAGTTTTTCAAACTGCTTCTGCACCCATCGCCATTCCCCGCCTGCGGAATGGGACCCTAGAGAGATGCCCGGAAACTCCTGAGCATAGCGCTGAAAAAGTCCAGGCGTGACCAGAAACACAGTATCGTTCACCGTATGGATTTTGGCCTTACTGTCGTTGATGATCAGCTTATGGCTCTGGATTCCCTCCTTGACCCAGTTCAGGAATGCCTGCCCCGGGTCATCCGATGGGGGCATTGAAATTTCGTCAGGACCTTCTGACAGCGCTTCAAGGGCCTCAGGCTCTTCCAACTCGAACATGTCCAGCAGCGAGCCGAGGTAATCGGCGTCCTCTAGGGCCATGGGATCCGGCTGCGGTTGGCTTTGACCTGTTCTTGTACTAACTATCTCGGACGCTAGTGTTGGTACAGGGTTGGCAGTCGAGTGGTCATGGACTGCAATGCTCACCGTTCCGCTGAAGGCCTCAGGCCGATCTTCGTTCCCCCAAATCAGCGCCGGTTGAATGCGCAGAAAGGTAAAGCTTTGCTGCCAATTTTCCTGTGCCACACGCGCGGTCCAGATGGCTTTGCCTTCTGGCGTGGACTCAACCAATCCATGCGATTGCAGCTCGTCGAACACCGCGATGTTGGATGAAGGAATGCCCTCAATCGATTGTGACAGCAGATAGGCCCTCAATTTGTCCGTGACCGTCTTGCTGACCAGCCAGAGTGCGTCTTGAGTCAACCAACCTGCGGCACCTGGCTGGTTGAGTTTCAGCTCGTGCTGAACCAGATGACGCAGTCCGCTGATCAAGTGATGTTGCAGCGAATGAATCGGCGCCTGCAGCGCCTTGCTCGGGTTGCCCCCGATGTTCTGTGCAGTGGAGACCCGGTCGGCTTGAATCACCAACTCGCCCAGCACGCCGGCATGTTCATACTGACCGGCCAAGACATACAGCAGGCTAGCCCACAGTGCCGGAAATCCACTGAGCCAGTCCAGGATAGGGCGGTCGAGGATCTGGGTGTATAGCAAACCTGCCGCTGCGCCATGCAGGTGATAATCGCGA
>Ga0182006_1001350_pt1 | contig 15031 bp, 13 predicted proteins | sample Sormic07211104_1_FD_123022 | JGI IMG/M metagenome (GOLD analysis project Ga0182006, IMG submission 123022) | Rhizosphere microbial communities from Sorghum bicolor, Mead, Nebraska, USA - 072115-104_1 MetaG | ecosystem: Host-associated > Plants > Roots > Rhizosphere | place: USA: Nebraska...
GCTCCACGGCGGGGCGGAACGGGTCGAAGAAACGCCCGTCATGGGCCCAGGTTTCGTCGGGTGGCAGGCTCACGCCGAGCGCCCATTCCAGCCATTGGCACAGCATCGCCGGAGTGTACAGATTGCCGGTGCGAAACGAGAAAACCCCATAGTTATGGGCCTTCCAGTCGGTTTCGGGCAGTCCGGGCGGGGCCGGTTCGGCATCCAGCCAGTTCATGCCGCGTTCGCCCAGCGCCCGGCCGATGTGCTGGGCGAAACACGAGCCGGCGGTGACGATGGCGTCCTTGTTGCCGATCTCGAATTGTGGCGTCCACAGTTGATCGATGTTCAGCGCGGGCTTGTCAGCCACGGCGGTGCGCCAGAAAGCGCGGGGTGGCAAGCACTGATAAGGGTTCACGAGGAGGGCCTCCTTGGCGGTCGCTGATAAAACCGGTCAGCTGATTTGATAGCGGTAGATCAGGTCGTCAAACCACCGATCTCCAATCTGATAGGCCTGCGGCACGCGGCGCTCGAATACAAACCCGCACTTCTCCAAAACCTTGCATGACGCGATATTACCGTCGGTCACGGTCGACTCCAACGAGTCCAGGCCGATGTCCGCGGCATAGTCGATGATCGCCTGCCGCGACTCGGTGCCAAAGCCTTTGCCCTGATGCTCGGGCAACAGCAGGCAACCCACCTCGGCATGCCCCGGCGAGAGGATGCGGAATCCGGTCACACCCAATTCCTGCCCGCTGGCCCTGTCGATCACCACCAGACACAACCAGTGATCCGACTGCGGCCCCCAGGCCGGAAGCCGATGCTCGAAGCCTTTGCGCACCTGGTCCTCGGCGATTTCACCGAACACATACTGCATGGTTTGCGGCTCGGAATGCAGCCTGAGGAACAGCGGCCAGTCGGACTCGACCATCGTGCGCAGGTCCAGGCGTTGCGTGGTGAGCTCAAGCATCCGCAGCTCCTTGCAAGGGCGGAAAGGGAAGACAGTTTTTTACTGGGTGTGGCGCGAAAGATCAATGATGCTGCGGATTTGCGCTGGTGCGCTGACGCGCCGTCAGCCGTCAGCCGTCAGCCGTCAGCCGTCAGCCGTCAGCCGTCAGCCGTCAGCCGTCAGCGCTAGTCTATGCCATGAACTTTTCACAAATCAGTGTGGTTGTTTCCTCGCTGTGGATGATGCGCTGGATCGAAAGTGATCCGGATTTCGCAGTTTCGACGACATCACCCACGACAGCTTGATGATTGAGGGTGATGAATCCAATCAACTGTTTTTTCTGATTCTTAAGGCAGTAATCATATTTGCTTGTACAGAACTCTTCTGCGGTAGGCCTTGTTTTGAATTCGTGTTCTGTTGATTTGAAATAATCTTCATCACGCTCGGCGTGAAGAAGAGAGCGCTGATAGGCACCCAGTTTTGAAAGCCGCGAAGTTATCTGTTTGTTAGCCAGCAAGAAGGTAACAACACCAAGGAGCCCGATGGCAACTGAAAAAATGAAAGCGGGAACTGAAAAGTGAAGAATCAAGGAAAATGTGCCCAATATTGGCGTGGCTAAAGCGATGAATTTGAATATTCCTGCGTAGGTCGTGTTTTCAATGTCCCAGATGTACTCTCGCTCGTTTTTTCCAGAAAGGGTCTTATACAAAAAGAAAATAAGTATGTTTGAAACAAGACTGGCCGCGAACAAAACCGCCGAGGCGATCAGCGCCGGCTTCGACAGGGTGTCAGTCGATGCGCTGAATAAGGCAAGGAAAAATGCAAAAGAGATGGCCCCGAGTACTGAGCTCATGTGCTGTTGCTGGGCGATGATTGTTCCGTCTTCGTAGCCGGATTTGAATTTGATGAGTGCAAGCTCTCTGGCTGTTTTCCCGTTTATTGTCGGCTCGGATTCTTGGTTGCCGTTCAATTTCAGCTCCTTTTGAGTGAATACTTTTCCATAGATCGAAACCAGCGGCGTAATGTTTGCCTGCACAGGACGATAACGTTAATGGGCACTGCCAGGAATAGACAGTATCGATTTTTCTGTGGCCGCAGTCCGACAAATTTGACCGGGCCCGACTGCTCAATCCCAATCTGGCGCCAGCCTGGTAAGGCTTCGCCGACTCTCGCACGAGGAAATCTACCCCGGTTTGCCATGTTGCCAGGGCATGCAGGTGCTTGGGTGTTGCCTCCAAGCGTTGCAGCACCTCCAGGTTGATTGGAAGCGCAGATCGTGCCTGGTCATTTAGCAAGCTTAAAGGTGGGAGCAGAGGATATGGCGGTTGCGGCTGATCGCAGTGACAGAACCGGGGGGCTGAGCTTGGGTTATGGTTTTCTATTCTGCAGGATTCGGACGCCGGAACCACTGAAAGCTCGAAAGGTGCGAAGGAAGGGTATGCAAGGCTTTGATTTGACTTGATCCTGTTAATTCAGGCAAATCCCGGTTTTCAGGTACAGGTGACACGAAGGCAAGAGGTCGTTCGCACTAATGATTTAACAAGTGGGCGATGTCAGATGTTCATAAGTTCAAAAGGGGCTGTCAGACCTAGCTAAGCGGTCGATGAGTAGAAAGATGTGTTCATCGATGGGTGTTCATGATTGTTGGGCCAAAACTGTGAGCGAGCTGTTTCCGAGTGTTCGTTCATGCATTCTTATCTCCCGTTGTTTGGCGTTGGGAGGAAAGTAAGCGAACGCAAGAGAGGGGATTAGACGGGTAAGTCGGCAAAAGTTTATGCGAGGAAACATCGCAAAAAAAACGTCGCAGTCGAATCCCCCCTTTAAGCTGCTCCAGAAGATATCTGACATTACACATGATTGGTGGTGTGTTTCGTGAAGGTCTTGAAAGGTAGCCACCTATATGGGCAGTTGACCAGTCACGGATTCAGCATCTAATGCGACCAATGTGCGAAGTGGCAATCCTGTCACTTCACAGGCGACTTCTTTTGACGGATCTTGTTATCGCGCTCAATATCCAGTTGGTACAAAATTCGGTCAGCCAGGCGAAATGGCAGCTTTTCGGAAACGACCTCATGCATGGCGTCCAAGTAGTCGAAATAGATCGCTGACGATTTTTCAACGTAGGCGCTGAGCCTTGTCTTTACGACGGGCTTATCTGGGTAGCTTTTGTGAGTAGGGCGGAGCATCCGAAAGGCTCGCTCGTCAATGATCTGGAACACATCTGGGTTCACGAATCGAAGGATAGTGGAAGCCATGGGCAGGCGGATCCCTGAGGATACGAGTAGCTTGCCGAGCACATCCTTGGCTTCTCTGTGCTGCTTCGCTTTAAGGTGGCCTACAGCCTTGAGCTCTTTCAGCAGTAAAGTATCTAGTTGCGGATAGCGATCCAGTTTCCATAACACGATTTCCAGCAGTGTCTGCTCGGTCAACTGCGTCGCGTCAAGACCATCGAGCTTTTTGGTGAGCTCAGGCTGGTAATCATACTGATCCAAGAGCACGCTGGGATCGTCACCCCAAACGTCCTGGTGCTGCTTGATGAAGTCTTCCATACCATGCCCCCATACGTGCTGTTGAGCTCAAAAGCCTAATGCCCATCATAGTGATGGCCTCCTGTCTTTTCGATAGCCTGGATTTCATGGGGCGGGTATTTGATCGCGAGGTCTGGGAAAGGGTACATGGTATCTACGCTGCGAGCCTGAGGCGTCAAGTCAGCGAGGTATTCTATGCATACGTGCACAAAACGCGGAAGAATGAGCCAGTCAGGATCATGCCTGCACGTATCGGTCAGGCCTCCCATCATGGGAGATTTAAAGCGGTGGTGCTTTGTAACTGTAGTCTCACAGCTGCGACGTCAGTTTCCTGAACTCGTCTGGAGTCGTGAATATCGATCGGTGGGTCTAAAAGAAATCGTGTGGCGGGGAATAGCGGCTGATGTGACCGTTGAGGCGTGTTACCAAGTCCGATGCCCAGCGATTGATCGAACTGCGCATCGCGGTTTTCAAAGTTTATCGCGAGAGCGATATCCGGATATCGTCGTGACGCTGGACTCGCCTTCGGCGAAGCGCTTCGTAGTTTTCGACGCAAAGTATCGCAGCGCCCGCGCCAGCGTCCTGGATGCGATGGAGTCAGCGCACCTTTATCACGACAGTCTCCGGTGGAAGGGCATCAAGCCTGACGTTTCATTGTTGCTGATACCTCGGGCAGACAAAGTAACGGCGCTTGTCAGCCCGACCTATCATGCGGACTATGGGGTCGGAGCTTGGCAAATCGGGGCTGAATCAGAAGGGGAGGCGCTGGGGATCGAGCTCAAACGTATTTTGAGTGCAATACCAATCGCGGCCGCTCCGGCGCGTACAATTGCTACTGGAACGGCGAGGTAATCGATTTCGCACAGTACCGCTAAACTCGCTGACAATCCCGCAACCCGAAATAAAGTCTTCGGCTCCCGGCGTATTGGTTCGCGACGCCGGTGAGACCGTTCAGGTTCACAAGCGGCAATGTTTTCGATCTTCACAATCGTTCAACGCTCGTGGACAATTCGCGCTCTGTTCCGGGGTAGTTCAGCGGTAGAACACTCGGCTCTTAACCGGGTGGGCGCTGGTTCGAATCCAGCCCCCGGACCCACAACATCGCAGGCTCGGAAGGACTCATGGTCAGGGACGATAGGGAATCGAATGCGAACGCCGGCATAGGTGCCGGCTATGCAGCCTTTCAACTGTCTCGCGCACTCACTGCACCGGGCCTCGACAATGACGGACAGACGAGCAAGCGCATCGAGCGCTGGCGCAATGTAATCGAGCACATATTGCAGGGATCGGCGTCGTATGGCTCACGAACTCCATTCGCGGATGTGCCTGAGTGGGTCACGCTGGAAGTCGTCACTGGAGGTTTCGCCACTGGGCAGTTCTTGGCCGGCGGTGCACTGACCGAGTACGAGCGACAGTTGGCTGCTTCGATTCCTGGTATCCGTCCTGGCTTCGAGCGACTCGATCTCAACACTTGGCACCTTACGGAGGAGGGGATCGAGGTACTGCAAACGAAGCTGGCGAGCGGGGATTATCGAATCGAGGTGCCCGAAGAAGCTGCACTGCTGACCGTGGCCTGGTTGCTGGGGCAGCAACGTACAGAGAGTGCATGGGACCTGGTTGAAGCGATAGCGCCTTTCTTTGAACAGCTGCGATTCTTTCCGATGGCTTCTGACGGTTTGCCGCTTTCTACAGGGCAAGTGCAAGCTTTTACGGTCGGTGATGTCAGGGCCTTGCTTTCAAATCGCCCGGCACAGGCGCGCGTGGCAGTGCAGAAGCATGTCGTTGAAACTCGTTTACCGCTTTACGATTCGGCGGTGTCGCTGTTCCTTTTAACGTATCAGGATAATTGGCCTTGTCGCCGGTACCCCGAGGGCTGGTTCGAGCAGGCGAATATTCTGAAGCGGCAGTTCGATGCTTCTTGCCCCAGCGCTTCAGGTGAAGCTGAAAGCTCAAGGGATCGGGCAGGGGAGTTGTTTGCACTGCTGAGGCGTTGCGCTAGCGATGCGGCGTCGCTTACGGGACGGCAAGTCGGACGAATTCGCAGGATCGTCGACGATTTCGTACGCAAGCATGGTCATCCCGAATCCGAATCTCATCAAAAGCACAGAGAGTCTCAACGCAGTCACGTGTCCTCACCCGGGCACCATCTATTTGCTAAAGCGGTTGCCGCACGTCTGAGCAGGTATCCCGGTTCGGACGGAGTTTCCGACTTTTCATCTCTGCTGCAACCCGTTACCTGCGAAGAAGCGACCGCATATTCGCTGTTAACAGGTATCGGCATTCCTCCTGATATTCGTCGACGCGTCGAGCGGTGTCGAAAGGGCACAATTGCTGAGTTGATCGAGAAGGGATTGATTACATCTGGCGATACCGTGGCGCGTCTGCTGCCAGCGATAACGGCTGAGATCTGCAGCGCAGGATTTCGCGATACGTCGCTGCGGATGCTGTCTGTCGCAACCTATCGCGCCTTTCGACAACGCCGATCATTGTTGCTGTTGGATCTGCAAACCCAGGTCAAAATGAAGGAATTGCCGTGGGTGGCGGCTGTTGAAGACCAGCGAGAAACGGACGCGGTGGTCGCTGAGGCAGCGAAACAGTTCCTGATCCAATCCGCAGCAATGACTCTTTGCGCTTTTCCTCAAGCGATCCTGCCCAACAAACTGATTCAGGAATTTGCCGCGCTTGCGGAGATGGCCAAGCTGGATCTGCCTTTTGTGGAAGAAGTCGCCTCGGACATTTTCATGGGCGCTTTCTCGAACAAGTACATAAGAGCTGCCAGGCAGGCGGCATCTTTGACGGGTGGCACGTTATACGCCAATTACTACGACATTGATGCAAGCCAATTGGCGATGCTTCCTGATCAACCGAAATCCAGGCGCAAAAGGTTCTCCAGGCCTGACGCTAGTAACAGGGACGCATTGGCCAGATTGTGCTCCCAGCGCGCTGATGAGGGCCTGGGGGCATGGCGACCGGCGACTAACGGGAAAATCATTGAGCAACAACAGATCCTGACGACACAAAACCTCTCGCTCTTATTTGGTGAGCTTGGGTTGAAAGCGCTATTGCAGGATCGCCTGGCTTCGATGGCCGAGGAATGCTTCAGATGGATATGCATACGCCAGCAGATGAAGTTGAGGTTTTATCACTCCAGCCTGGTGATGATCAAAAATACAGCGTACGCGTGGCGGCAGATGGTGTTTTATCTAGCGATGCTCGATGAGGCAGAAATGCAATTCGCGATTGAACGTATCGAAGATCATTTCGCGACTCAGCCTAGTGCATTCCGTGAAAGGTTCCTGCCGGCGATTAGAGGATTGCGAGTAGCAGCTTCTGGCACACCGTTGACCGAGGCTCGCCAAGCAAGCGAAGGTGCTCAGGTTTTTATCTGTCACTGATCCTTAAAAAAAATAATGTCTAAGGTGTTGAAAATATGAGCAATTTCTCCCTGACCCTTCTCGTTAGTCATGAAAAGGTGCATCATTTCTCACTTATAACGTACCAATTCGCTTTTTTATCGTTAATAAGGTGCTCTTGAATTATCGCCATACAGACCTGCTAAGCCTCGTACGACGATGCTCAATTCGATCCTTTAGTGACTGAGCGCTGGAGGTCGCCGAGATTAGAGCCGCTGTTGTATAACGCAGGTCAATTGCGGTGGTAAATTAGTCCTTGATGAAAGCACTGGGCCAATATTTATTGATGCAAGCATCTAATTGCTGTTGAGTGAGTTAAGGTCGATTTGTCTTTTAAGGTAAGGCGCTGTCCGGATTACACGTGATGGCGGAATAAATAAGTGGATTCTCAAGGGTTGAATGAGGTGATCTGTTCATTACCTGCATGCAGCAAGCAAACCTACAAACATTAAAGCTTTCAAACCTGCGATAAACTAGGTTCGTGGAACCACGAGCTTTAGGAGAGTGTTCAAAAAAAGAGCTTTACCTCAAGCCGATATGCTCATGCAAGTTAAGTTTAAACCAGTTAGAAACCATGTTTTTAAGTGGATTCATACTATTTTCCATCTTGGTAAGAATCAGATGCTGTAGATGTCGATGGTCTTCCGGAAATAAAGATTTTCCATCTGGAAAAAGGAAATTAGGATTATTTTTGCTTACTAGTCTCCACGCTACTTTGCACATCGGGATATCTATTAGTATGCCGATAAAAGCTAAAAACCCCGCTTTGTCGCGGGGGTCTAAAGAGGCAATATCTATGTCGAGTGGAATTTTTAATGGTGAGTTGTCCCCTTGCAGTCCAGGCCACTTCCGGGGTGGTAGGTATGAGTACGCTTGGCTAATGAAATCCTCATGCTTGCAAGTTCGCCTCATCATAGATAATGTGACGGCATCTAGCATGTCAAAGAAATGATCGCCCGATACATTTTGGCCGTTGGGCATCACAATACATGGACCTTTAATCTGATCTGACAGCCATTTTTGGAAATAAGCAGCCACATAAATGTAACCGCAATATGAGTGCGTGCTTGATAGCATCAGCAGATAACTAAGCGGAGGGAGATGTGGCCGCTTGTTCAGCTCATTATTTTTAACAAGAATACTCGCTGCCTGGCGCACAGTGTCGGCATTTGTTTCTATGTATCTGTCAAGTGCTACAAGTGGGCATTGATGTTTTAGACATACTACTGACCAGCGGTAGGCCCATTGTTTTCGGTATGCCGGATGGTGGCCATCTAGGATGTCGCCCCAAATGCAATACCGGCAATAGTTAAAGCGATACTTTATCGGCGAGATCCAGAAATTAAAAACAGGCAATAATGTAGCGCAGCATTGTTGTGGATACTTAAAAGCGCTTTGCAATACTTGATAGGTCAACTCGTTATCAGCAAAGTCTGGATCTTGAACTGAACTCAATCTAGCTAGCCCATTATATTTCCTGTCAATATTACTCAAGAAAGCACGGTGTATCCAAGAACTAAGGATTTCATCCGGGAGCGGCCGAATAATGTTCGGAAAAAGTTTATTCATCGTCATACTCAGCGGTTAAATCTGGCAGCGAAGTGGCCTTTTCTAATGTTTCAACGAGAATTTTCTCGGCACCATTAAGGATTGATGACATAGCAGCCCACTTCAAACGGTTGACAATGTTTCGTGTGGTAAGCTCTAAGCTGGCTGTGAAAAAGTCGATGAATGCTTTGGAAGACAAGTTAGATGGATGGCGAAGCGGAAGAAATTGTTCGTAGGACGCTAGGAATGCACGCAACTCATCTCCTGGCTGCCAGCAATTTAGCTCGAAAACCTGAAATCGACTTAATAACTGAATGTCGAGTTTAATTGCATTCAATGCCTCATGCGTGCCAAATGCTATTATGTTCAGTGATAGTGGAGGGCCTGTTAAGTTTTTAAAGAAATTTAAATTTTTCCGTTGCTCTGTACGGTTAACACCAAGTAGGTGATTGAACTCATCTATCAAAATTGTTTTTATTTGGCGCGCTTGAATTATTTTTACTATTTCTCCTGGTATTTCATCCTTTCGTGTGCTTAGTGCTGAAATGCCAAATTTTTCACAAATCGATTTAATTACGTTTGTTAAAGTTGGGTCCGCGGAAAGCCTTAATATTATGTGAGGTGCTGCTATTGATCGTCTGTGTGCCCAGTTCTTTGCATCACTGGAAATTTTATTAAGGAGTGAAGACTTTCCTGTGCCACCAATTCCGGCGATTAAGAAGCATGTAGCTTGTGATGTAGGGGGCAAAAACAGCAAGGATTTCACTTTGTTTCTGATATCTGAACAGGCTTCGTGGTTAATCCATCGATCTTCGTTGATATATTCGATTCGAGCCGAATTAGGTTGGGCCATCAGCGTTTTAGCGTGTGGGTGAAGATGTGAAAGTGTATCTTCAAATTTATCAGGCATGATCAGTCCACATCATATATTTTTGGAGGACGACTATAATCAAGCGTCGTATTGATTTGGGCGGCCGGTTCTTCTAATGAGATGTGCGGGCGGTGTTTTCGTCTCTCTGCATTCAAGCGCGCCTGTTTGGTTTTTTGAGAGGCGTCACTTACTATTTTAGTGCTGCGATCAATCGCTGCGAATACCTCGTTCGGACTTATTCTTGCCCGGTCCTTTTTGGTGAGTTCTTTTTTTGCTTGAGTAAACTCAGATAAGGAGATATCACGTAAGCGCATATCTGAATAAGTGCACTCTATGTAATCATTACTGCCTTCTGGTAACACCCAGACAGTCGCTAGCGAGGCGGGGTTATATCTAACAATGCAAGGAGTCTTAACGCTGAGCGTAGTGAGGGCAGGTGAATAGTACTCAATAGTATTAACTGTAACCCCCGCCCTCTGTAGTTTCACAAGCTTATAAGGCAAAAAGTCAATTAGAAACTTTTTCTTGTTTATGATTAAATCTGGTACGGTCAGGTTGCCTTGCTTGTCTTTAAAACATGTTTCCCAGTAATATTGTGGCGAACAACCTAGACTTTCATGTGTTTCTTTGTGATAGATGCCTATTTGCTCAGTAATCCATTCACGCAATTCTGAAAGAGTCATGGCGGGAAGGGGGATATTAGAATATTTCTTCTTTTCTTCAACAGACGCTAATGTTGCACCCGGCAAGCCACGAACGCGCTTCATAAATGTGCCAATTAGCCTTTCAATATGGGCGCCATAGTGCGGTGCTGCAGGTGGTCGAAACGTTAAATTGATGCCGTGCAAACTACAACCAGTCATAAACGCTTTTGATCTAAAGTCTTTACCATTATCCACGTGGATCCGAAGCGGCAAGCCATAAAATGGGTATTCGACATCGTGCATTCTCAGATCTTCCAGCCATTTGTTTTTTGGTAGCACGGCGTGAATCATGCACATCGCGTTGGATAAGGCAGAGGGGTGTTCCAATGTTAAGTAAAACCCGAGGACTACACGTGTATGCACGTCGATCATTAATGTTAACCAAGGGCGTGCGATTTCTTTTCGGAAAACCTCATCTACTACCGTGCAGTCGACTTTACAGTGATCTGACTGCACTAAATCTAAAGGCTTTAAAGTGATTGCTTTCTGCCCTCGAACACTATGGTCCTGTTTCGATTTTTTAGATCCATACCTTCGCTTAGTCGTGTCTTCGCTTTTTTGCCTATTAATCCTTGCCGCAACAGCCTTTTTGGATGGATGTACGATATTTACATTTGCACACATTTTGCAGACATTTTTATAGATGTTGGTAATCGTAGCATCAGGGCCTTTAGATGTTTCGATTGCAGTTTGAATTATTACCTCAATATCCTTCGGAAGTCGGCTATTTCCGGTTTTTGGTCCTCGAGGGGAGCAGATCAATGAAGTAAGATTTGCTTCTATAGTGAAGCGAGAAATGATTTTATAGGTATGTGGAACACTTAAGCCCAACTCCTTGGAAATAGCCAGTACCGGGGGTGTCTTATGCGGCGCATCCAGGTGTTTTTTTAATATTTCAAATCTGCGTTGTGCTTCTAATACTAAATTTTCTGGCAGGACAGATAGGTCTAAGTCGGTCTTAATATTTTCGCGACTAATCAGCTTTTGATCGATAATCATGGTGATTGAATCAGGATCGATTACCGCAATTATTCGGCTTTTAAGGTAAGTAATTCGAATTTTATCTGATCGAAGAAAGCCACTTATTTCTGCCACTTCACCGTTACAGAGAATAATGTCACCTTGTTTTAATTTGGTGCTGCTCATTGCTCGCCCGACATAGCGTTAGTGGGTTTGGGTGATGACGAGACTGGCATTTGGCATACACAAAATCAAGCCTTCCACTTAATAAAATCGAAATAGAAACTAGATATAATATTATTATACATATATTAACTTCGAATAATATTACGATACATTGCTTTCTATAAGTCAGTGGCTGCATCTGGCAAGCGTTGAAGTCTTAGAGAAAGCGTTGTTTTTCAGCGATGTAGCATGCATAACTTGCCGATTAAAATAGCAAAGAGTGAGTTGTTAGTCAGGGCAACAAGGGGGGCAAATTATTCTGAACAAGACAGCTTGGGTCGGAGGCTAAAAAACCAGCCATTCGAGCCTGCTTGAACCGGGAGGGGGGGAGGTGCAGTCAGTTCCAATGTGTGATGCGACACTTAGAGTGTTTTGAAAGAGGTTCGAGCTTTGCCCCAAGGTGTGGCTCGTGCTTCACCTTGGATTCAAACCTATGATCGCGTTCGATAAGGAGCTTTAGGTTACACACATGCTTCTTTGGAGGCGTTCAACTCTGTGATGATGCGGTCCATCAAGGCCTGCACATCCGTTGCAGTCAGATCGTTCTTAGACACGTATGCTGCCATCAGTAAGGTGGTCGGATGAACATTGAGAACCCCCGCAAGCTGCTCAAGCTTTTCTATCGTAGGTCCTTTTAAGCCGCGCTCTAACGAGCTTAGGTAGGTCCTGCTGCTTACGGATGAAAAATCTTCCTGGGTGAGCCCTCGTTGCTTCCGCAGCTTTTTTAGGCCCAATCCGAATGCTTGATTCAGTTCCACTTTGCTAATTCCGCAAAAGGAAAGATGAAGCCTTCTTGAGCCCTATAGAGCTACAATCTATAGGGCTCATTTTGTGGGGATCGCCATGTTTACTACATACCGCAAAGCAGAAATGCTTCTGGGTGATAATCAAGAAGGCTCTGCCACTCAGCTATGGGGCTTCGTAGAGCAAGAGGTTATTTATCCATGGTTCTATGTGCAGATCATGCGTCAGCAACGGGATGATGTATTTCAAAGCATGTTGATGCTTCCACATGCTCGGGATCTGAAGCGGGTGATCTGTGAGCAGTCCAGGGTTCAATGGGTTGACCAGGTTCAGTTGTTAACTCCGCCTCATATCAATGGGGGCTCCAGCTGGGTAATGGAGCCTCTGGAGGAGTTGAGCCTACTGCGGCACAGAGATTCGGGTGAAAGAGACTTTTTGTATAGGGTGAGCAGTGGGCAGCGTTACACAATGCATGGTCCGAAGAGCCTAGATTTCTTTGATGTAATAGAGACTCTTTTCTCTGCCGAGGAGAGTCTATGCTTCGCTTCGCAAAGGGTGTGATGCGGCGTGGTCAATCCTCCATTCATTGGCCGCACGGGCAGTTCAGTCATTGAGTTTACCTAGATCGTTGGATAGTAGCGGTGACATGGGCTCGCTAGGGTAGGTTTGGAGTCCATGGAGGAGAGCTCATCCGCGAGAGTTTTCTCGAACCGTTTCGACTGCTTCTTCCTCGGTCGCGATTATGTTTGGCAAGAGCTCAGTGGCGCGACTGGATAGTAAAGTGCCTGCCTGAAAGTAACCCATCACTGTGGCGACGCTACGGTGCTCAGTCATAGCCATCACTTCACCGAGCGACACTCCTTGCCGCCCGGCTTCGGTCACGAAGCCGGATCTCAAGCTGTGCGCCGCCCAATCCCCCTCCAAGCCTGCCAGCTTCGCCCGGCGTTGCACGATGCGCGCGACCTGATCTGCCGACAATGCGCTGGTGCCGATCTTGCCGCCCTTGTATAACCGGCGAAACAGCGGTCCGTGCGTGGCGGGTGCCGCGGCCAGCCAGGCGGCGAGGGCTTGTGCTGCCGGGCCGCGTAGCGGCTTCTCGCGACGGGTGCCGCCGGTGTCGGTTTTAGTGGCGCCCAGGCTATACAGCCAGGTGTCGGCATCCAGCTGCCGCACATCGCCGACCTGCAGGCCGACCACCTCGGAACGCCGCCGGCCGCCACCGCTCCAAGCCAGCAATAGCAGCGCTCGATCGCGGACCCCGCATACCCCGTCGTTGCAGGTAGCGAGGAGCGCCTGCAAGGGTTCGAGCACCAGGGCCGTCTTCTTGCGCACGTTTACGCCCTGGCGTGACTGCGCCTTTCGCGCCTCACGCAACAAGCTTTTGAGCGCTGCAGCGTCAGTCGGGCTGTCCAGACCCTGCAGGCGGTGCCATTTACCCAGCACGGCCAGGCGATGGATGACGGTATTAAACGTCAGCGGCCCCAACCTGCCCTTGACTCGCGCCTTGACCAGCGCTTTGTCGATGCCGGGCGGTAGCAGGTGCGTCCAGCCACCATCGGCCAGGGGGCGTGCCAAATGATCAACGACAAACTGAATCGCCACCGCGATCGGCAGTGGCGCGTCACCCAGGACCTGGTCGTAACGCAACTGCAGCCACGCCGACCAGTAGGTCAGGGCGCTGCGATAGCTGCGCACGGTATTGGCCGCGGTGCCGGCAGCGAGAAAGGCCGCCGCGGCTTCCTGGGCGTTGATAGCCAGGACATGCAGGTCCAGCGGGGTTTCGTTCACTAGTGGCAATTGATCTGTAATTTCTATTACGTTCAACGTATTATTATTCCAGTCAAAAGAATATAGAGTCGGATAACATTTAATTATCAGACCTAATATACCCGGAGATGCGGCATGGCAGTAGGAGTACCGGAATACGAAGTATTTGCCGCCGCGGACACGGTGCTGGCCCGCGGTGAACGACCGACGGTGGAACGGGTACGCATGGAACTGGGGCGCGGCAGCCCGGCACGGGTCGGTGGGTTGCTGGATCAATGGTGGGCGCGCCTGGCCGAGCGGCTGAGCGGCGAGACCCGTCTGCCGACGCTGCCGGGCGAGGTGTCACAGGCGTTTGTTGTTGTGTGGCAGCAGGCGATTCACCTGGCGCAGGGTGTTGTCGAACAAAGTTTGGCCGAGCAGCGCCAAGTGCTGGACACCGAACGCGAACGAATGGCGGTGGCGGAAGATCAAGCGCGTCAGGACATGGCCAAGGCGCGCCAGCAGGTGGTAGAGGCGACGGCGGGGCGTCAGGCTGCCGAACTGCGGTTGGCTGACCTGGAACTGCTTCTGTCCCAACGTCAGACCCAGATCGATGACCTGCAACAGCAACGGGAGAGTCTGGTGCACGAGCGCCGCGAGGCCCAGCAGCACAACCAGGGATTGCAGCAGGAGCTGCAGGCGTTGCGACTCAAGGCCGAGCAGGAGCGTGTCACGCAAGAGACCTATGTGCGCGGCGTCGAAGATCGTGCACATCGCGAGGTCGACCACGCGCGGGAGCAGAGCAAAGCAATGACCGTCCAACTCAAGGATGCTGGGCGGCAAATCGAGCAATCGCTAAGACGGCAGGAGTCGCTCCAGACCGAACTCAGCCAGGCGCAGCAACGTGCCGCGGCGCAGGTGGCTCGAGCTGAAACCTTGGAGCAGCAGCTAAATCATATGCGCCAGTTGTCCGAGACGAAACGCAAGCCAAGAGTCAGAAAAAGCCCCACATTACGTGACCCCAAGGCTTAATACACTTGGGCCCACCAATGGCTGCTATCGGCCAAAAGCGGTCATTCATCCAGGTACCGCTTTCGACCAAAAGCTGACGATACTGTGATGCATTCATAGTCTGTATACCGCTCAATCTTAGACTTATGTCTGCTCTGCCATTTCTAGAGCATCGTCTACCTCTATGCGCTGAAACTCGCTAAAGTCATGGGTACGCGCGTGGCGACTAGGTCATCAAGTGATGAGAAACTGGACATTGCTCACCAGTTGGGACGCGCCCGAGGCATATGTTTATTTTGCTGCTGCGCAGTACATGGGTAAGGTGCTGATCGAGTTTGATTGAACTGGCAATA
>Ga0182006_1001356_pt1 | contig 14978 bp, 10 predicted proteins | sample Sormic07211104_1_FD_123022 | JGI IMG/M metagenome (GOLD analysis project Ga0182006, IMG submission 123022) | Rhizosphere microbial communities from Sorghum bicolor, Mead, Nebraska, USA - 072115-104_1 MetaG | ecosystem: Host-associated > Plants > Roots > Rhizosphere | place: USA: Nebraska...
TGTTTCGCGTTAGCTCTATTGATATTGAAAGAGGAACCAGTAATCCATTTGCAAGAACGTATTCACTCTCTTTAAGGGCAGGTTTTTAAATAGATAGTTATGAAGAAAAATATAGTTATAATCTTAGGCCTGGTTTTATCCGTTGGATTCACCAGTTGCAAGAAATACCTGGATGTAGCGCCAAAATCCAGTCTGTCAGAAGATCAGTTGTTCGAGTCTGAAATTGGATTTCAGCAGGCATTGAGCGGCATCTATGCACAAATGGCAGATCGTAGTTTGTTCGGCGACAATCTTTCTATGGGTTTTGTATCTGCACTTGCGCAGAATTATGCTGTCTCTGGAGCTTCAGCACCGTTTGTAGAGACCAGAGCGCTCAACTACAACTCTTCTGAGGTGCAAGGTTACACCAATGCCATATGGAACAGCAGTTATGCAGCAATTGCCGGAGCAAATAAAGTGATACAGAACACCGAAAAAAGAAAGAGCGTTCTTTCTTCTCTAAATTATGCATTGATTCGTGGAGAAGCACTTGGTTTACGCGCTTATCTACATTTTGAATTGCTGCGTTCCTTTGGTCCGGAATATACTGCAGGTGCAGGGTTAAAAGCTATTCCTTACAGAACGACAGCCGATCAGAATGCCAATATACCCGCTACAACAGCAGAGGCTGCTAAACTGGCACTAGTTGATCTTCAGGAGGCTGCTTCCTTATTGAAAGATAAAGATCCTATTCAATCTGGTACAAGTAACCGGCGCATTAAAATGAACTACTATGCAGTAAAAGCACTGGAGGCCAGAATACGTTTGTATATAGGCGATAAGCAAGGTGCTTTTGGTGCTGCACAAATAGTTGTAGCCTCAGGGAAATTTCCTTTTGTTACTACAACTGCAGCCTCAGCTGGCGCGGGTTCAAGAGATCGGCTTTATATTACGGAACTTGTACTGGGTTTGAGGGTTAAAGACATTAAAAATTGGGCAGAAGTGAGTTATTTCCGATTTGGAGGAAGTGCCAATTTAAAGTTAACACGTTCTACAGCTAATTTCAATTCGTTGTATGAAACAGCTGCAGGAGGTGGCACAGATTTCAGATACCTGTATCGTATCGAACAGGACGGGGGTATACCTTTTCCATCCAAATTCTGGCAAACCTATCAGTTCAATACTTTAGACTCCAATCGCTTGGATCAGCTTGTACCTCTTATTCGCTTGTCTGAAATGTATTACATCATGGCAGAAACAGCTGCAAGCCCTGCTGATGGGGTTGGTTATCTGAATATGGTACGTAAAAACAGGGCGATTCAGGAATTGGCGCTTAACATTACCCAGACTAACCTAGATAAGGAGATTACCAAGGAGTATCAAAAAGAGTTCTATGCCGAAGGACAGCTCTTCTATTATTACAAACGTAAAAAGATAGTCCGTATGCAATTTATGAATACAGACATTCCACTCAGTAAATATGTTCTCCCTATTCCGGCAAGTGAACTGGAGTTTAACCCAAATTACTAACGATAAAAAATAAAATGATGAAATATCTCCTGTTTTTAAGCCTGTTGTGTGTTCTGCTTGCCTGCAAAAAGCAAGAAGTTGCCACCTATAAGGGCGAAGATGGCATTACTTTTTATGTTACACGATATGAAGCCGACAGCCTCAGTTACTCATTTGCCTTTTCACCAGTTGAAAAGAAAAGAGATACAGTTTTTCTTAAAATGCGTGTACTGGGCGCTGCAGCAGACCGGCCAAGAACGATCGCTGTTAAAGCGGGTACGGGCACAACTGCCCGGTTAGGCATTGACTATGAACTACCGCAAATTACATTGCCGGCCGGACAGTTAACCGTACTTTATCCAGTGGTATTGCTCAATTCTCCTGAAATGTTAACCAAGACCTTTCGATTGGTGGTTGAGATAGCTAAGAGTAAAGATCTGACGCTGGGTGCTGTTGGACAAGAATTAGGAACTACGATCAGCTTAAATAAAATGACCATTGATGTAAGTAACCAGCTCATGGAACCTACCTATTGGAGTGATATAGAACCAGCGTTTGGTACGTTCAGCGCAGTCAAGTTTAAGTTCATGATCGAAGTAACTGGATTATCAGATTTCTCTTACGAGGCCATTGGCACTAGTGGTTATTACAACTTGCCTGTGAAACTGAGAAATGCACTGTCGGAATATGAAGCTCTTCACGGTCCGTTAATTGACGAATTTGGCAACCAGGTTACATTTTAATTCAATTAAAACTAAAGCTCATGCGTAAACATATTTTTATTAAAGGTCTACTTTCTTGCCTATTAATAATGGTCTTTTCCTGCCGGAAAAACGATCAGAATTTCATTTATGATAAAATGAATGAAGTTTCCATAAAAACCGACTCTACATCTTTTGCCGTTACACAACTGGATTCTCTAAAGATCAAGCCCCAACTGAAGGAATCCATACCGGGAGGGGATAGCTATACCTATGAATGGAAAATCTACCCCCAAATTACTGTTCAGGGGCAATCACCAGTGATATTATCGACAGAAAAGGAATTGAAGGCGAAAATAGTTCTGCCCCCAAACACTTATAACTTACAATATAAAGTAACCAATTCAAAGACCGGAGTAGCCTCTTACATGTTATACAGAGTACTTGTAAATGGAGCATTTTATGAAGGGTGGATGGTCTCTAACAATAAGGATGGAAAGGCTCAGCTGTCTTTTGTACGTGCAGACAATGCATTGATCCTTAACCCTGCAGAAGCCGTGAATCATACCACTTATCCTGGTCATGCCCTGGCGGCCTATTCTGCTGTTGATTATAATATTGCATTAACACTTTTTTTTACCGATCAAGGTGTTTACAGGTTCAATGCTAATGATCTTTTGCAGAACGGAACAACAACTAGTCTTTTTCCTGGTGGCAAGCAGTTTAACACGACCCCAACTTATGCATTAAATAAGCTGGCTACCGATCAGTATATTGTTAGCGAGGGCGGACTTTACGCCTCACTAGGGCCAACATTCTACCCGGCAGAAGTATTGACCCCATATTCGGATAGGTTTACAGGAGATTACCTGCTTTTTCCAGCAATAATATCCACTACGCAGAACTCCACATTTTTTTATGACAACAAATATAAACGGTTTATGCAAGCTGCCTATCTAGACAGAACGCTCGAGGTATCGCCCGGTAGTGCTGCTGCAAGTTTTGATCTGTCTAATGTGGGTAAAACTATGATTGCCTGCGATTATGGAGCACAGAGTTATTCGCAAGACGAGTTCTATTTTATAATGGAAGACCAGGGCGGTCGTTATTTGTATTCCATCAATGGAACTACACCTGGGTTAAAACAAACCATAGGCAATAGCCCGGATATTGACAAGGCATCAGCATTTGCAAGCTCAAGTGTTGTAAAGCATCTGTATTATGCCGCAGGAAATAAGATTTATCTCTATGATATATTGGCCAATTCCGCCCGTTTGCTCTATACTTTTCATGCTGGCTATACCATAAAAGACATCAAGATGTTGCGTTCAACCAGTAAACGAATTGTGGCTGCGGTTAACAAAGGTTTAGCAGGTGAAGTGTATTATTTTGATCTGGATAATCTGGGGAATTTTATTGGCAATACCTATGTTAAGAAGTTCGAAGGCTTTGGAGAAATTGTGCATTTAAGCTATAGGAATCCATAGTCTGCTTTAACCCTATCAAAAAAAATCTTAAACCATAAATAATAAAACACAAATGAAAAGAATAATAACCGTTGCAACGTGTCTTTGCTTTTGCTTTGGTGCTTATAGTCAGCAACCGGCTAAAAGAGCAAGCCTGGACTCCCTTAAGGTCATTAACGACCCTTTAAAGCAGGAAGTAATATTGAACCGCGTGAAAAAAGCTTATCCGACAGATAATTTTGACCAATATAATTTCACCCTGGCTTATAATTTCGCAAATGCAAAAAATACCGCTAAGGCTATGATGTACTTCAAGAAAATCGATGGAAGATCACGTACAATGGCCTTAGGCACTATTCCAAGCCAAATCATGACATATGACCTCAAAGCTGCAGAGGCCGTGGTGAGCGAAGAAATGGCAAAAGCAGATAATTCCCAGGAGGATCGTATGATGCTGCTAAATATATACAGTCGGGTCATGGACAAAAAAGGGGAGAGTAATAAGGCATTTGCAGCAATGAAGGAATATTACGATCAGACCAGCAAAAAAAGCCCGGAGCTGACTGCATATTACTATTATTTGTTAAGCAAAACCGGGGAGAACAAAGCAGCATTCCCGGAACTTGAAAAGGCCGTAATCGAAGGAAGAGCAAATGAAGATTTGAAAGAAGAACTCAAAAGTTCCTTCGCCAAACTAAATCCTGGAAAAGATGTAAATGATTATATGCGGTCGATTAGCCAGCAAATGGAAGCTAAATTTGAAAAGGAAGTGGCTTCTCAGATGGTTAATGAAACTTCTCCAAATTTTAAGGTAACAGACCTTAGTGGCAAGGAGGTGTCTCTTGCCGATTTTAAAGGTAAAACAGTTGTTCTTGATTTCTGGGCGACCTGGTGTGGTCCATGTAAAAGATCGCTTCCAGCTATGCAGATGGCAGTGGATAAATACAAGAATGATCCAAATGTAAAGTTTCTTTTTATCCATACCTGGGAATCTGCATCAGACCCGAAAGCTGATGCGATGAAATACCTTGCCGATAACAAGTTCAATTTACCACTTTATATGGACCTAAGAAATGCTATAACACAGAAAAACCCTGCAGTAACCTCATTTGGTGTTGATGGAATTCCTGCAAAGTTTGTGATTGATAGAAATGGGCATATCCGATTCAAGATGAGTGGATTTGGAGGGACTAACGAAATTGCCGTTGCAGAATTGTCAGCAATGATTGAATTGTCAAGAAAAGCCAGTTAAAATCAAAAAATGAAGAAAATTATTTTAATTACGATTGTAATAGCGGTTTGTTTTCTGTTTGCCAGTCAGGTTCAAGCTCAATCGCTTCCGGCCGATACCAGTTTCACAGGTTTATTCAATTCCGTTAAATCAGAGGTAGACGCTTCGCGAATGGAATTAATGGTGAATGAAATGATCAAAAAGAGTCGGGGGGAGCATGACCAGATGCTAATTGATGCGAGTGCTCAGAACACTGCTATTGCTTTTGCTGAATCAGGTAATATTCCCAAAGCAAAATATTGGGTAGCTAAAGTTCAGGCAAGTGAATGGAGAATTTCTACACTGTCAAATGTGGTGCGTACCTTAATCGATCGTGGTAATATAAAAGATGCCGAGGCAATTGTGGGACCAATTGTAGATCCTGCTAAAGGTTCTTCAGAATTTACTTTGTCTGAAGAGGAGAAAGTACCGTTCCATGGTTTATATGGAATGATCTGCTACAAACAAGGCAAGTATAAAGAAGCACTACTGTATTTAAACAATGCGGAAGGCAAAGCTGGGGAAACCCAAGAACTATACGCCCTGGCCTTGAATCATTCAGGAAACATTGATCAAGCATATGATGAGGTGATTAAAATCATGAGCCGGGCTACGCATCTTGGAGATGATTTTAAAAAAGAGGCTAAAACACTATTTATCAAAAAGCAAGGGAACGATAAACGATTTAATGAAATTGTAGATTCAATTGCTCAGGTCCAGACTCAAAAAATAATAACGAAAGTAGAAAAGATGAAAGTCAATGAACCGGCACCTGATTTCGAAATTTCTGATTTCAACGGAAAGACTGTTTCTCTGAAAAGTTTAAAAGGAAAAACAGTCTTTATCGATTTTTGGGCAACCTGGTGTGTACCATGCGTCGCTTCTTTTCCAGGAATGCAAAAGGCTGTGGATTATTATAAAGGAGACGAATCAGTGGTGTTTATGTTTGTGCATACCGCCGAAAAAAACTCAAATGCAACCGAAGAAGCAAAGAAGATGATTGCCAGCAAGAAGTGTAGATTTGATGTGTACATGGACCTGAAGGATAAAATAACCGGTAAAAATCCGATGTTATCAGCTTTTCGGATAAGCGGTTTGCCTACAAAATTAGTTATAGATCAAAATGGAATCATCAGGTATAGGACTGCTGGATACATAGGTGTGGATGAAGCCATTCCTGAGATCAAAACAATGATTGATATGGCTAGAAAGGGCGCAAAAGCTCAATAAATTATACGCTCCTAATTAAACAATAAAACGGCTGGCCTCAAGCCAGTCGTTCTGAAAAAAACAAAATGCTTAAAAATTTATATCTATCCCTGCTGTTGTTAGCCGGCTATCCGCTTATGGCTCAAATTGGCCCGGCACAGATTTTAAATGATACAAGATCGTTTGAAGTGAGTGCCTGCAAACCTTCAAAAAATAAAATTATCAGTGTTTGGATGGAAAAACGTTCTATGCGAAAAGACGATGACGAAAATGCAGCAGACATGCAGGTGGCCTACAAGTCGTCGATCAACAATGGAAAGAGTTGGACAGAAAAGGGTATTGTTGATTTACCAAACACTTTTGCGACAGGAAATCCCTTTGTATCAAGTAACGAAAAAGGTGAAGTCTACATGGTATGCATGCACATCGGTAAAGACTTTTATTCCGGTAATATTTCTTTATATGAATTTGATTTTGCGAAAAAGATGTTTGATTTAAAATCAGTTCCCATTAAAAGTGAAGATAAGCTGTTAGATAAACCCTCGTTTATATGCCATGGAGATGAAATTCATTTGGTTTACGTTGCTTATCCGAAGAATATGAAGAATTCCGTAAAATATCAAATGTCTAAAGACAAAGGGAAAACCTGGACGGAACCTGTCGATGTATTTGCCGGCATCACAGGTGGGCATTTAGGTCCCGCGATTGTTATGTCAAATAACAAGCAAGTACTGATTTCTATAGGAGGATACGGGAAAAAGAATATTCTGGTTACCAGGAGGACCAATTCCGATAGCATAGCTTTTGAGAAACCTACCATCGTAAGTCAGGTTTCCGCTAAACAAGGAGCTGCCATGACAGAATTGTCATCTTATGAAAACGGGTTGATCCTAACGTGGCAGAACCCACATCAGAGAAGTGAAACGTATTTGTCTTATAGTAAGGATGACGGTGTCAGCTGGGCCAAACCCATTATGGTAACTTCATATGGAAACCTGACTTCAGCAGCTTTCGATGAAATAGGTAATATTCATTGCATTTACTCTGACTTCAATGATCAGAAGTTTTTTGTGGGTTATAAGTTATTCAATCCAAAGTTCGAAGTGCTTAAGTCAGCCTATTTGTTAGAGCCAACACCGCTAACGAACTTTAATGAGTACTTAGGTGCCTATCAAAAATTAATAATTCAAAAGAATGAGTTTTTTGGTTTCTGGATCGATTATCCAAACAAAAGCACGTTAAAGTTCACAAAGTGGAAAATTTAGAAGGTGTTTTATAATTAAACATCTTAATAGTGCCGATTTGCAAAATATTCTACACATTTGCTTTAACATTTAGTAAATTGTATAGAGATAATCAGCCATGTGTATATACGGTGATTTTACAGATCAGCAACTTGTTGACCTTTTAAGGTCTGGAGATCATGCGGCTTATTCTGAATTATATAGACGTTATTTTAAATTACTATTTAAGCATGCATTTGTCCGTTTGAAGAACGAAGATGAATCTAAAGATATAATTCAAGAGCTTTTTACTAATCTTTGGCACAAACATGAATCCTTGCAACCTGATCGAAATATTTCCAATTATTTATATACCGCTGTTCGGAATAGAATTTTTGACCTGATCTCACGTAAAAATCTTGAATCGAAATATATTTCTCAGCTTCCTCAAAACATAGATATTGCAGACTGCATTACGGATCATTTGGTACGGGAGAATCAGTTGAGACGGCTGATTAACAAAGAAATAGAAGCACTTCCGCCAAAAATGCGTGAGGTTTTTGAACTAAGCAGAAATGAAAATCTGAGTCATAAAGAAATTGCTGAGCGATTAAATCTGACTGAGCAATCGGTTAGAAGTCATGTCAAAAATGCTTTGAAGATACTACGAATTAAACTCGGATTGTTTGTCTGGTTACTATGTCTTTTGAAGTTTTAAACTATTTTTATTTTTTTACCCCCATACCTATAGGTTCGACCGTCTATAGTTTTAAAGCTCCTTTAATTCGATGGATCAATGAAACAGGATATCAAAGAACTGCTTGCTAAATTTAGAAACGGAACGATCAGCAAATTCGAAATAGAATTGCTGGAAACCTGGTATTTGAAATGGATACCAGAGCCTAAAGAGATCAGTATGGAAAGGTTGGATGAATTAGAGGAGGAAATTTACGCCAAATTGCCTCTGCCTTTAAAACAAACTAAACTTTGGCCTAGTATTGCGGTTGCGGCTTCAATTATGATGGCTTTTACTGTTTGCGGTTACCTCTATTATAACAAGCAGCATTTAAAAATACAACAAACATCATCTTATGTAAATGACATCGGACCTGGTAAAGTAGGGGCAACACTCACTTTGTCGGATGGAAAGCAAATCAGGTTAACTGATGTTCCAAATGGAGAAATTGCTAAGGAGACCGGTATTAGCGTTACTAAAAAGGCCAATGGACAGATTGTCTATGAAATTAAAGGAGCCTATGACAACTCTGGTGGCACTAATACACTAAGTACTGCAAAAGGAGAAACTTACATGCTGACATTACCAGATCAGTCAAAAGTTTGGCTTAATGCTGCCTCAAGTTTAACTTATTCTACCAGCTTAAACGTACATGGAATGCGTAGAGTAGAACTTTCAGGAGAAGCATATTTCGAAATTTCTAAAGATAAAATGCACCCTTTTATAGTGAAATCACTAGATCAGGAAGTAAAGGTTTTGGGAACTCATTTTAATATCAGCGCTTATCCGCAAGAAAAAATTAAAACTACATTATTAGAAGGTTCAGTAAATATAAATGGAAGTGAAACATTAAAACCTGGTCAACTTGCTATAAATAACCAAAACAAAATCACTGTTCATGAGGCTAATGTTTCGCTTGAAACTGCATGGATAGAGAATTATTTTGCTTTTAAGGAGGAAAGTACTGAGAGTGTAATGCGAAAGGTATCCCGTTGGTACAATGTGACCATTGTCTATACAAATGAAAATGTAAAATCGATTCATTTAAGCGGCCGTATTTCGAGAACGAAATCATTGGCAACTGTATTGGAACGAATAGGAAAAGCAGCGAATTTGCATTTTACCATAAAAGGGAGGAATGTTACCGTTGAGCTGCCCTAGTAAAAACCATATTTAACCATAAAAATCAATCAAAACCAACCAAGATGACCAGACATTTACGAAAAAAGATTTAAAGCAATTAAGGTTGTTCAAATAAAAAAGGGTGGTGCGACTAACACCTCCCTTTCAAAAGTTTGAGTCAACCTTTCCCAACGAACTGATCAGATCAGACGGGGAAGAACTATTATTTAGCAACAAAAGTTTCAACTCAAACCATTCAAAAGTATGCAAATATATGCTTTAAACCAAGGCATGTCACGCTTGTGGCTGCCACCTAAACTGCTGTTAATTATGAAGCTTGTCATAATTATGATGATCGCAGCCCTTACGCAGGTTTCAGCTGCAGGGTTCGCACAAAGAGTTTCTCTAAAGGAGAAGAATGCCTTATTTGATACTGTTATCGAAAAGATCGGTAAGCAAACAGGATATGATTTTGTATTCGATTCGAAAACAATAAGAAATAATACCCGAATAACGGTAAACCTTAAAAACGTTCCACTGGAAGAGGCATTAAATATTATTTTCAAAAATCAGGGCCTGGACTTTAATATTAAAGATAAGGTAATTGTAGTAGAGCGAAAAGAGGCCGGTTTCCTAGATAAAATCTTAGATAAATTTACTTCTATTGATATTAGAGGTATTATTTTAGATGAAAACGGTAAGGCACTTCCTGGTGCAACAGTCAGAATAAAAGGGAGCAATAGAAGCGTTAGTAGCGATGAAAACGGCCGGTTTTTACTGATGGGAATAAAAGGAGATGAAACTCTGGTGGTTTCTTACATCGGATATCAAGTTACTGAGCTTTCCTTAAGTTCAAAAGAATTTGAAAATAACAGAAATTTAACTATAAAATTAAAACCAGCGGCTGGCGAGCTTAATGAGGTAGCCATTGTAAACACCGGATATCAAAAGCTAAGCAAGGAAAAAATAACGGGTTCAGTAGTAACCGTTGGAAGCGCCGAACTTGAAAAGAGAAACAGTACGAACATCATGCAGAACCTGGAGGGCTTAGTACCGGGACTCGTGCAGACCCGTTTGCGGACATCGATCAGAGGTTTAAGTACTTTTGATAATACGATGCAGGGAATTCTTTATGTAGTTGACGGATTACCAATTGAAGGTAATATCAATCAAATTAATCCCTATGATATTGAGAGTGTAAGTATACTAAAAGATGCTGCTGCTGCCGCAATTTATGGTGCCAGGGCATCAAATGGCGTAATTGTAGTTACAACAAAAAGAGCTAAGGAAGTTGGTAAGACAGTAGTAGAGGTTTCCAGTAACATCAGTATAACAGAAAAACCAGATTATAGTTATCAAAATTGGATGACACCTGCTCAACAGGTTGATTATGAAAGTAACTACTATAAATGGTGGTTCAATGGCGGAGGTAAGGGAGGCCCGGTAGTTGCAAATCCAATCAGCGATTTCGAAAGCAGGATAGCCTCGTCGAATTTTATTACACCTATAGCATATGCTTATTATCAGCAAAAAAAAGGAATTATTACCCAGACTCAGGTTGATGCGGTGTTAAACGATCTAAAAAAGAACGATTTCCTTGCCCAGTACAAAGATAATGCGATCCAAACCGGATTAACGCAGCAATATAATTTTGCGATAAGAACCAATAATGGTAAAAATCAAAATAACCTTGTTGTAAACTACACGACTTTCAATAATGGCGGCAATAATAACACCACCGGTGGTGTTGCTGCCGGATCTAATTTGGCATTGATAAATTCTTTCACTAAAACACTTAATCTCTTCTACAAAGGATCATATACTGTCGGGAAATGGCTAGATCTGGATTATGGCGTAAACAGTGTTATTGGTAAGATCAGAACTCATAACAGTGAGTTTGCCAATGACCCAAGTAACGTGCCAGCTTATTATAAGCTGTTGAACGATGATGGCACAAGAGCCTATTATTACACTGGCCGTTTCAATGGTTATAATGCTATTAATAACGAAATAAATTCTGCCCTGGCTTCATTTAAATTTAACCATCTTGACGAGCTGGAACGCGATTTTAATGACAATTCAACATTAAATACCAGATATTATTTAAGCCTGAACATTAAGCCATTGCAAGGATTAAGCATTTCACCGATGTTCCAGGTTGAAGATGGAAGGAATTCCTCCTCAACTTATTCTGAAGCCGATAGCTATACCATGCGGATTCTGCAAAATGTTTATACTACCCGGACCGGAACCGCAGGAAATTATATATATAACAATCTTTTACCAAAGGGAGGGAAATTGGGAACTGCGCAATATAAAAGCACCAATTACACCGCACGTGTCCAGGCAAATTACAGCAGGGAGTTTGGCAAGCATGGAATAATTGCCTTAATCGGAACTGAATTTAGACGGACATTTACAAATGCTGGCACAAGGGGAATTCTCCTGGGCTACGACGACCAATTACAAACCCAATCTACAAATCAGGTAAACTTTGGGAACTTGTATAACATAAATAATGGTACAATTTGGGATGCTAATTACCCGACCCGGCAGTATCACTTTGGACAAATTTCGAACATGGCTTTAAATCCTCGAGAAACCGAACATCGTTATGGTTCGGGATATGCAAATATCACTTACACCTATGATAGAAAGTATAACCTTTTTGGCTCGGCTAGAAAGGATTATGCAGATCTCTTTGGTGGCGACGAAAAATATCGGGGAAGACCTTTGTGGTCTGTCGGAGCATCATGGATAGCCTCAGGCGAGAACTTTATGAAGGACATCAAGTTAATCAATTATCTGAAAGTTAGAGCGTCCTATGGACTAACAGGAAATATTAAAAATGTCACTGCATTTCTTGCGGCAACTACTGGTACAAATGATGTCACTCAGTTACCAAATGCCAGTGTATCGAATCCTCCCAACCCCCAACTAAGGTGGGAAAAAACAGCTACTACAAATATCGGAGTTGATTTTGCTATGCTCGATAATCGTTTAAGAGGAACACTTGACTGGTACAGACGCTTGGGCACGGATCTGTTTGCCAACAAACGCATTGATCCATCGGAAGGCTTTACCTCTATGACAATTAATAATGCCAGTATGATCAATAAAGGCCTTGAGCTGAGTCTGGGGTATGATTGGTTCAGACCAGCAAGGCATGATGGTTTTGAATGGTCCTCAACTATTACTGGTTCTTTAAACAATAACAAAGTGATCAGCGTGGATGAACTAACCAGGAACCCTTTTACTTTAGCTTCCGGAGGTTCATTTAAGGTCGGTTATCCGGTTGCATCAATTTTTGCATTCAGATTTGCCGGACTGAGTGCTACAGGTGTTCCCCAATTCTATAATGCAGCAGGGCTGCCTACAACAGCAACGCTTGGCGCAAATGATGCAGATGCTATTGTTTATGTAGGTAGCGAGGATCCCAGATATAATCTTTCTATTAATAATGATTTCAATTATAAAGGTTTTAGTCTTAGCGTTTTTGCGATTTATCAGGGTGGGAATTACTTTCGGGCAAGGCAGGTTCCTGTCGGATACCCGAGTCCAAGCTATAATCAAACACCTTCATTTGTTTTAAATGGCTGGTCGCCCACAAATACCAACACAGATGTACCTGCCAGCGGGCAGTTTTATCAGGTTCCAATTAATAATCAATACTATTATGCTGATAATTTAATGCGCAGAGCAGACTTTTTTAAGATCAGAAACATTGTTTTAGGTTATGAAATCCCCCGGGAGATCGCCTCAAAAATCAAAGCTTCAAACCTCAGGTTACGTTTTCAGATAGACAATCCCAATATCGTTTGGTACAAGCAAAAAGATATCCGTATCGACTCAGAAACCGGAGGAGCGAGGATTCCGACTTCCTTTGTTTTGGGTCTCAATGCTAATTTTTAATGATGATGAACATGAAAAAAATATTATCCTTTGCGGTTATGATCACAATAGTGTTCCTAACCGGATGTGCAAAGTTTACCGATATTACACCAAAAGGACAAAACTTGCTTAATCGTGCAAGCGATCTGGATCTGTTAATGAATGTCAATTATTCCGGGCAAGCCTATGACTATCTTAAGCAGACCATGCTTATAAACGATAATTATCTCCTCGCTGAAAATGTACCAAATGCGATTTCCGGAGTCCAGAGTATGAAGAAAATATTGCTGACTTATGATGAGGCTGGAGATAGAGCAGGTTTGGCTGCTACCGACCCCATCTATGAGGGGCTTTATGCTACCATATCAAAAGTAGCGAACATTGTGATTGCAATGGGAGATCAGGCAAGTGGAGATACACAGTTAATCAAACAATTGAAAGCAGAAGCCTATATTGTAAGGGCATTTCTACATTACAGACTGGTAAATATTTACGCCAAAGCTTATGATCCTGCGACAGCCACAAGTGATGGTGGAATACCTTACGTAACGGATCTCGCTTTTACTAAACTAAATGACAAGAAAACAATAAAAGAGGTGTACGATAATCTGTTAAGCGATATAGACGCAGGAATATCTTCCGGCGCATTACCGAACCAGCCTAAAAATAGTATGCGTATTGGAAAAGGTTTTGCTTATGGTGTTAAAGCGCAAGTCCTATTATCTATGCGGAACTATTCAGCAGCACTTGATGCGGTAAATGAAGCTTTGAAATATAATAGTACACTGGAAGATCACCGCCCGTTGATGGATATTACACCACAATCTGCCCGTTCACTTACCCGGGTTGGGATAAGTGCTCCAGATAATGTATTCTATGCTTTTAATTATAATTTTGATCCATCCCTCCTTACAGCCTCACCTGAGGTCTTAACTAATTACGAAGCGGGTAACATTGTCAAAGACCGGACTAATACATATAACTATATGTATGGTTCTATATATGTAGGCTTACCAGACAGTCCAGTGTGGCTGGCAACTAATTATCAAGGCAACTCTGCTGGAATGACTACCTCGGATCTGGTATTGATGAAAGCTGAATGTCTCATCCGTACCGGAAAAATCAATGAAGGGATGGATGAATTAAACAGAATCAGAGTTCGCCGAATAGATCCTGCCAATTATGAGGCATTGTCTGCAACGACAGAAGGGCAGGCAATGGATTATTTGCAAAAGACATCTAGGATAGAATTCATTTTTACAATCAGAAATTTCATCAACATTAAAAGATGGAACAGGGAAGGTAAGTACCGGCAAACTATTACAAGAACAGTTGGTGGTAAAACATACACCTTAACACCCGATTCTAAATTGTACATATTTCCCTTTCCTCAGAGTGCTACACAATTTAATGAAACTTTAACACAGAACTACTAAATATAATAAATATGAAAACGAACAATAGTTCAGCTTTTAAGCTGATCATTTTTATAGGTACATTTTTGGTTTTTGGGAAAGCTGTCGCACAGCAAACTAATCTACTTAATATAGGAGATCAGGCACCTCCACTAAAATATTCAAAATGGATAAAGGGAGAACCTATAAGTTCGCTAACCGGTGATCAGTTGTATGTGTTGGAGTTTTGGGCTACCTGGTGTGGGCCATGTAAGCTGGCTATGCCTCACTTAACCAAGCTTCAGCAAGATTATAAAGGCAAAGCGAATTTTATTGGCGTAGGCGTTTGGGAGAAAGTACCTGAAGGTAAACCTTACGAGTCTTCTCTTGCGTCGGTTGAAAAATTCGTAAAAGGTAATGATTCCAATATGGGTTACGCTGTTATTGCAGATAATAACGAGCAGTTTATGGGCAACAA
>Ga0182006_1001357_pt1 | contig 14974 bp, 13 predicted proteins | sample Sormic07211104_1_FD_123022 | JGI IMG/M metagenome (GOLD analysis project Ga0182006, IMG submission 123022) | Rhizosphere microbial communities from Sorghum bicolor, Mead, Nebraska, USA - 072115-104_1 MetaG | ecosystem: Host-associated > Plants > Roots > Rhizosphere | place: USA: Nebraska...
CAGCTCACTGCGCCAAGGCCGGCCAGCAGCAGAAACAGCTCGCGCCAGGACAGCCATTGCAGCAGCAGCCCGCCCAGCAAGGGGCCCAGCAAGGGCGACAAGAGGGCCAGGTTGCCCAGCAGCGCCATGATTTTCACGGCATCGGACTCGTTGAACAGGTCCTGTATGGCGGGATAGCTGACAGCGATCACGAAGCCCAGGCCCATGCCCTGGACCAGGCGCAGGCCATTGAACCCCAGCATCTGGGTGACCTGGGTGGTGGCCGCACAGGCCAGGACGAACCCGGCGCAACCGGCAAGCATGAACGGTCGACGTCCATGACTATCCGATAATGGCCCGATCAACCAGGGCAGCAGGATGCCACCGAGCAGATAGAGGTTGAACGCATAGGGAATCTGATCCGAAGCCGCTCCGAGTTCTGCGGTGACGGCGAGCATGGCGGGCATGATCAGATCGCTGGCCATGTACATTAATAATTCAAAGAGCGCGATAGCCAGGCAGAAACCTGTCAATTGTTTAGGTGAGAAAGTTGTCAGCAAGTTTGGCATTCCCAACGTTATTTTGAGTAAAGAGGTGAGTGCCTCTTATTTGAGAATACGTGGGGGGCGATAAGGCTTGAAAGACAGAGTTCCCCGGTGTTTGTGGAGGAAAAGTGCTTCGCGGACGTAAGAAAAATGTCCGCAGAAGCGGACATTTATTCCCCGTTAAAGTCAGAAATTTACGGGTTGATAAGGTAGAAGGGGTCGTAGCATCGGGGGCTCGCTACAGACGTTTCAACCAGGACGCCCGGGGAAGGTCCTAGCGGTGCTGGTCGAAACCAGGACCACCCGGACGTCCCGGTCCTTCCCCATGACCGTGGCCCGGTGGAAAAAAGAGGCAGCCGTTCAGCGTCAGGATCGACAACAGCGCCACCAGTAGTGACATACGGCGAAACATAAATAATATCCTCATGGTTAAACACCGTGGTTGCGCAACAGCGCTCCTTCGCCTGTACCATGAGGCCCCGTCGCTGCCGCTTGTCCCTGAAACCGGGTAGGCACTTGGCAAGCGAGCGGATACAGAACGGATACATTCAGGAACTGGCAATGACTCATTCGCAACGTTTGAAATACTCGATTCTGATTGTCCTCGTAGTCCTGGCGATCATGCTGGGACTGTCGTGGATGCAGAACAAAGGCATGATCAGCGAACAGCTGTTTCAATACATCGCCATTGCCGTGGCGGTGATCGTGGTGGTGGTCAACGGTGTGATGCGGCGCAAGGTCAAACCCTGAGCATCATTCCCCTGCCGCGAGCACGGCCATGGCCTTGGGGTGCAGGCTGTAGCTCTTATCGGGATTGAGCGTCACCAGACCCTCGCTGCACAGACGCTTCAATACCTCGCGAACGCTGAGAAAGGACAAAGGAATGTCTGCTTCCAACAGCTGACTGTGCACGCCCCGTGCGCCCAGGCAGCGGTTCTGCGCGGTAGACGAGCGCAATATGTCGATGATCTTGAGGCGAATCAGGCTGGTCCTGAGCCCGAAGCTCTTGAGCAGGCCCCTGATGTGATCGTTGTTGCCTCGTTCCGTCGCTTTGGCGAGCACGTTATTCGAGGTCGCCATCGAGACGCCGCTCGAAGCCGGCTTATTCTCCATAGGCAGTTGCGCTTTTTGCATGCAAAAGGTCCTTACCAGCCTGATCAGGAAATAGTCATACGTGCTTCTTCAACAGGAACGCCCAATCATGCGGGCCGTGATGTGAAAAAATCGCCGGGATGTCGTTAAAGCCTTGTGATTGTTCAGGCGATTTTTCTGCATCTGGAGCGAGCGCGTTCATGAGGGCGAGTCGAGCTGGCGTCCCAACTCACAGATGAGCAGGGTCAGCGAGTCGGCGTTTCGAAGGATCACGTCGATGCGCTTGTCCGCCGAGCTGGGGCTCAGAAAGACATCACGCGCCTCGTTCAGGGTCCTGGCGCCGGTCACTTTGAGGATTTCCTTGACGGTAGCCTTGTGCTCGGGAAGCAACTCCAGGCTCTTGAACGTGCGCGCTGCGGTATCCCACCCCATGAACAACTTTGAACGTGGTGTGGTCAGTGAGAGCCCATTGCGTTGCTGATCTTCCTGAGCTTCATACCGGGCTCGTCCGTCATGAGTGACTTGCGAAATCAGGTCGGCGAATGGCAACAGCGCGTCCAGATAAGCGATGTCATGTGTATCGAGCAACTGATGGGTCAGTTCGTGGATGAGGGTCGCTCCCTGGGCGTGAGCGTCGACATTGAAGGAATCGGGAACGATGGCTTTGTATGCGTCCAGCCCGACGTCGAAGAAAAATTGCGTGAGATAGATTTTTCCGCGCGCATTGGGTTCGAGCACGAATGCCGTGGCCGTGTCGTTGGCGCTTTTGAGATTACCAATCACGATGCGTTTTTCGTTTTGCAATTCCCAGGAGGGATCCGCCAGCACTTGGCATATCGGCGCAACAATGGCGTGGATCCTTGTGATCAGGCTGGCATCGACCTGTTCGATGCCGAAAAAGGTCTTGAGGTAAGTATCCAGCCGGGAGCCCGATGAGACCTGCTGCCTGGCTTGATCGAGATTATGAAGTGTATTGAGGGCGTAATACCTGGCCGCTTCCAGCGCCTGCACAATGACGTTCGCATGGTGGGGGTATTTCCTGCGTATTTCAGCCATGCCTCGGGCTTCGATATTCAGCGTGTCTGAAGCCTTGTAGTCGCTGTACGCGTTCGTGAGAGTCGACATGACTTTGCCGTAGCGAATGGTCTGTCGTTGTGGGTCGATTGCCCACTCCTGGCTTTCAGGCAGTCTTTTGAGTATCGGTCCCTCTCCCTTGTCGTGGACCACGCGCCAGACCTGGTTGACCTTCGCTACCTGAAAGACTTTGCCGACGACACTGACATAGAGCTTGCCGGAGGCTGCGGCCTTGTAGGTCCCATCAACGAGGTTCCTTTGCAGATTCTCAAGGCTTACGCCCGTGGCTTCGAAGGCTTGCAGGTGGGTGCGGATCGGGGCTGTAGAATTGACGTCCTTCCAGTGGACCTGGGCTGCAGGGGTGTTTTGCGGGGTAGGGCCGATGGGGTCGAGCAGCCCGAACGTATCCTCCCGATTCAGAAACCCGATTGACACCATTTCCGCGGCCCCGGCAATGAAATCATGCAGGCCGGTTTTCCAGTCGTGCTGCTGCAACGCTTCGGAAGAAGACTTGAAGTCCTGATAGCTGTCCCACAGCGTTTCGAAAAAAGTCAGTTTGCCCGGGAGCTGTCTGCCTACGAACCTGGCGCCAACGCTGAGCAGATGTCGCACGGTTTCCCAGTCGAACTGACGTTGCCGATTTGTTTGAGTGGTCAGCAGGCTCGATAACAGCTGGATATTGTCATTGAACAATGTGTCGAGGATGTTCGTCTGGACCGGATTGGAGGCCAGAGTAATTTCCGACAGCTGCCCTACGGTGGCGATGAACAGGTTTTTGAACGTGCTTCGCTGGTTGGCGGGCAGTCGATTGATCAACAGGTCTTGTAGTGGCCCTGTCTGGTTGAAGGCGGCCACGACACCCGCTTCGTCCTTGAACTCGGTGAAGCACGGGCCCGTATGATAGGGGGCGTACAGGACGTGGGGCGCCTTCGCATCGGTGCTCGATCCGATCAGGTATAACCCCAGTGCCTTGATCGCCGCTGCGCCATCGGTTGTGATCAGCTCTAATGGACGAATCAGCGCGCTGGCGCCTTTCACCGCCTGGCGGGCTATGGCGTCCGGCATGTCCAGTACCTGGCGAATCAAATCGAAGGCCGCAGGGGAGAGGTACTGTTGCAGGTACCGTGCGTGAGCGTATTGCAACAGTTGCCAGGGGAGTTGCTGGCGGAATCGTTGTTTTCTCTGTTGAACGTCTTCTGCCGTGCCGGACAGCTTGTCCACCACATGGCGTTTATACGAGGTGGAGATATCCAATGACAGCAGCAGCTGTTTGACCGCCGCCTCATTCAAGCTGTCAGGCAGCTTGCGTCTGGACGTCGAGGAGACCTTGAATCCGGTTTTTTCAGTGACATCGATATGATTCAGCGCGAACTCGTCCAGGGAACTCGGAGGGCCCGCCAACGCGAGGTTCGGTGTAATCAGAATGGTCGCCGGGTCCAGGTCTTTTTCGGTAAAGCGCGCGTCCAGCAGCGCTTTCAGTTTTTTATTCGTATAGGCCTGCAAGGGCTCGATACCGTCCAGGTAGTCCTTGCCGTCGGTCACGCTGTTCCGATATTGCTCAAGCAGCTCGATATGCAGGCGCTGTTCTTCAAGAGAAGCCATGCCGAGCCAGGCAGGCAGCTTCTGTTGCCACCAGCCTGCCTGGGCGATGCGTCTGGCACGGATCAGATTGGTAGGGGCGCCTTTGTTCAGCAACGCTTCAAGGCTTTTTACCAATGCGGTCCCGGTCAATTGCCAGTCCCGGGTTTTCAACGTTTTCAGATAGCCGTACTCGATCTCGAACAACCTGATGAACGAGGTCATCCGATCGAGCAACACGTTGTCTTCGATCAACTCAAAGGCCTCAAGCTGATAACGCCCGTGGGGCTTGCGTTGGGCCGGGGGCAGGTTGGCCAGCAGGCCAAAGCGTTTGCGAGAGTCGAGCAGGTTTTGGTTCAACTGTGTCGTCGCGACATCGACTGACGGGAAAACCCGCAAGCCGTCGGCGGGCGTCCAGAGAATTCCCAGGCCTGAATAAGGCGTGTCCAGCCCTCCGCGCTCAGTCAGGAAAAAACAATTGGCCAGGGTGAAGGAGGCGGTGCTGCCCTCGTTGGTATACGCAAGCTTCAGTGAATAGGCATCGGGTCGAAAGCCTTTGAGCGCTGCGCGCTGCTCGCGATTCGGATAGTCGGCGTCGTAGGAAAAAACACAGTTGATGAGATCGACCGCGGCAGGCGGCAGGGTCCCGTCGAGTTTTCTAAGCTCGGCTTCGGCACGTATGCCGAGGGAAAAAACATTGCTGAGTTCAGGTAGCAGGCTCTTCAGTTTAGCGTGCAGTGAGATTGCATTGGAGAGCGGCAGCTGGGCGAACAGTGTGTTGAAAGCCTCTTCGACAGTGGTATAGCTCTTGATTTTTCTCGTCAGTTGATCAGCCATGAAGTTGGACGGCCGCGAGGCGCCATAAAAAGCTGGCAGGGTGCCCCAGTGCCCATCGGTTCCATGCGCCAGCAGGTTCTTGTTGATCAAGGAGCGAATATCCAATGCCTTGTCGACCAGGGCGTGGATGTTCACAGTGCCCTGGCGGGACATCTCCAGTGCGTAGTGAAGGTTGCTGATCTGCTTGCCGATGATTGCACTCGCCAGGGATTCGAATACCGGCAATGTCACTGGGTAACCTGAGACCTGTGGTTCGTCCAGGCGCAGAAAGCGGTTGCGTTCTTCCAGGCTCAGCAGGCTATAGAGTGCCTCCTTGCGTGCAATGTTTGTCGGCGTCGCCAGCAGCGCGTCCTTGAACCCGAGGTAATTGTCGACTTTCTGCAGGTCATGACTGGGTCTGTAGAGGTAATGATCTTTGCCGCTGATCATCAGCGAGCCGGCAAGCTCCACATAGAGCGGCTCATATTCCCAGAGGCGCACCGTTTCGATGAACAAAGGCGTCTCGTCCTGGCGCGATGGCCCGAATAATCGGAGCAGTTCCTGGCTTTGTGCGTCGGTCAGTTGCCTTTGCTCCCGTTTGCTCAGGACGGTGGCGCGCAGGGCATCGCTGAGGACCCGCGACAGCAGCTCTCGGCGTGAGGTATGAAATGGGCCGGTGGCGTCCCAATAGGCATTGATGCGATCGGTGAGCTTGGGAATCAGGTTCTGAGCGGTAACCCGCAGCAGGCTTTCCCACTGCTGCGAATTATGAGGCGATACCGTGATGTCCGGATGGATGAAATCGACGTCATGCCGGGCGGGCCGGCCCTGATGGTGGAAGTACACCAGGACCGCTTCGGACAGTGACAGGTTGTTGGTCACCTTGCCCATGGTCGGATCACCCAACCCCGCATCGGCGGTGATTGCGACGCGGGTCTGTTGGTGGTCAAGGTTCGCCAGTACTTCTTTCAATACGTGGTCAAGCATTGAGGTCAGCGAGGGCAGTTTGATCAACTCATCGACCATGGTCAGGGCGTTGAGACTTTGAGCATGCTCGATGGCGTCGATCTGGGTCTTGAAAACATCGCCGTCGATGGTCTGCCGGGACTGTTCGATAAGGGTGCCGGTGTTCAGTTCGGCGCGTTGCGAAATGGACAGGAGCTGGAACAGGCTGTCACGCTCGAAAGGGGTTGCGAGCATCTGGTCGATCCGGGTTTCGAGCGCCTGCGGGCTGGCGAATTTCTCGATTCCACCCTGCGGCGTGTAGAGGAATGCCGGCTTGGGGGATGATGTGCCGACGTCTGGCAAGGTTGTCAGGGTGAAGCAGCCGGCAAGCGGAACAGGGGCGTGTCCCTCGGTCTGGAGCAGAATGCTTTCGGCAGACATCGACGGCGTCTGGGCGGCACGCAGCGTGTGGCTGGGCAGGGCTGCGTGGTGCAGCCAGTCGAGGTCGGATTGCGTCAACCCATGGGTTGCGCTCAATTCGTCCAGGCGTTGGGCGTCCAGGACGTCGGAAAATAGCAGTGGGGTGGTCTCACGGGTCATCGTTGCGTCTCGATCAAGGCGCCATGAGGCGGCACTTGCATGGATGAAGCGGCCAGCCTAGAGAACGATGAAGGGGCGAAGGTGGTACATAGTTACCGCACGCGAAGCCCCAGACCTGTCAGGCTGTGGCGCGCCGGGTGTGCGTGCGGTGAAAAGATTGACAGTCCGCGCTGGAAGCAGTGTTTAATCCGGCTTTGTTCCTTCTTCACTGTGGCTACCTCCAACAATCATTCTGGAGCTTCAGATGTCCGCGCTATCCGATCATGCCGGTTCCGGCCCCCTCTCTTTAGATGCCTTGGTGGGACTACTGGAGAAGATTTTCCTGCGACACGGCACCTCCGCCGAGGTGGCTCGTACCCTGGCTGAAAACTGCGCTCGCGCCGAACGCGACGGTGCCCACAGCCATGGCGTTTTTCGTATGCCCGGCTATGTCTCGACGCTGAACAGCGGCTGGGTCAACGGCCAGGCGGTGCCGGTGGTCGAAGACGTCGCATCGGGCTTCGTCCGGGTGGACGCCGGTAACGGTTTTGCCCAGCCGGCCCTCGCCGCTGCACGACCGTTATTGGTGGAGAAGGCGCGCAGCGCCGGTATCGCGGTGTTGGCTATCCGCAATTCCCATCACTTCGCCGCCCTTTGGCCGGACGTCGAGCCGTTTGCCTACGAAGGCTTGGTGGCATTGAGCGTGGTCAACAGCATGACCTGCGTGGTACCCCACGGCGCGGACCGTCCGCTGTTCGGGACCAATCCCATTGCCTTCGCCGCACCACGGGCCGGTGGCGAGCCGATTGTATTTGACCTGGCCACCAGCGCCATCGCCCATGGCGACGTACAGATCGCCGCACGCAAGGGCGAGTCGTTGCCGCCAGGCATGGGGGTGGACAGCCTCGGCCAAGCGACCTGCGACCCAAAGGCGATTCTCGACGGCGGCGCGTTGCTACCGTTTGGCGGGCACAAGGGGTCGGCGTTGTCGATGATGGTCGAGCTGCTGGCGGCGGCCCTGACCGGCGGCAATTTCTCGTTCGAGTTTGATTGGAGCAACCATCCAGGAGCCAAGACGCCCTGGACCGGGCAATTGCTGATCGTGATCGACCCGAGCAAGGCCGCCGGGCGGAACTTTGCCGAGCGCAGCCAGGAGTTGGTCAAGCAGATGCAGGGCGTGGGGTTGCAGCGGTTGCCGGGGGATCGTCGGCATCGGGAGCGCAGCCATTCCGATCAGCATGGAATTACGCTGGATGAGCAGACGTTGCAACAGCTGCGGGAATTGGCGGGGATGTGAAAATCAATGTGGGAGCGAGCTGGCTCGCGATAGCGGTGGGCCAGTCGATGAGGATGTTGACTGTGCTGACGCCTTCGCGGTCAAGCCCGCTCCCACATTGTCGCGCTTGTCGGGCAAGCGTTGTCAGCGCCTTCCTAGCAACAAGCCCACCACCAGCCCGAAACCGGCGGAAATCGCCACGGTTTGCCAGGGGTGGCCGCCGATGTAGAGTTCAGTGGCGTCGACCATGGGCCGGGTACGCTCCCGTGCACTGGCGACCGAGTCCAGGGCCTGCTGCAGTTTCTGGGATATCTGGCCCCTTAGGTTCTCGGCATCTTCACCGACCAGCGAGTCGCTGCTCTTGAGCAGCTTTTCCGACTCTTCGATCAAGGCCTTCAGTTCACTGAACACTTGATCCTTGATTTGCTCTCCGTTCGCTTGCGCGGTGTGCCTACGAGCCATCGATTTACTCCTTGCTGATGATTACCTGAACAGTGGAGTGCTGCGCTAGTGCAAAAGTTGCAGAGGGACAGGCCGTGCCAGCATGGCCAAGCCTAAATGATGGTTAAGACGTTTCCTTACAAGGTGTAAGATGTCGCCCATTTACGCAACAGGTAATTCCCATGAGTTTCAATCTGGCTGACAAGCCGCTGGCCGAGCGTGCCGCGTTGGAAGACGAAAAATCCCGACTGTTCGAGTTGTGGCAGAACAACCTGGGTAAGGCCAAGGGGGACGCTGCCCGGTTGTTTGGCGAACGCTCCAAGCGTAAAGGCAAATGGGCCGAGTGGGTACGTGCCGAGCTGGACGGCATGTCGCCCCCGGAATACGCCAACATGGTGCGCAGTGAGGTCAATCGGCTGATGGCCGCCAACAAATAAGCCTCACGCGAAGGTCGCGACGATGGCCTCGCGAACCTTGACCACGGCCGGATCCATCTGAGTGTGGGTGCGCCATCCCAGCTCGATGGGATAGCGTGGTAAGGCAAGGGGGCAGGGCAACAGCGCCAGGCTGCCGAATGCCGCGATGGCCCGCGCAGCATGCTCGGGAATGGTCGCCACGGCCCGGCTGCCCTTGAGCAGAAACGGCAGCGCGGCAAAATGCGTGGTCGAGGCACACACCTTGCGGCTCAAGCCGAGCCCGGCCAGTCCTTCATCGGTGATGCCGATGAACCCACCCGATGACACCAACAGGTGTTCGCGCCCCACGAACGACGCCAGGCTGAGGGTTTGCGGGTGCTCCTCCAGGCTGGCCGGGTCGACCAGGCAGGCATAGTCGCCTTCGCCCAAAACCCGGCGGCTGAGCAGCCGTTCCGTGAAGCCACCCGCCGTGATCGCCAGGTCGAAATTGCGCTCCATCAGGTTGCGACCGACGATCTGGCTGTGGGTCTGGCGAAAGATCAGGCGCAACCCCGGCGCCCGCTGCGCGACTTCCTCGATCAGCCGGCGCCCATAGGCCAGCTCGAAGTCGTCGGACAGGCCGACAATGACCGAGCGGCCGTCGTAATGACTGGTCTGCGGATCGATCATCGCCAGGCTCTGGCGACACTTGTCCAAGGCCTCGCTGATCACCGGCTTGAGTTGATTGGCCCGCAGCGTTGGCGCCAAGCCACGACCGGTGCGCACGAACAGTTGATCGTCATACACACCCCGCAGCCTGCGCAGCGCCGCGCTGATGGCCGACTGGGTCACGCCCAGGCGCAATGCGGCGCGGCTGGCGCTGGATTCGTCGTGCAGGGCTTCGAAGGTCTTGAGCAGGTTGAGATCGAGGTCGGCGATATTCATGATGTTCATATCGTTTAGCAATGTATGGGGCTTTATTCATGATCGGCCGACGCCTGAAAATCAGCAACACCTGAGACCCAAGGAGTTGAACACCCATGCCGAAATCCATTGTGGCCGCCCTGCAGATCGGTTCCTTGCCGGGCGGCAAGGAGCAGACACTGGCGCAGATCCTTTCCTACGAAGACGCCATACGCCAGGCCGGCGCTCACCTCGTGGTCATGCCCGAAGCCCTGTTGGGAGGCTATCCCAAGGGCGAAGGGTTCGGCACCCGACTGGGCTACCGGCTGCCGGAGGGGCGTGAGGCTTTCGCCCGCTACTTCGCCAATGCCATCGACGTACCGGGTGTCGAAACCGAAGCGTTGGCCGGGCTTTCGGCGCGCACGGGAGCCAGCCTGGTGCTGGGCGTCATCGAACGGGCCGGCAGCACTTTGTATTGCACGGCGCTGTACTTCGAACCCGAGGCTGGGCTGGTGGCCAAGCACCGCAAGCTGATGCCCACCGGCACCGAGCGGCTGATCTGGGGCAAGGGCGATGGTTCGACGTTGCCGGTGATCGACAGCCGGGTCGGGCGGCTCGGCGCGGCGGTGTGCTGGGAAAACATGATGCCGTTGCTGCGCACCGCGATGTATGCCAAGGGTGTGGAAGTCTGGTGTGCGCCGACGGTGGATGAACGGGAGATGTGGCAGGTGACCATGCGTCACATCGCCCATGAGGGGCGATGCTTCGTGGTCAGTGCCTGCCAGGTCCAGGCTTCACCCCAGGCGCTGGGCATTGATGTCGAGCACTGGCCGGCGGAGCGTCCGTTGATTGCCGGCGGCAGTGTGATCATCGGCCCCATGGGGGATGTGCTGGCCGGCCCGCTGAAGGACACGGCAGGATTATTGACCGCCGAAATCGACACCGATGACCTGGTGCGGGCGCGTTATGACTATGACGTGGTCGGTCATTACGCCAGGCCGGACGTGTTCGAACTGGTGGTGGATGAGCGGGCCCGGCCCGGCGTGCGGTTCACCGCGTGAGTTACCAGGTCGCCGCGGACCCCGGCAAGTCGAGGGTTCCGCGGTCGACGAAGCGCATGGTGCCGAACAGTCCCCCGGAGAGTTTGCCCTTGAGCACATAGGGCAGGTTATCCAGACCCTGTGTCTGGCTCAGGCCCAGGGTCTGGCGCAGCACCGAAAAGGCCGAAATGCTCACGGGGACGCTCAAGACTGCTTCGGAGTACCGTGCAATAGAGCCGCTCTGGTCGCTGACCCCGGTCGCCAGCGTGCGGTCGTTGACCTCCAGGTCCAGCGCCACGCCGTTGTAGTCGATGGCGGTTTCGTTGGGGTTCTGCAGGCGCAGCTTCACGGCAAAACGCATCTCCAGGTCCTGGCTGGGCAAGGGTTCGATGCCGACGACGTTGATGTTCAGCGGGTCGCGGTGCGGGAAGAGGGCGCAGGCGCTCAGGCTGAGCAATGTCAATAAAAGGAACAGGCCGGAGATTCTGCGCATGGGCGTATTCTCACTGTGAATTTTTGGTCACGATAACCCACAATCCCAAAGACAAGCGAAGAACCTGTGGCGAGGGGATTTATCCCCTCGCCACAGGGTTCATCTCTATCCAAATAGACGTTTGAGCTCCTGACAGTTTCTGACAACAGCCTCTGCTAATCTGCAGCAACTTTTTCATCCGGATCGACCATCGTGTCCCGTACCACTCGGCTGCTCACTTTGTTGCAAGTCTTGCGTGGCAAGCGCTGCCCGGTCACCGCCGCGACCCTGGCGGCAGAGTTGAAGGTATCCGAGCGCACGCTCTACCGCGACATTGCCGAGCTGACCGCCCTCGGAGCGCCGATCCAGGGTGAGGCAGGTATCGGCTATGTATTGCGCAGCGGCCTGTTCCTGCCGCCACTGATGTTCACCGCCGACGAAATCGAGGCCATTGTACTGGGCTTGCGCTACGTGGATCAGCGCGGCGATGAGGTGCTGGGCAAGGCGGCCGCCGACGCCCTGGCGAAGGTCGCCGCGGTATTGGCGCCCGATATCCGGGATGCCTTGCGTAACCCCACGGTGTTGCCCGGCCCGCCGGGTTATGGGTATCCGCAGAATACCGTGGAACTGAACGTGTATCGCCAGGCCATCCGCGTCCAGGCGAAGCTGCACATCGATTACGCCGACGTCAACAACACACCGAGCCAGCGGCTGATCTGGCCCTTGGCCCTTGGGTTTTTCAACGAGGCGCGGGTGGTGGTGGCCTGGTGCGAATTGCGTGGCGCCTACCGGACCTTTCGTACCGACCGGATTGCCTCGGCCACCGAGCAGGGCGAGCGCTATCCCGGTAGGCGCAGCGACTTGCTGCGGGCCTGGATGAAGTCGATGAAACTGGACGAAACCGGACGCTTCACTCCTGACAAGAACTGACATGAGGGTGTTCTAGCATGGTGCCCGTTCGATAAAAACGAGGAGCTCTACCAGGGCCAATCCCGTCTCTCCGCCGGCACCGGCCACCGCCGGTTACAGCGCGGCCGCTAACGCCCGTGACAGCTCGGCGGTGACGCGTTTTTTTGCCGAGGATGCCAATGTGTTCGATGAGGGCCAGCATCGGGCTGGCACCCAGGCCATCATCCAATGGATGGAAGACACTTCCCGCCGCTACCAGCCGCGGGTCGAAGTACTCAACGTGCAGCAACGCACGGGCAAGGTGTTGGTGCACAACCTGATCTCGGGAACCTTCCCAGGCAGTCCGCTGGAGTTGCGGTACACCTTCCGGCTCGATGAGCAGGGGAAGATAAGCCGGCTGGACATCTCGATTTAAGCTGAAGGAGAGCGCTCTTGTGGCGAGGGGATTTATCCCCGCTGGGGTGCGAAGCGCCCCCAGACATACTGCCTGACACACCGTGCTGCCAGGTTTTAGGGCCGTTGCGCGACCCAGCGGGGATAAATCCCCTCGCCACAAATCCCATGCTCGGTTCGTGTGATCGTTGATCGTTTGGCATGGCATACTCAGGCCCTTCCTCTTCCGGACCCGGGCTGCATGACTTTCGACTCCCCTTTGAGTGCCTGGCAGCACGCCATCGACCATCACGGTTTTGTCCAGGATGAAGCCCAGGAGTTGGCAATCATGACCTTGGAGCAATGCCACAAGGCATTGCACGAGGGGTGCAAGTCGATCAAGGGGGTGTATCTCTGGGGCCCGGTAGGTCGTGGCAAGACCTGGCTGATGGACCGTTTCCATGAAAGCCTCCGGGTTCCGGCCCGTCGTCAGCATTTCCATCATTTCATGGCCTGGGTGCACCAGCGTTCGTTCCAGCTCACGGGTACGCCGGACCCATTGCAGGCCCTGGCCAGGGAGCTGAGCCGGGAAGTGCGGGTGCTGTGTTTCGATGAGCTGTTCGTCACCGACATCGGCGATGCCATCATCCTCGGGCGGCTGTTCCAGGTCATGTTCGAGTTGGGCATGGTAGTGGTGAGTACCTCGAACCTGCCACCCGACGAGCTCTATGCCAACGGCCATAACCGCGAACGGTTCCTGCCGACCATCACGGCGATCAAGCAGCACATGCAAGTGGTACCGGTGAACGGCTGGCAGGATCATCGCCAGCATCCGGGCGCGCTGCAGCAGCGTTATTGGCTACGAAGCGCCGGGCAACCCGAGCCATTGGGCGAGGTCTTCGAACGGTTGAGTGCAGGGCAACAGTCCAGCAGTGATCCGGTGCAAGTCGGCCATCGCTTGCTGGAGCCGGTCAGGGCCAGCGACACGGTGCTCTGGAGCCGCTACCGGGATCTGTGCGAGCAGCCGTTCTCGGCCCTGGATTTCATGGGGCTGTGTGACCGCTACAAGGTTATCCTGCTCAGCGACGTGCCCAGCTTGAGTGCCGAACAGCGCGAAGGGCGTATCGCCCGTGGTACGGAAGACGGTGTAGAGCGGGTCGAGGCGGGGGATCGCGAGCTGCCGCAACTGTCGGTCCACGATGACGGTGTGCGACGCTTCATTGCCCTGATCGACGAATGCTACGATCGCAAGGTGCCGCTGTACCTGTCGGCCGAAGTGCCTATGGAGCAGCTGTATACCGAGGGCTATCTGCAATTTCCGTTTCGCCGTACTCTCAGTCGCCTCCAGGAAATGCAGATGCAACGTTTCGGTCAGCTTGCCTGACCCGTTCCCGCCGACGGCTCCTCCGTCGGTCTTACCCGTCGTACCCGCGAAGAGAGATGCAAGGTCATGGAAGAAGCCAAGGACGTTCTCGTACTGCAAGCCAGCTACACCAATCCGGTTCACGCCGAAGCGATCTGCCTCGTCCTCAACGGCTATGCGGAGGATCCCATGGGCGGCGGCCGGTCGCTGCCGGCCGAAGTCCTGCTGCATCTGCCGGAGGAGCTGGCCAAGCGTCCCTACGCGTTCAGCGTGCTGGCGTTCGTCAACGGCGAGCCGGCGGGTCTGGTCAATTGTTTCGAAGGTTTTTCGACCTTCGCCTGCCGACCGCTGGTGAATATCCATGATGTCGTCGTCATGAAGGCGTTTCGCGGACTGGGCCTGAGCCAGAAGATGCTGCAGAAAGTCGAAGACATCGCACGCCAGCGCGGTTGCTGCAAGATCACCCTGGAAGTGCTTGAAGGCAATGCCGTGGCCCAGGCCAGCTATTCGAAGTTCGGCTTTTCCGCCGGCATGTTCGATCCGGCCCACGGGCGCATGCTGTTCTGGACCAAACCCCTGTAAAAAACTGACTGTGCCGGAACCCGTGGGAGCGGGCTTGCTCGCGAAGGGGCTGTGTCAGTCACCATAATCAGTGGCTGACCCATCGCCTTCGCGAGCAAGCCCGCTCCCACACAAGTTGCACAGAGCTCTGCGGTTACTGCTGCACCACCTTGACCGTCGGCGCCTTGGGCTGCATCAGGCTGAAGTCGATCAGCGCCTTGTGCTGGCGTTGATAGGGGTTGCCGATCAACAGTGGCCGGGCCAGGAAGTCGTTGCTGACCAGGCTCTTGCTGCGGTCCAGCTCATCGAAGCTCAAGCCTGCCAGATCTGCCCAGGTATGGATCAGCTGAGAACTGCTGTAGGGCCGTGACAGGTCGCCGGCAAAGTTCCAGTCATGGGTTTCGCGCCACTTGGGCGAAGCCCAGGCGATGAATGGAATGGTGTACATCGGCGCGGTGGGTTTGCCTTCGTTGCGGCCAAGGGTGGCATGACCCACCGAGTCGAACACGTCTTCACCGTGGTCCGACAGGTACAACAGGAAGCCGTTGGGGTCGCTCTTGGCGTAGTCCTTTATCAGGCTGGAAACCACGAAGTCGTTGTACAGCACCGCGTTGTCGTAGCTGTTGTAGGTGGG
>Ga0182006_1001359_pt1 | contig 14972 bp, 15 predicted proteins | sample Sormic07211104_1_FD_123022 | JGI IMG/M metagenome (GOLD analysis project Ga0182006, IMG submission 123022) | Rhizosphere microbial communities from Sorghum bicolor, Mead, Nebraska, USA - 072115-104_1 MetaG | ecosystem: Host-associated > Plants > Roots > Rhizosphere | place: USA: Nebraska...
CAGTCACGAGGTACGCAATGGAAGGTTTAGTGAAACTGGACCGGATCGACATCAGCATTTTGGTTGAGCTGCAAAAAGACGGCCGCATGACCAACGTCAGCCTGGCCGATGCCGTTGGGCTGTCCGCGAGCCCGTGCCTGCAACGGGTCAAGCGTCTGGAGTCGTTGGGGTACATCTCCAGCTACAAGGCCCACCTGAACCTGGCCAAGATCACCGATTCGGTGACGGTCTTCACCGAAGTCACCCTCAGCGACCACAAGCGCGAAGACTTCGCCAAATTCGAATCCAACATCCGCCTGGTGGACGAAGTGCTGGAGTGTCATTTGATCAGCGGCGGATACGACTATCTGGTGCGCTTCATGACCCGCAGCATCCAGGATTACCAGGACGTGATGGAAAGCCTGCTGGACAAGAACATCGGTATCTCCAAGTACTTCAGCTACATCGTGATCAAGTCACCGGTACGCAAGGACGAGATCCCGCTGCGCAAGTTGCTGCGGCACTGATCCGGTTACCTGCCAGGAACAAATGTGGGAGCGAGCCTGCTCGCGGTGACGGTGTATCAGATGCATGGATGCTGACTGATAGTCCGCTATCGCGAGCAGGCTCGCTCCCACAAGGTTGTGGTGGATGTGCTGGCTTTATTCCTTGAGGAAGGTCAGCAGGTCCTGGTTCAAACGATCCTTGTGCGTCTCGGTCAAGCCGTGCGGCGCGCCAGGGTAGACGATCAGTCGGGCGCCCTTGATCAGTGCCGCCGAAGCCTTGCCCGACGCGTCTATCGGCACGATCTGGTCGGCGTCGCCATGGATCACCAGGGTCGGCACATCGAATTTCTTCAGATCATCGCGGAAGTCGGTGGCCGAGAACGCCGCGATCGAGTCATAGGTATTCTTGGCGCCACCCTGCATACCCTGGGCCCAGAACGATTGAATCAGACCCTGGGACGGCTTGGCGCCCTTGCGGTTGTAGCCGTAGAAGGGGCCGGAGGCGATGTCCAGGTAAAGCTGCGAGCGGTTTTCCAGGGACGCCTTGCGCAGGCCGTCGAACACCGCCAGCGGCAGGCCGCCGGGGTTGGTGTCGGTCTTGAGCATCAGTGGCGGAACAGAGGACACCAGCACCGCTTTCTTGACGCGGGCAGTCCCGTGGCGACCGATATAGCGAGCCACTTCACCGCCCCCTGTCGAGAAGCCCACCAGGGTCACATCCTTCAGGTCCAGCGCTTCAATGACCGCCGCCAGGTCGTCGGCATAGTGATCCATGTCGTTGCCTTCCCACGGCTGGCTGGAACGCCCGTGGCCGCGACGGTCATGGGCGACAACCCGATAGCCTTTCGACGCGAGGAACATCATCTGCGCTTCCCAGCTGTCGGAGTCCAGCGGCCAGCCGTGGCTGAAGGTGACGACCTGACCGTCGCGCGGGCCCCAATCCTTGTAGTACAGCTGGACGCCGTCCTTGGTGGTGATGTAGCTGGCGGACTGGATGACGCTGCCGACGGCAGAGGCGGTGGCAGGGGCGCTGGGTTGTGCCGGCGCGGCTTGCGCGCCGACGGTCGCGAGTGCCAAGGTAGCGATGGCCAGGGTGCGGTTGAACGTGTTCATTGGGTTCTCTCCATAAGGGCTGGGTGATTGTCGCGACCGCTGTCGATCGCGTTGGTGGGCAGATTAGAGAGGTCGGGCAATGACGAGAACGGCGCTGGTATCGATAGCGACTATAGGAATAACAGATACTTGCGAGGCTTTGGTTATGGGAACTTGCTCACGATGAGGTCGAAGGTGAATCGCCTGCTCATCCAGCACAACAGTGTTTGGGGTCTATGCTTACCTTGTCCCTCCGGTCAGCCCGCCCACGGAAAGCCAACAGTCCTCCAGGAGAACACGTGAAGCCTTTGACCCCCGCCATGGCGTTGCTCTGTCTATTGCTCGACACGGGTGTGGTCAGGGCCGAGGAATATCAGGTGGTCACCGAGGAGTGGGCCCCTTACAACTATCAGGAAAACCGCCAGCTCACCGGCATGACCACGGAAATCGTCCGGGCGATCATGGCGCTGACCGGGGATGAATTCGAGGTGCTGTTGCAGCCCAGTATGCGCGCCACCCAGATCTTGAAGAACCGACCCAAGACGATCATGTACTCGCTGTTCCGCACGCCGGAGCGTGAGCCGTTGTACAAGTGGGTCGGACCGATCGTGGAGGAAGCCATCTATCCTTATCAACTGGCGCGTACACCGCCGGTGAATTCCCTGGAACAACTGCTGAGCGCCCCGCAGATCACCACGCGGCACGCCGGGCTGGTGCCTGAGAAGCTGCAGTCGCTGGGCTTCAAGAACCTCGACAAAAGTGCAACAGAGAGCAAATTGCTCTACCGCATGCTGCTGGCGGGGCGCACCGATATCATCGTCGGCGACACCGACGCAGGGGTGGCGTATTACAGCCGCCAGTTGAACATCGCCCCCGGCACGCTACGCAAGATACCCATCGAATTGTACCGTTCATCGCTGTACATCGCGTTCAGTCCCGACAGCGAGGATGAACGGGTCGCCGCGTGGGCCAATGCCTTGGAACAGCTACGCCAATCTGGCGAGTTGAAGCGTATCCAGCATCGTTACGAGCAGCCCCCGGCGCGATGACCGGTTAACCGAAAGAAGGCTGCTGCATTGATCACAGATTTTCATGTCGTCGACTCGATGCTCAGAATTTGTAGACGATACCCAGCCTACCCATGATTTCCAACGCATTGGCCAGGCCCAAGCCGTTCATGGGCAAGCAGGCAAAGGTCTGGTACTCATCGAAGTGAGTGCCGATGGCCAGCAGTTTCAGATCGTGGGGATCCAGCTGTGCGTTGAAATACTGGAGCAGCGCCCGTTCCCAATCGTCGGCGCCGTTGACGGCATCGATGGCTGTACGGTCGGGCGTAACGATCTCGATATTCAGCTGCCGTAGCGGGGCAAGGCTATTGACGGCGCAGATCCCATGGGACGACCACTCTTTCCATTCGAACCCGGCCAGTTGATTGGCCTGGGCAAGCGCTGCTTCGAGCTGAGTCCACGCCCAGTCCCACTGTGTCGTTGGCGGTGCAATGCCCTGGATGAGCGTCTGTGCGTGGTCCTCGTCGAACAGGCAATCGAACAGATCGGCCAAGGTATCGACCTGATCGAGCTGTGGCCCCGGCCCTTGGGTGTCCAGGTCCTGGCTCAGGCGCTGCCATAGATTGCCCAGTTCCTCCCAGTCTTGCTCATCCATGGCATCTTCGATCACCTTTGCCTTATCGCCGCGCTGGTAGTTGTCCAGTCGAGTCTTGAGGACACGTATCGCGCCGTCGACGAGATCGACCTCGTAGCTGCGGTAGTCCAGGTAGTTGGTCTGGAAAACGATGCGATCGGGGAATATCTCTTGGACGAGATCTTCTTCAGCGTCGAAATACGCCGCACCGTCGGGCGCGCCCCGGGCAGCGATGATGCGTTGGAACGGCAGGGCGTCGATTGGGTTCATGTGGGTCCGATCATGGGGATTGTGGCGTTCACGGGCTGAGGTCTGTCATTATCCTGGGAGCCAGGATTTGAGCAGAAGCGTATGAATCGTCAGAAAAAAATCAAGCAGCTACTGAAGGCCCACGCCAAAAAGGCGAGTGCCAAGTTGGCGCCGAAGAACAAGCCCAAGTACATCAGTAAAGCGGATCGATTGAAACTGGCTGCTGAGTCCAGTGAAGAACCAGCCACTATCCCTGAAACTGAGTAGTGTCAGTCGCCGGGATGTTGAATGTGCTGCCGTCATCGCGAGCAGGCTCGCTCCCACATTTTCCCGGGTGGTCATAAGATCCTGTGGGAGCGAGCCTGCTCGCGATAGCGGCCGGTCAGCCGCCGCTGGTGCTTCTGGAAACGCTCCCTTCATATAAAGAACTTGCTCGGCGTTTTGCCAAACTGCTTCCTGAACATGTTCGTGAACGCGCTCGGGCTGTCGTACCCCAGCGCTAGCGCAACATCGATGATCTTTTCTCCCACCGCCATTCGCTCCACCGCTTGCAGCAGGCGCACCTGCTGTCTCCATTGCCCGAAGGTAATCCCGGTTTCCTTGCGAAACAGCCGCTGGATCGTCTTCCCATCAAGGCCGAGGCGGGCGCTCCAATCCGACAGCGTCGAGCCATCGGCAGGATCGCCTTGCAGCGTGACGCAGATCTTCTTGATCCGCGGGTCCGTGGGTTGCGGAAGGTGCAGCGGCAGGGTGGGGAGCAGGGCGAGTTCATCGAGAATCAACTCCATCACCCTGGCTGCGCGGGTGTTCGGGGCGTGGGGAAGCGGCAGGTGCACCGCGACCTTGATCAGTTCACTCAACAGCGCGGAAATGCTGACGGCCTTCGTTTCGGTCGGAAGGTCCGCCACTGCGTCAGGCCGGACGAATACGCTGCGCATTTTGACGTGGCCCACGCACCGCACGGAATGTCTCTGCCCGCATGGCATCCACAGCCCCCGGTTCGACGGGACGGTCCACTGGCTGGACGCCGTGTGTACGACCATCACGCCTTCGACGGCGTAGATCAGTTGGTGCTTTTCATGGGCGTGCGGGGGGATGAACCAATCCGCAGGGTAATCGGTTGCCCGCCCGATCATGGTCCAGGCGCCTTCGTCGATTTCGAGCAACGCTTCATTCAAGGGTTTGATCATGATGTCCTTTTTGCGACGGTTGATTCCCTTGTCCAGTGAGACAGACATTTGCGTGGATTCTAGGATGACGACCAGCCTGTCAGAAAGTGCTGTCATCTTCTGCCCAGGTTTTTTTTCAGACCTATCGCCTGGAAGCTTTTGTCATGTCCACCACCGCCACAGTCTCGACCACTGCCTCAGTCGTCAACCAAACGAGCCCGCTTGTCATGCGGATCATTGGTGCCTGCGCACTCGCGCATTTGATCAATGACCTCATTCAGGCGGTACTGCCTTCCATCTACCCGATGCTGAAGGCCAACTATGGGCTGAGTTTTGCCCAAGTGGGACTGATCACGCTCACCTTTCAGCTAACCGCCTCCCTGTTGCAGCCCTGGGTGGGTTATCACACCGACCGTCACCCCAAGCCCTGGCTGCTGCCTGCCGGCATGGTTTGCACCCTCATCGGCATCATGATGCTGGCGTTCGTCGGCAGCTTTGGCGCGATCCTCCTGGCCTCCGCGCTGGTGGGCATCGGTTCGTCGACGTTCCACCCGGAAACCTCGCGTGTGGCCCGGCTCGCTTCAGGCGGTCGCTATGGCCTGGCGCAGTCGACCTTCCAGGTCGGCGGCAATGCGGGCAGCGCCTTCGGTCCGTTGCTGGCCGCGGCCATCGTGATTCCGTTTGGTCAAGGCCATGTTGCCTGGTTCGGCCTGTTTGCGGTCTTCGCCATCTTCGTGCAGTACGGCTTGAGCCGTTGGTACCGTAACCACCTCAACCTGTTCAAGTTGAAACAGGGCGGCAAGGCAACCCATGGCCTGTCCAAGGCGCGGGTGACCGCCGCACTGGTGGTCCTGGCGTTGCTGGTGTTCTCCAAATATTTCTACATGGCGAGTTTCACCAGTTACTTCACGTTCTACCTGATCGAGAAATTCCACCTGTCGGTGACCAGCTCTCAGGTGTACCTGTTCCTGTTCCTGGGAGCGGTGGCCGCCGGCACGTTCTTCGGTGGCCCCATCGGCGACAAGATCGGCCGCAAGAAGGTCATCTGGTTCTCGATCCTGGGCGCGGCACCGTTCACCCTGGCGCTGCCTTATGTGGACCTGTTCTGGACCGGCGTGCTGAGCATGATCATCGGCTTCATCCTCGCCTCGGCGTTCTCCGCCATCGTCGTCTTTGCCCAGGAACTGGTGCCAGGCAATGTCGGCATGATTGCCGGCGTGTTCTTCGGCCTGATGTTTGGCTTCGGTGGCATCGGCGCGGCGTTGCTGGGATATCTCGCGGACATCCACGGCATCGAGTATGTCTACACGTTGTGTTCCTACCTGCCGCTGCTGGGTGTGTTGACGATTCTGCTGCCTTCGACCAAGGGCGTTTAAAGGCGCGGCGGCTTTATATCGGCAGTGTCCCTCTGTGGGAGCCGGGCTTGCTCCCACAGGTCCGGCGCTGTACGCAGATGGCGTGTACCTCGCAAATCCCCTGTGGGAGCGAGCCTGCTCGCGATAGCGATCTATCAGCCGCCGAGTTGATGGATGTGCCGTCCGCTGGCCTTGGCTGCGTATCGTGGAGGCGCGGGACTGACCGGTTCGCAAGTAATTTGCGTGATGGCCTTTTGATTTCAAGCGGGCCCCGCTAGAATCCGGCACCCTCTCCATGAGCGGCATACAGCAAATTACGCAAGGAAGTTGATATGCAATTTGGAAAAGCCATAGGTCTCGTCCTGGCCCTGAGCCTCACTGGCTGCGCAAGCTTCACCAAAGATGAAGTCGCCCCCGTGAACCTGCCTTCGATGGCCAGCTACTCGAATAAGCCTAACGTCTATGTCGACTTCGATTTCTATCAGGGCGAACCCGACAACGCCAAGGCCACCGAGATGCCGCAAGCCCGGGACATGCTCAAGCCCGAGCTGAAACGAACCTTCGATGAATCAGGGCTGTTTGGGCGCGTTGTCTTCGATGAGTTCCAGAAGCAACCCGGCGACTACAGTCTGCGCCTGAAAGTCTACAACCATGCGCCCGGCGGTGGGCAAATGGCTCTGGCGTTCCTCAGTGGCTTCACCTTCACGATCATTCCTGCGCTGGCAACCGACCAGTACACCATGAGCCTGGAAACCGTGGACGAGCGTGGTCAATCGTTGGCCAAGACCAGCAACCACGATGCGATCAACACCTGGATCGGCATCTGGTTCCTGCCATTGGCAGGCAACACGCCCAAGGCGGCCGTTACCGACACCTTCAACCGCCAGGTCAATGCGCTGTTGAAGAACTGGGTCGACAACAACCGTATGAAATACTCCGCTGCCGACACCCACATTCCGCGGGGCTGACAACCGAAAAAAAGAGCCGCGATTGCGGCTCTTTTTTTGTGCTTACTTCAACGCTTGAGTGAACTGCGGGTCGCTGTACAAGTTCTTGAGCAGGTCCTGCACCATCGGGTTGTAGTTGTTCGCAGCCGCCGGGATGGCGATCGGCCCGAAGAAGCTACTGTCCCATTCGCGCTGCACGTCCTTGGTGGTTTCGTAGAGAACCTGGTCACCCTTGCGCAGCGTGAAGCGCGCAGACAGCTCGCCATGACCGCTGCCAATGCCGGCAGTGAGCTGGTTCTTGACCAATTGAACCTGCAATTGCCGATCAGCACGTGGGTCCAACAGACCCGCCTGGCGCAGCTCATCGTTGATCGCCGCCTGGATGTGCAGTGGAACGCTGCCCGCGGGCGAAGAGATCGGATTCATCCGCACCATCAGCGACCCTTGGCCGGAATCGGCATTCACCTGGGTTTCGCGCAGAGGCTGCATCGGCTCATGTTGCTTGAGCTGCTGAACGTTCTGGAAATTGGGTTCATAGCGGGCCATGGTCACGCCGCAGCCTTGGAGCAACAGTGCGCAAAATGGTAGAGCCAGGTAGAGCTTCTTCACAGCAAATCCTTATGTGCTTTTTTGGGGAGGGGGATTATCGGTGGATGGCATTGCGCTATCAAGGTTGGAAGTGCTGGTGTGCTCTGAAAACATCGAGATGATAGGATCGGGCCCCTTCGCATGTGCGATACGTCTCTAGAGGTCTGTTCGATATCATTCTCTCGCCTCTCTCAGATCAGGTCATGCCATGAACCACCATCCTATGGAATCCTGCCCCCGCTGTGGATCCGTCCAACACGTCAGATCAAAGGGAATTCTGATAGGAGCAGCAAGCCCAAAGAAACGCTTCAATGGGGAAGAAAAAGCAGGTTATCAACGCTTGGATCAATCAGCTAGCAGTTGATGAATGCAAGCCTGCCCTTCTGAAAGCAGCGCCGCTGAAGCAACTAGTTGATGGTTTTTTTTGCGATCATTGCGGAGTGGGTTTTGTAACAAGCGATCTTGTGCAAGGTGCCGAGCGATCATGAGGGACCGCATTTGGTCGATTGCTACCGTTCACTAATAACGCCTTTCGACGGCTATCGACCGCTCGACCCCCTGATCAACATGTAGTTGCTCAGGTAGGCTGTTTGAATATATCCGCGCCCAAGAGCATTTCAACCAGATTCTCCGGCCATACCGTATCGCTCGTGGTTCTCAGCTCCTGAATCGACCACCAGTGATGATCCGCCATGACCTTCTTCTCGTGCGCTGTCCACTCAGATCGGGAAAGAACCGTATCCTGAGCATGCACGACGAAATACTGCTCAACAGCGAGCACTGTTTCGCCGCTAGGTAAAAGCAACGGAAGCCGCCGATTTGCCAAAGGCTCGCCAACGGTCGCGACTTGAATGCCTGTCTCTTCGCGTAGCTCACGTATGGCGGCTGTGTGGAACGTCTCGCCATCCTCCAAGCCACCACCAGGCGTGGCCCAGTGGCTTGTGCCGGCCAACGCATCGTCCGTATGGTGAAATCGAAAAAGAAGGACTTCTTCTGATGGGCTTATCACCAGTAATCGTGCTGCCTGTCGCTCTCGCATATGCGGTCCCTCGTGAAAAGGGCGCAGATTAGGGGCTGTCAAGTTAGCCGGCAAGCTTGGAGAAGGCAGCTGGTGGCTGCCACATTTAGTGGAAAGGGACTGGTTGCATCGACAGCAGCGTAGAAATCGCCCAGGAACCTCCTTTCGTCTCGTAAAGTGGCAACCAGGTTGACCCGTGTCTATTGTTTCGGGCGACAAATAGCTAACGGAGGCATGGACATGGGCCAGAGCATTTCGCCCGCCGCTTCAGCTGTGCGGAACACAGGCATGGTGGTGACGCCCTTATGGGGCTCGGACAAAATCGGTGGGATCACGGTCGATGCGGACGGTGCTATCTGGCTTGGCGCTTATAGTCGCCTGGGACTGGGAGGCGAAGAGGATTCAGGCTTCACCGGCGGTCTGGTCCGGTTCAATGCCGACGGTAGCCTGGACCGCAACTACAATGGAGACGGTAAATCCCTCCTGCCTGTTTCGCTCGATATCGAGGACGGCGGTAATGCCGCGGTGCAACCGGGAGGGGGCTACCTGGTGGCGCAATACGTGAAAGTAGGCGACGCTTGGATGTCAGGCGTCAGTCGTACCTTGGCTGACGGCAGCCTCGATACGAGTTTCGGGAACGGCGGCACCGCGACAGTGCCTTTTTACTGGAATGATTTTCTAGGCCAGCAAGCGTCATTTTCGGTACAACGCGACGGCAGCTTTTTCGCAAGCGCTGGGTATCCCTCCGGGGAGATCCATATCGCTCGCTTCGACGCGACGGGGACGTTGGTCTCGTCTTTCGCCGAGGGCGGGGTCCTGGACCTGGCGGCGTCCGTCGGCATTCATCCCGCCAGCATGATCGATGTTTCGCTGCAGAAAGACGCAAAGGTATTGATCACGGGGCGGGATACCCTGACCCGCGTCAACCAGGACGGTACTCTGGATAGCAGCTTTGCGAACGGGGGTAGTCTGGCCCTGGATGTCCATGCAAATGCGCTCGTCATCCAGGACGACGGCAAAATCCTCCTGGCGGGCGCCTCGGGCGGCGTGGCGACTGTCATCCGACTCAACGCCGACGGCTCGCTCGACACCGATTTCGGTCATCAGGGGCAGGTCAGTTGGGGGTCGCAAAGCGCTCCTTTCGCAGTCGCCGACATGATCGTGCTGGCCAACGGCAAGCTGTTGATTGGTGGAAGCCAGGGAACGAGCGCGGACGGCTATCTGGCTGCCTTGGTTCAGTTGAACGCCGACGGCAGCCTGGACCACAGCTTTGGCAATCCCGACGACGGTTATCACCACCTTGACGGTGGCGGCGATGATGATTTCTTGCTGGGTACCGCCTCGTTCGATGATGCGATCCTTGGCGGGGCCGGTAACGATCTGCTCGATGGTCAGCAAGGTCGTGACCTGCTGACCGGCGGTGCCGGGACCGATACATTCCGTTACCAGTCAGTCACGGACAGCTACCGAACCGCAACGGCGGCCCATAGCGACCGAATCACCGACTTCGATCCCAGCACCGATACCATTGAGCTCTTCTCCCTGGGCTTCCTCGGGCTGGGCGATGGACATGACGGAACGCTGGCGATTCGAGTCAATGAAAGCGGGACGCGAACCTATATCAAGAGTTTCGATGCCAACGCAAATGGCGAACGCTTCGAATTGGTCTTCGATGGTGATTTGAGCCAAACCCTGAATGAAACCAACCTTCTGTTTCAGCAAGCCAGTTTGATTGGCACCGCAGAGGCCGATCGTTTACAGGGCAACGCTCGAGGCGAAATCATCGAAGGGTTGGCGGGCGATGATCGCCTCCATGGCGCGCTGGGGAATGACATATTGGTTGGCGGGGAGGGCCGGGACCTGTTGGTGGGGGGCGGCAACAACGATGTGTTCCGCTTCGACGCACTGAGCGACAGCTACCGTACTGCCACCGAGAATCACACTGATCGGCTGATTGACTACACCGTGGGTGAAGACAGGATCGATTTGTCCGCCTTGGGCTTTACGCAGTTGGGAAATGGTTACAACGGCACCTTGGACGTGGTGTTCAATGAAGCCAAGAACCTGACGTACTTGAAGAACTACGAAACCGACGCCCATGGGGCTCGATTCGAGTTGAGCCTGGTAGGGGACCACTCCGGTTACCGTAACCTGGACATCATCTTCGCCGAGCCGTCGGGAGATGAGGTTTTTCAATTGATCGGAGTGGCGGACCTCTGGGTGTAGTCGCCTTTTCGCCTTTCGATTGTCCGGTTTTGTAGGGGGGGCAAGTCCACTTTCATTTTCATGGAAGAACAACTTGTTGTAGACCAAGAAGTGGGATCAGGTCTTGCCTACCGGTACAGACTTCGAGCCACTACTGATCGTGCGACTCGCAGCCATTCAGACGCTGAACCGCCGCAGAATCACTTCCAATCCGTTGGACATTGCCTTGAGTTCCTGGGTCGTTCGCACGATCCCCCCCTGGGCGGCGGCGTTCTCTTCGACACTTTGCGCCATTTTTTCGACATTGCACGCGACCTGTTCACTGGCTGCGCGCTGTTCCTGCAATGACAACGAAATGAAACTGACGGCCGCAAGAGATTCGTCCAGCGCGTCCTTGATCCTGTTCATGGATTCGCCTGCACTTTCGACCAGTTTCTGGCCATGGGTTACGCGCTCGGAGCCTGCGGCCATGCTCTCTTTGGCTTTGTTCATGCCGTTTTGAATCGTGTTGACCAACGTGACGATTTCTGTGGTGGATTGAGCAGTGCGGGCGGCCAGGCTGCGAACTTCATCTGCTACCACCGCAAAACCACGGCCTTGTTCGCCGGCCCGGGCCGCTTCGATGGCGGCATTCAACGCAAGAAGATTGGTCTGTTCAGCGATGCCCCGGATCACACCGACAATCAGGCTGATGTCGTTTGACTGAATAGCCAACTGATCGATATCGAATGAGCTTTGCGCAACCAGATTGGCAATGTGTCCCATCTCCTGGATGGACTCGTGCATCACCGCCATGCCCTCATTGGTGATCTGTCCCGCTTTCTGCGTGGTGCTCTGGGCCTGCTTTGCGTTGTCGGCAATATGGGTGATGCTCACGGAAAGCTGCTCTACCGTGGCGGCCATGGACGAGGCTGTCTCGCTTTGCAGGGCGGCGCTGCTCATTCCCTGTTCGGAAGACGCCGACAATTGCAGGGTGGTACCCTCGATCTGCTCGGAAGCGTGGCCGATCTTGCCGATCATTTCGCGTAGGCTATGGCGCATAGCCTGAACGGAGTGCAGAACTCCGGTCGACGGTTGTCGCTGATCCAGCTGTGTACCGGCCAGTTTTCCTTGGGCGATGTTCGAGCTGATGGCGGCGAGTTCTGCGGGTTCAGCACCGAGTTGGCGGCTCAGCAGCCTGGAAAAGTACAACCCGTAAGCCGCACCGGTGGCCAGCGCCAGGACCAGAATCAACAGGCTGAGTTTGAGGTCAAAGGTGTAGGCGATCTGCTGCTGATCGAACTGGCTTTTGGCTTCGACCAGTTGCACTTCGATCAGCTCGGAGAATTTGGCTGATAGGGGGTCAATCAGTGGATACAACTGATCGGTCGCAAAGCGTGCGATACCGGCATCGTCGTGCTGACGCAGCATGCCCTGCAAGTTTTGCAATGGCCCGCGGGAGGCTTCCATCAGCGGCTCGATTTGCGCGATCAGGTGCGTTTCTGCCGGGATCAGTTGCGTCGATTTATAGGCTTGCCATGTTTGATCGATTTCCCGCTGGGCTTGCTCTATACGGGTCAGCGATTCGGCTTTGGTAAAGGTGCCGTTCCGCGTCTTGTGGGTGGCGTCGACGATGTCCACGGCGTACAGGTCAGCAATTCTCTTCAAGTCCCTCAGGGGTACGACTCGATCGAGATAGACTGTTTCCAGGCTGCTTACAGCGGATTGCATTCCAAAGAGTCCGAGGCCGCCGACACACAACAAACCAAACAGTAACGAGCTCGTGAGCAATAGGAGATGGGTCCTGATTTTCCAGCTTTGCATATTCCATTATTCCTGATCACCTGGATCGGGTTTTGATCGAAAGGGCAGAGCCAGGTGTTGCATGCCCAGTGAAGGCATAATGATATCGTGTCCTACGTGATCTAAAGTGAAGGAACGGCGACCCCGCCTTGCCTGATTACGTCGGCTGTCACTTATGCGGCAGCAACTCGATCTTGATCGACCAAAAGTTGACCTTCGAAAAGTCTGGAAAAATTAGAGGTAATTTGCCGCGACACCGCATTCCTGAGAGGAATACCCCCATAAAAAACATGAATTTTATTTAAATCGCTGGATCTTTTAACGTGCTCCATCCTGCATATGGAGATGTCGCAATGAATGACCCAAGACTGCGCCTTTACGTTGACGCTCAGTTCACCAGTCCTTACGCGCTGTCATGTTTCGTGACATTGCGAGAAAAGGGAATTGAGTTCGAAATGAATACTGTGAACCTGGACGCACTGGAGAATCAGTCGAACGACTATGCTCGTCTTTCGCTGACGCAAAGAGTGCCCACCCTCGTACACGGCGACTTTGCGTTGTCGGAATCATCGGCCATCACTGAATACCTGGAAGATGTGTTCCCCCAGACACCTGTTTACCCACGGCTCCCACAGAAGCGCGCCGTGGCGAGGCAAATTCAGGCGTGGCTACGCAGCGATCTGCTCCCCATCCGCCAGGAGCGCTCTACTCTCGTTGTGTTCTATGGCCACAAGTACGGCCCTTTGTCAGCGTCGGCTGAGTCTGCCAGGCAAAAGTTGGTTGATGCCGCTCAATGGCTGCTTTCCGATAGTCCGGACTATCTTTTTGGTCAATGGTCTATCGTCGATGTTGATCTCGCATTAATGCTGAATCGGTTGATACTCAATGGAGATACTGTACCCGCTCAACTGGAGGATTATGCTCAGCGCCAATGGCAGCGTCCAACAGTGCAAGAGTGGATCAAGCTGCAACGACCTCGAATATAGCGGTTGCTAAATGGCCGATTGCTACCGCCCACATGAACCCTAGCCTGCGGGTAACTGCGCGTCGCGCGTCGGGGGCGAAAGGGTTCCAATTGCCGAGGGCGGTTCCAAGGCCTCGATGGGGGCTGCTTCGCAGCCCAGCGGGGATGAATCCCCTCGCCACACAAGGATAGTTGCCAGCGGCATGACCAGCCCCAATCAGCTCCACCAGAATGGTTACGTCCTCCTGCACCGAGCGATCCCAAGCGAGTGGCTCGCAGGGCTGCGTCGCCTATTCGACGCGGGCGTAATACCCTCGGATCAATGGCCGACTCCCCGTGGCTGGGACTGGCGTCACTCCCTGCTGGACTGCGATCCAACGATCCAGGCGGTGTGTCGTCTGACACCGTTGCTGGCGGCGGTGGGCGAGTTGATCGGCGAGCGGTTCTTTCTCGCACAGGTGGAGGGACGCGAGCCCCTGGCCGGTGGCGGTCATCAGCAGTTGCATCGCGACCTGTCGGCCCAACGGCCAGGCGATACGGCAGTCGCCCTGGCTTTTTTCGATGACTATGGTCCCGACAACGGCGCGACGCGTATCGTGCCCGGCAGCCATCGCCCGCCGCCGGAAACGCCGCCCTTCGACTTCGCTGACGAGTCCCATTCCGTACAGCTTTCAGGGTGTGCCGGCGACATCCTGGTGTTTGATGCCGAGCTGGTCCACGGGGCCAGTCTGAACGTGAGTGGGGCACGTCGTCGCTCGATCCTGATCGGCTATTTTTCGGAGCGGCTCTATGCGTCGCACATGGAGACCGCGCATTTGCGCAATATCCGGATGGACACGAGCGAGCGATTCGAGCCTGCCGATTTTGTGTTTGGTGCGATGTAGCTGATGCAGTCGGCAATTACCGTATCTGCGTAGCACGTCCCAGCCACTGCTCACGGTCCAGCGCCCATACTTCCTTGTCCAATTCCCCGCTGACAAAGCACCCTCGTTCAGTCCTGAGCAATCGCATGCCCTCACGTTCCGAAATGCGCCGCGAGCCCTGGTTGCCAACGGCCTTGGGCATCACCATCACTGGGTGACCAAGAGTGACGAACCAGTAATCATTGATCACTTCGCACGCCTCGCCCATGTAGCCGTGGCCTTGCCATTGCGGTGACAGCCAGAAGCCGCGGTGGTTGTCTGGTTGGTCGAAGAGAGAAATGCTGCCGATGATCTGGGCCGGGTCTGACGCCAGGCGGATCATCCAGTGCCATTCTTCGCCACGCTCGATGGCGGGCAGTGCGATCGCGAGCAGGCTCGCTCCCACAGTGGATTTGTGGCGTATGCAGGATTTATGGACGACAGCGAACCTGTGGGAGCCGGGCTTGCCCGCGATGGCGGTGGCACATTCAACATGGGTGCAGGCAGGCCCGACGCTATCGCGAGCAGGCTCGCTCCCACAGTGGATTCGTGGTGCATGCAGGATTTATGGATGA
>Ga0182006_1001360_pt1 | contig 14960 bp, 17 predicted proteins | sample Sormic07211104_1_FD_123022 | JGI IMG/M metagenome (GOLD analysis project Ga0182006, IMG submission 123022) | Rhizosphere microbial communities from Sorghum bicolor, Mead, Nebraska, USA - 072115-104_1 MetaG | ecosystem: Host-associated > Plants > Roots > Rhizosphere | place: USA: Nebraska...
AGGAAGATTATTGATATGTGTAAATATTTTTTGACGGATAATGTTTGATAAAAAATGCTCGTGTGCAGGGCAAATATCGTCTTTTCGCCACATTAGTCCCAAACGGACCAATAATGGATACATTATGCTCCGATAGCAGTCAGAAAGTCCCAACCGATCAATGCTTTCATCAATTAAATGATTAAATGCGTGCTCATCAAAAGCTAAACCATGCCTAATAAGTTGGGAAACATAATCTGCCCGCTCATCATCAGTGGGATATGAAAACTGTTGGTCAAGAAGTTTATCAATCGCTTCATCAGAAAGGCTGCAGATTTTAGAAATTTTTAAACCGCTTTTATTTAAGCTAACGATGTTTAATAATCTTCGGAGCTGCGTATCATCATATAAACGCGTATTGCCTTGAGATCGCATCGGACTCAGCGCATTGTACCGCTGCTCCCAGATCCTGATGGTATGAGAATGGATGCCCGAAAGCTGTTCAAGATCTGAAATGGAATAAGTCATTTTTTTGTTTAAATATATTCAATAAAATTTAAACAAAAAGAAGAAAAAAAAGTTTTCACTAAAATGCTATAAATGCATCGTCTAATATTGTACGCATTGTAATGAATGAGTTCTCATGAAATACCCGCTAAACACAGTAAATTTTAACTACTGATCAGCGGCACAAAGTAGCCGGTTAAAATACTTTTTCGGTAAGTAGTACACCTCTTTCACCATTACCTGTTTCTATGGTGTGTACGTTTTTATAAGAATGGCTAAAAAAATCGTAGCCATGTTCCCTTTGTTTAATAGCAACCGAACTTAGCGGATAGCTTAAATTAGTTTGCATGCAATGTAAACTCCCGTTAGCCAGTAGCAGAAAATCACAGTCATAACCTTGCTCCTGCAGTTCAATAACCTTTTTAGTAATAGACACGTTTAATCTATTGGCGGTGCGGATTCTATTTTTCATGGGATATTGTTTTAGGTAATTAGGGATGATTATATTGGTTATTAAATATATCTATTAATAACTACGATTCAAAATACAATATATTGTTATACAAGCAATTAAATGAAATTGTTTTATTCATTTCATAAAAAGCTCCATTATCGATTTTTGCACCACTATATTACTTTCATAAAAAAACATAGGCGTATCATATTTACTACAAAAACCAACGAAATCACATAACAGACCTAAAATAATTTCGATATTTAAAAAGCATCCTATAATTTCGCTTAACCTTAAAACATACCTAATGAAATTAACCTGTATCGTAATTGATGACGACATTCACGCCGTCAATGGTATCAAATCATACATCAATCACCTCGCAAACATTCATTTAATAAACTCCTATACAGATCCGCTACAGGCATTAAACGAAATTACCGCAGGAGATCAAGTTGACATTGTTTTTATAGATGTTGATATGCCTATGATCTCGGGATTAGAATTATCAAAAGCAATCAGGCATAAAACAGAGAAACTAATTTTTACTACTTCGCATTCTAAGTATGCCTATGAAGCTTTTGAAATGAATGCAAGCGCTTATTTGTTAAAACCATATACCTTTGCCCGTTTTGCGGAGACCATAAACAGGTTATTTCCCATTAGCCCCAGCTTACCAAATGTTAGTATTAAACGAGAAGATGATTATTTCTTTGTAAGGAACAAAAATGAGAAGAACAGCTTGATTAAAGTTAGATATACAGATATCGTTGCGATAGAAAGCCTGCAAAACTATGTGCGGATTTTCACCCTAAACGAAACCATTGTATCATACATTGCTCTATCAGAGATAAAGATCATTTTAAAAGATTATCAGAATTTTGCCCAGGCGCACCGCTCATTTATTATTGCTAAAAATTACATTGAAAAAGTAGAGGGCAATACCCTAAAAATGGTCAATGATCTAACCATCAACATTGGAAACAGTTACCGTGAGAGCATACAGGACTACATAAAAGAGAAAACGATTAAAACTAACCGCTCTTAAACTAATTTTTTAGTATTTTCGTTAACTAAACAATTAAACGCTTATGGCTTTATTGTTTAGGATATATAGCCGTTCCTCAGTTAACTAGCCAATGACATTTATTGCTAAAAAAAATAAATTACACAAAATTTCAGCCTGGTTTTCCGACAAAAGACTTCACATTTTAGGGTGGACCATATTCATATTTTACGAGGCCATAATCATCGGCATTTTTGTTGGCCGATTTTCTACCCTGAGCACTTATGTGATTTTTTATAGCTTAAACATCGCTACATTTTATTTCCACGCCCATGTGGTTTTGGCTTTTGCCCTGAAAAAAATTAATGAAAGATGGTGGAAATTACCGCTGTTTATTTTACTCGAACTGGGCGCTTATTTAATATTAACGGTTTGTTTAGATTACATTGTAATTAATTATACAGATTATAATGGCCCTATTAAACTGATATTTAATGCAGCCTTTTTTGCTGCGCCGATTTATCGTGCTATATATTTTATGTGTTTTGCCACCAGTTATTATTTTCTCCTTAATTTTCTCGAAGAACGGAAAAAGATTGAAGACCTGGAGAAACAACGGCTAAATAACATTATCCAAATAGCTAAATCAGAAAATGCCTTTTTAAAGGCGCAGATACAACCTCATCTGTTATTTAATACTTTAGATTTTATTTATCAAAATGCTAAAGATTCTTCTCCGGTTGCCGCAGAAGCCATTCATTCTCTGGCTGAGATGATGCGTTATTCGGTTGATGGCAACCAAGATAAAGAGTTTATTTTGCTTGATGAGGAGATTAATCAGGTAGAAAACCTCATCAATCTGCATCAGCTCCGTAAAGATCACCAGGTGCAGCTCCGTTTTTGGTACGATGATGAAATTCGTAATGTTAAAATCATTCCTTTAGTACTAACCATTTTGGTAGAGAACATGTTTAAACATGGCGAACTGCTTACAGCATTACATCCTGCTGAAGTAAATTTGAGCCTCAAAAATGGTCAGCTTATAATAGAAACCTCAAACTTAATAAAAGCAATTAAAGATAACTCAGGCTTAGGCTCCGGAATGGAAAACATAAAGAAGCGTTTAGCTTACACCTATGGCAATAATGCAGAATTCAGTTATTTTACTGATTCAGATCAGTATTTCAGAGTAATGCTGGTTATTAAAATTTAAATAAGAAAAATCTGATTTAATAATTTTAGTTTAAAATTTCGAATTACACTATAATCTCCAAAAAAAAGCTGATTTTCCTTGCCGAATACATAAAAATCCGTTTCGAATGTGTTTTTTTTTCATTTTAATAGTTGAAATTGTAATTTGCATCAACTAAACTATCAAAAATGTCAATAAGTTGTATCGCTATTGATGATGACCCTCATTCCCTGGAGAGCTTAATAGCATATATGGAGAAGCTGCCTGATTTAAAGCTTATCCAAACTTTTACTGAACCGCTCAAAGCCCTAGCAGAAATATCGGTATCTAATCCTGTCGACATTATTTTTATGGATGTAGAAATGCCTTCGCTTTCCGGAATCGAACTGGCAACCCTATTAAGGCAAAAAACAAAACACCTGGTTTTTACAACGGCGCACCCAAGGTATGCCATTGATGCCTTTAAAGTTGATGCAGATGCTTATTTGCTTAAGCCCTACTCTATTTTACATTTTACTAAAACAATAAATAACCTCTACCCAACGGGAAAAAAAACACAACATTCTTTTTCCGCGTTCGAAGATCATTTCTTTTACATCCCTTTACAAGGAGAAAATGCTGATTTGGTAAGAATAGATCTGGATGAATTGGTTGCCGTAGAAGAAATGGGAGAAGATATTCAATTTAAAACAACAAAAAATGCTTTTCTAAGTTCAAAATCTAATTTTACCAAGACTTTGAAAATGTTAAAAAAACATTCGGCATTTATCCAGGTTAACCCTACTGTTGTTATTGCAAAACAACATATCAAAAGTGTACTCGGCAATAAAATACTGCTTTCCGGCGAAACATCCTTTACTGTTTCTGGCACATATATAGAACTTTTCGCAAATTTTATTAAGAACAATTTGCTTCAGGAAAAGCCCCGTCCAGGCACCATCATGTAGCCTTTAATAGTTCGGACATCAGCATCTCGAATCAATTTTTAATGCACAATCAAAACATTAGGTCTAAAACTTTGTATTAGGATAATCTATTTTATTATTAATTAACTGATTTATCCGTTTTGAAAAGAGTGTTGGTTGTGGATGATGATCCAGATGTATTAGAAGTTTTCCAGGATGTATTAGAAACCGAACATTATAAAGTTTATCCGCTATTATCGCCACGGCATATTTTTAAAACAATAAGAGATTTTAGTCCCGATCTGATTATTCTCGATATTATGTTAAACGGAATGGATGGACGTGCTGTGTTTAAAGAGCTAAGGTTAAACCCTGAAACAGCGCGTATCCCCATTATTATGGCATCAGCGAGGTACGATGAAAATTATATTACATCGCAAAAATATCATCCAGATGATTATTTAGAAAAACCCTTTAATATGGCAGATTTGCTCCAAAAAGTAAGTGCATTAACCAAAAATTAAAAAGTCAGATATGAAATTAAAATTAACATTATCTCTTCTGTTATTATGTGGAGCAGTATCAATCAATGTAAAAGCACAAAACAGACCAGATAAACTCTATTCCATGAGTGGAATTGGCTTTGCATTCCCAATGGGCGAAACTTCGGATTATTTTAAGCCGAAATTTTCAACATCACTCGGTTTAAACTTGGGGTTGGGCGACGGTGGTTTGTTCTTGTACCCCAAGGCAAGTTTACATGCTTTTACCTTCAACCAGATAACACCAGATGCGGGCTATACCTACACCTTACAAAAAGGCCGGGCAACCACCTACTTGCTAAATGTTGCTTTAGGGTACCGTAAAATTGTTAACAAATGGGCTTTTTATGGTTTCGCAGGTGCTGGTGGCGGTTTTATCCTTACGCCTCAGGCTAGCGTAAATACGACAACGCTGCAGGTTACCCAAGATAATAAATCAAATGGTTTGGGTATTGCCGAAGCTGGGGCCGGTATCGAATATAATATTGGCGGCGCCAATTTATTTGTAGAGGCGAGTTACATGTATGGCTTTAGTAAAATCCAGAACAGGGTTTTTAATACGGTGCCAATTTCTATCGGCATTAAACCTAATTTAAGCAAACTACTAAGTAAACTTTAAATATTTGCATACAAAATTCCAGAGCGGTTACGTTAAATACATAACCGCTTTTTTATGCTAAAGAAATAATCAGAATTATTTTTATACTAATTATTTTAGCATAGATTTGTATTTCAAATTAATTTAATGTTATACGCAGTTGTAGATATCGAAACCACTGGCGGTCATGCCTCAGCAAATGGCATTACCGAGGTTGCCATTAACATACATGATGGTAATGAAATAGTTGAATCTTATACTACCCTAATTAATCCGAAGCAACCTATACCCGTTTACATTACGGCACTTACTGGTATTGATAATAACATGTTATCGGATGCCCCAACCTTTGATGATGTTGCTTTGCAGATTTATCAGTTATTAAACGACAAGATTTTTGTAGCGCACAACGTTAACTTCGATTATTCCTTTTTGAAGCATCATTTAGCAGCTTCAGGATATGATTTACAATGCAAAAAGCTGTGTACAGTAAGGTTGAGCAGAAAACTGATTCCTGGTAAACCTTCTTATAGTTTAGGAAAACTTTGTACAGCCTTGCAGATCCCGATTCAAAACCGGCATCGGGCAGCTGGAGATGCAGATGCAACCAGTATCCTATTCAATTTATTGCTAGAATACGATCAGGAAGGCCTAATAGCAGAAATGCTGAAGAAAACATCGAAAGAACAAGTTTTACCGCCACACTTAGATAAAGCTTCTATCCTGAGGTTACCTCATCAACCTGGTGTATATTATTTTAAAGATAGTAAAGGCAAAATTATTTATGTTGGAAAAGCGAAAGACCTTAAAAAACGCGTAAGCAGTCACTTTACAGGTAATACACCTAACCGGCAACGCCAGGATTTTTTACGTACTATTCATCATGTAGACCATGTAACTTGCGGTACCGAACTGATGGCCTTAATTTTAGAAGCCAATGAAATTAAACGCCTTTGGCCTGAAAACAACCGGGCAATGAAACGTTATGAGCATAAATATGATTTATATATTTTCGAAGATCAAAACGGATATCTGCGTTTAGCAATAGATAAACATAAAAAAAACAATAATGCCTTACAGAGTTTTAATAGCTTATTGGAGGGTTATAATTTCTTAAACCAGCTGGTTGATAAGTACCAGCTTTGCGCAAAGCTCTGTTACCTGCAAAAAACGGCTACTAAATGTTATGCACACGAAAATGGGCAATGTTTTGGTGCCTGCAGCGGAATCGAAACTGTAAGTGTTTATAATAAAAAACTAAACACAGCATTGGCCGATATCCAGAAACAACAACCAAGTTTCGCATTGGTGGATGAGGGCAGAAAAGACAACGAGTTTAGCTGTTTGGTTGTAGAGAATGGAAAATTTTATGGAATGGGTTATTTTACAGATAAAAATTACTTATCAGATGGTCTGGCGCCAATCAAAAATGATCTTTCTATCTATCAGTCTAACAGTTACATCTTAAATTTAATTCTGAATTACGCGGAACAACATCCACAGAAATTGTATAAATTGTAGAAAATTTAATTCACTGCGATTAAGGTATTCTGCAATAATCCTGCTATTATTACTCTCATCCACTTTGTGTTTTGCACAAAATGTAATGTTCATTGAAAAGAATATTGGGAAGGAAATACGTCAAAAAACGGAACATGGTGATACCAGATCTACGTATTTAGGAAAAATAACAGATAAAAACCAAAAAAATCTATTTTATGTAGTTAAAGAATTTAGCCGAGTAAAGGCTGCCGTGGTTTACCACGGAAATAGCTGGCTTATATTTTACAGTCCAAATAAAAAATTCAAAGCCCGGTATCATTTCGGTCTGTCCAATGAATTGCCATTTAAACTGAATACCAATACTCTTTATTTTTACGACACCGATGAAAAACCAGTTAAAGTGTTAACGCTTAAATTTAATAGCCGATTGCCAAGGCAAATATTCAATAGCTCGTCAATTTCTTTTACGCAATAAAGCCGATGGATAGTTTAACTTTTATAGCGCATTGCCTATCTTTTGATGAAGTTATTGAATTGCCGCATTTCGAAAAAATTTCTTTCCGGGTAAATAAAAAGATCTTTGCTACGCTAAATATCCAGAAAAAACAGGCAACATTTAAATTATCAGCAATCGATCAGTCTGTTTTCTATGATTTTGACCCGAACAGCATACAGCCGGCTACAGGAGCCTGGGGCAAACAGGGCTGGACAATTTTTGACCTAGAAGAACTAGCAGATGAAATGATTATCGACGCACTTACACTTTCTTATTGCAACGTAGCCCCTAAAAAGCTTTCCGAAAAATACAGCAGAGACTAATTGTCTTAAATCCCCCGCTAACTTTTCTTCTTTGGCATCAATGAGTCCATACTCAGTTACCTATCTTTACTTGTAACAAAATATAAAACGTTATGATAAAATCACTTTGGATAAACCTTCCGGTAAAAGACATTAACAAGTCTAAAGCATTCTTCACGCAACTCGGTTTTACGCTTAACCTCCAGTATGGCGCACGCCAAGATTCGGCGTGCTTTTTAGTAGGAGAAGGTAATTTAGCAATTATGCTTTTTGAAGAAGCGTTGTACGAAGGTTTTGCAGGAACCAGTATTGCACATAAACGCCATGGCGGCGAAGTACTATTTTCCTTTGATGCAGAAAGCCCGGAAGAGGTAGATGACCTTGCTCAAAAAGTGATAGCTGCCGGTGGCACACTCTATGGCGAACCTGGCTATAAAGACGGCTGGATGTATGGCTGTGGCTTTGTTGACCTGGATGGTCAAAGATGGAGTATTCTTTATATGGATATGAGTAAAATGCCCTTGGGTTAATTTTTATCATGCAAAAAATTAAACTAAATTTGCGTAAGCGATTACTTACACTTATATTTGTAAGCAATCACTTACGCAATTAATTTTATGAGAAGAGATGTATTTCAAGCCATTGCCGATCCTACCCGAAGAGAAATCATCAATCTGATTGCGCATAACACCTTAAATTTAAATGCAATTGCCGAAAATTTCGACATGAGCCGACCTGCCATTTCACAGCACATTAAAGTTTTAACAGAATGCGGTTTGGTAAAAATTACACAACAAGGCCGTGACCGGTACTGTAACATACAATTTCAAAAACTAGCAGAAGTATCTAAATGGGTAGAACAATACCGTACTTTTTGGACAAGCAAATTAGATGCGCTAGAAATACACTTATCAAAAGACTCTAAATCAAAATAAAGATGGAAAACGAACCAGTTATTGTAGAACGGGTATATAACGCCCCTATCGAAAGAGTTTGGAAAGCTTTAACCGATAACAATGAAATTAAACAATGGTATTTTCAATTGGAAAACTTTAAACCGGAAGTAGGCTTTAAGTTTGAGTTTTCTGGTGGGCCGGATGATGGGCCTCAATATTTACATCTCTGCGAAATAACCGAAATTGTTGAGGGCAGGAAACTGGCCTACACCTGGCGATATGACGGTTATCCAGGCAACTCGGTGGTAAGCTGGGAGTTATTTGAGCAAGGCGAGCAAACCAGGCTGAAATTAACACATAGTGGTATAGAAAGCTTCGCTGAAAACGGGCCAGACTTTGCAAAAACAAGTTTCAATGGTGGCTGGACTTATTTCGTTAATGATGCCCTTAAAAATTATCTCGAACCACAAGCGTAATTTCACGCGTTTCGTCATTCTGAGAAGTCAGTTTCAGGAAAAACAAAGGAGTTTGAATGACAGATTTAGTCGATTTTTCATTCCCAACTTGATTGGGATCTTAATGCTTTAGCTTGATTTGTAAGTTGCTTTAAGATTCCCACCTGCGTGGGAATGACGACCATTCTAAAAAAACAAATACTGGTCGTAGCATCTCGCTACGACCCAAAAGCACTTATATTTCTTCTAAAGCCGATTTTATGGCTGCATAAATATAATCGAGATCTTCATCACTGATTACATATGGTGGGAGGATATAGATAATATTGCCCAATGGCCTCAGTATAATTCCCTTTTCTAAGAAGTACGCATACAGTAAATTACGGAGATTACTTAAATAGGAAGTTTCATTCCCGGTCTCCCACTCAATTGCAATAATTGTTCCCGTTTGCCTGATGGCCTTAACTTTAGCATGCGCTTCAATTTCTTCAAGAAAAATAGCATGTTTGGCCTCTATCCGTTTAATATTCTGAAGTGTTTCACTTTTTAACAAAATATCCAAACTCGCCAGAGAAGCTACACAAGCAATCGGATTCGCTGTAAAAGAGTGTCCGTGGTAAAGCGTTTTTAATTTATCGTCGCTTAAGAATGCTTTAAAAATCTCATTCGTACAGGTGGTTACCCCTAAAGGCATTGTTCCACCAGTTAAACCTTTGCTTAGACAAATAATATCAGGCTTATTAGTTAATTTCTCGCAAGCGAAGTAGGTTCCTGTCCTACCGAAACCTGTCATCACTTCATCAGCAATGGTTAAAATTGCTGCTTCTTTACAGGCAGATAAAAGTTGATCCAAATATTTAGCTTCGTACATCAACATTCCACCCGAACCTAGAATGAGTGGTTCGAAGATAAAACAAGCGGTATCTTTAAGATTTGAGATATGAGATGTGAGTTGTGAGATATTACCTTTATTTGGCAGATCGATAAACTCGACATCGAACAATAGACTGTTAAAAGCATCTGTAAAAATACTGCGACCACTAACAGACATGGCGCCAAAAGTATCGCCATGATAGGCATTTTTAAAGGCTAAAATCTTCGTTTTTGGTGTGCCCTTATTGTCCCAGTACTGCAGGCACATTTTTAAGGCTACCTCTACAGCCGTTGATCCGTTATCGGTATAAAAAACTTTATCTTGTTTGCCGGGCAATATGGGTAAAAGCCTTTCTGCAAGTAATACAGCAGGCTCGTGCGTAAAACCTGCAAAAATCACATGTTCAAGCACATTGAGCTGTTCAGCTACTTTTTGTGCAATATACGGATGTGAATGGCCATGAATATTCACCCACCAGGATGATACCGCATCGATATACCGTTTACCGTCCTCATCAAAAACGTATACCCCATCTCCCCTAACAATTGGGATATGGGGCAGTGCATTTTTCATTTGGGTATAGGGATGCCAGATTACCTTTTGATCGCGTTCGGTTAAATTGAGTTGAGCATCTGGAGTATGGAGTTTGGACGAATCGGGTATCATGATTATAATTTAACTGAATATTGATTTTTTAAAAGCTGGCCTACGGTTTTATCTGTTTTAAAGGTAATATCCTCAATATTTAAATCTTCAATTTTCACCCACCTGAAAGCCTGAAGAATTTCACCATCTCCATCAAAATCATAAATAACATCTTTAAAGGTCAACTTCAAAGGCGCTTTTTCTTTAACGATATAATACACGCTGATGACCTGGCTATCGTTAAATGACGATTTTTCAAAAAAATCTGTGGTATAAAAATGAGATAATACTTCAATTTCAGCATCGCACTCTTCCACAAACTCACGTTTTAATCCATCAATTAAGCCTTCACCAAGTTCTAGGCCACCACCCGGAAACTTACTGAAACGAAAGCCATATTCTTCCTCATCACTTACCAAAACCTCATTATTCTGGTTAATTAACAGTCCATAAACCCTAACATTAAAGTAGCTCATTTTCGAAATGCTTTTTATTTTTGATTACTATTTCTGGTGTCCATACAATTTCCTTTTTAAAGGCCTCTGCCCTCACCGGGCATTCACTCATATGGCAATAATGGCAACATTCAGGCAAACATGGATCTGCATGAATAAAGAGCTCTGCTTTGCGGAAGCCGTTTTTATTGATCAGTTCATCAATCTGTGAAATTTCGCGGTGAACTTTATTTAAGTCAAAATAATATGGCAACGTTACGTGGCAATCGATATGAAATTCAGGGCCGTATTGCTGGGTACGCAGATTATGTACATCAATCCACGGGTTGTGCCTGTTCTTTTGTAAAACATCTACTACTTCTTCAACAAGCGTAAAATCACTTTCATCCATTAATCCTCCTACAGAACCCCGGGTAAGCTTATAACCAGAATAAATAATATAAAAGCCAACCAAAAAAGAAAGGAAGCTATCCAGCCAAATAATATTTGTTAACTGAATTAATATTAAGCCAGCAACAATCGCCGCGCTGGTGTAGGTATCAGTTAATAAATGTTTACCATCAGCCTGCAATGTAACCGAATGCTCATCTTTACCTACATTTATGAGGTATAGGCCTACAATCAGATTAATCAGGCCCGTGATACCAATAATCAGCGTTCCTGTTAATAGTTCTCCTACCAAATGAGGATAGATCAGGTTGTATGAAGATTTGAAAATAATAATCACTCCCGCCATTAAAATCAATATCCCCTCAACAAAAGCCGAGAAAAACTCAACTTTTCCATGCCCATAAGGATGATTTTCGTCTCGGGGTTGAGTACTGAGGTAGATGCTATAAAAAGCAAAACTTCCTGCTATTACGTTTACTATACTCTCTGCTGCATCTGTTAAAATCGCGTTTGAACCTGTAATAAAGTACGCGACAAACTTGGCCAACATCAGTACCACACTCACCACCAGCGAAATTATTATTGCTTTCTTTTTTACCGACACAAGGATATTTTTTTCAAAAATACGCTTATCGAATAAATTAAATGAGAAAAACTATGTCTTTTTTAGTGCAGAATAATATTTGGTTTATATATTTGCGCTCAAAGTAATTAACCATGAGCACCTTATCCAAGAGAATCAACAGTCTATCTGAATCTGCAACCCTTAAAATGACCAAACTTGGCCGCGAATTAGCGTCTAAGGGTATTAACATCATTAGTTTAAGCGTTGGCGAACCCGATTTCAACACGCCCGACCACGTAAAAAATGCTGCTAAAAAGGCATTAGACGAAAATTATACACGTTATTCGCCAGTACCGGGCTATCCTGACCTGCGCCAAGCAATCGTAAATAAGTTAAAGACAGAAAACAATCTGGATTACGATATTTCCCAGATCGTTGTTTCAACAGGTGCAAAACAATCTTTATCGAATGTTATTTTAACTTTGATTGATCCGGATGACGAAGTAATCATCCCAACACCTTACTGGGTTTCTTACTCAGAAATGGTAACCCTTGCAGAAGGAAAATCTGTTTTTATCGATACAGATATTGAAAGTAATTTCAAAATTACGCCAGCACAATTAGAAGCAGCCATTACGCCGAAATCGAAATTGTTTATGTTTTCTTCGCCTTGTAACCCAACAGGATCAGTTTACAGTAAAGAAGAATTAGCCGCGCTGGTTGCCGTTTTCGAAAAACACCCTAATATCTATATCTTATCTGATGAGATTTATGAGCACATTAACTTCGTTGATAAACATGAGTCTATAGCTCAATTCGATAGTATTAAAGACCGTGTAATTATTGTTAACGGTTTCTCTAAAGCTTTCGCCATGACAGGCTGGAGGTTGGGTTACATTGCCGCCAATAAAGAGATTGCAGCCGCTAACGATAAATTACAAGGACAAACAACCTCTGGAACATGTTCTATTGCACAAAGAGCCGGAATTGTTGCTTACGAGCAAGGTTTAGCAAGTGTTTTAGAAATGAAAGAAGCATTTTTACGCCGTAGAGAACTGGTTTACAATTTACTAAACGAAATTCCAGGGGTTAAAACAAATCTTCCAGATGGGGCATTTTACTTTTTCCCGGAAATAAGCGCTTTCTTCGGTAAAAAAGATGCTGATGGAAACGTAATTAAAGATTCTTCAGACTTAGCTTTATATTTATTAAATGTTGGTCATGTAGCAACTGTTGGTGGCGATTCGTTTGGTAACAATAACTACATCCGTTTATCTTACGCAGCATCTGACGAAAGTTTAGTTGAAGCATTAAGAAGAATTAAAGAAGCTTTAGGTAAATTAGCCTAGTCAGTTTTCAGTCAACCGTTTGCAGTTAGCAACATCATCATAAAACCCCATGTTAATTAAGTTAACATGGGGTTTTTTATTTATATCACCGTTATCTCAAGAAAAAAAGGTTCGTCATCTCGACTGAAGCTCAGTCCCGAATTTTCGGGAGAGAGATCTATTGCAACAGATTTCTCGACTACGTTACGCTCCGCTCGAGATGACGATATGGTGTTTGGAAAATGAAAGCAAGCATTTCATTGGAGAATCCAGTCCTTCTTTCCGTTACAAATCCTCGTTACGCTGTGGGTTTTCCACTGCAATAAGGTTTATCAACTACCGCAAGTGCAGTAAACTGCCAATTGCGAACTGAAAACTGCTCACTTAATTAACTTCTAATCGCCTCTACCGGATCCAATCTTGATGCTGAATATGCTGGCCAAAAACCAGAGATAGTGCCGATGATTATCGATATGCCGATACCCAAGGCAATATTGTTCATGCCCAGTATAATGTGAAAATCAGTGGCCGCACCAATGCCCAACGCGAGCAGAAAGACCAGTAATAAGCCCAGCAAACCACCTAAAATACAAAGCGAAATCGATTCGAAGATAAATTGAAGCAGGATAAAATAATTTTTTGCACCCAAAGATTTTTGAATACCAATAATATTCGTCCGTTCCTTAACCGATACGAACATGATATTTGCAATACTGAAACCACCAACCAGGATCGAAAACCCACCAATTACCCAACCGGCAATATTTACCATTTTAAACATCGAATCTAACTGGTTAGAAATAATGGTGGTTTTATTTAATGCAAAATCTTCTTCCTGGCCAGGTCTGATTCTGTGGATGGAGCGCATTAAACCTTTCAATTCGCTTTCTACCTCTTCTAAATTCACATTATCTTTACCACGAACTGTAATTTGTGGACCATAACGCTCGCTTTGGATATCTAAAACACCTTTCGCAAAAGCAATCGGAATATTTACATTTTTATCGAGAGAAGTACCTAACATATCTTCTCCTTCTTTTTTAAAAACACCAACAACAGTTAATCTTCTTCCTAAAATCTGTACCTGTTTACCCACTGGCGCATCGCCATCAAAAAGTCCGTCGGCTATATCAGAACCTAAAATACAAACAGGTGAGCCGTTTTTACTCTCATTTTCGGTAAAATACCGCCCGTCCTGAAGCTCGAAATTCCAGGTTTTATTAAAATCGTGCGATGCTGCCCACACCGAAATCCCTTCTACTGAGTTACTTCTGTATTTGATCGTCCTATCGTTAGTTGATATTTCGAATGTAACACCTTGTGCGTTTTCAATTCTCTCGCGGAGTGCTTCAAAATCGCGCAATGAAGGCTGAGGGCGGTTCATATATTTCCACCAGGGATAATTATCGCCAAAACTCCAGGGCCATTTTTGAATATAAATGGTGTTAGAGCCCAGTTTATCTACACTGGACTGCAATTTACCGCGAAAGGTATCTACTGCGGAGAATACAGCAATAATGGTAAAAATACCGATTGTTATAGCCAAAAGCGATAACATGGTGCGTAATTTATTCTGGCGCAACGCATCAAATGCAAAACGGAAACTCTCGCCTATTAGCCTAAAGATTATCATAATTAAAGGTTAGATGCAAAGCTTTTCAAAAGGTTACAGCTTATCTTCAAAACTAATTAATTTTATGTCTACAATGCATTAATCACCCTGTATTATTTGATTTAAAATGATTAAAACATAATATACATAAATTGCGTTTGATAAAATACGAAAAAGAAAAATTAAATTCGTATTTTTGCACCTCAAAAAATTCATCAAGAATGAAATTATCACAATTCAAATTCAACTTACCTGA
>Ga0182006_1001361_pt1 | contig 14949 bp, 9 predicted proteins | sample Sormic07211104_1_FD_123022 | JGI IMG/M metagenome (GOLD analysis project Ga0182006, IMG submission 123022) | Rhizosphere microbial communities from Sorghum bicolor, Mead, Nebraska, USA - 072115-104_1 MetaG | ecosystem: Host-associated > Plants > Roots > Rhizosphere | place: USA: Nebraska...
CTTTTCCAATCCGATCGGTATGGACGATGACCAGTTAAAGAATGGCTGTTCCATGATCATAGATCCTTATGGGGATGTCATTGCAGAATGCCGTGAACTGGAGAATAGCATTTGTATAGCTAATATTACTGCAGATAAGTTAAGGAAAGCCGGCGGCTACCGCTATAAACAAGCCAGAAAGTCAAACTTATACAAAGACATCATTGGTCAGCCCCACGATGCCGATCAGAAAGTTGTCTGGTTGTCCTAGTTGATTTTAGTATCAGATTGAAACACATTAAAGGGTTTCGGCGAACCGGTAATTTTAAGCGTAACAACACCGTGTGCCGGAACCTCCATACGCACTGTTTTCATAGTGGATACGGGAGAATCTTTATGTTTCCACAGATCTCTTAAAATATAGCCCCTGGAAGGATCAATACCCAGGCTATCAAGGTTAAAAATCTGACTAGCCGTTTTTGCCGACCGGTTAAGTAACGTTACAGCAATAGTCCCGCTCATGGTGGAGGTTAAGGGTTTGGCCCAGGTTTCCAGTTCACCGTTCTTTTCCAGTCTGCGCGCCTGATAGCCCAGTTTATCCTGGTTCAGGGCAATAATTTCTTTATTGGTTACCAGGCTCAATGTCTCTTTAGAAATGGTCCGCAAATCATTACCTAACAGCAATGGAGAGTTCATCATGCACCACATGGTAAAATGGGCGCGATCTTCTTCGAAACTCATTCCTCGTCCAACCTGCAACATATCCATATCATTTACATGCCCAGGTGAACTGTATTTCCATAAATCTGCATTTTTATCAATAATATGAAGAATAGACTCAAACTGGTTGCTGATATCTCCGGATATACGCCAGGAATCCGCAATCTCCATTGCCCATTTCCCAGGAAACTGCCATCTGCAAATATTAAATAAGGCTTCAGGTTTTATATTCTTTATACGGTTGGCCAGTTGCGTGTAACGCAGTTGTTCATCAAGTCCAAGCTTTTCCCCTCCGCACCAATCAATTTTAATGAAATCATATCCCCAGGTTTTGAGCATCAGGGTAAGATCTTGTTCGTCGTGACCGTAAAGACCTGCTCCTGCACCAATGGTATCCTTATCCCAAATTGAAGCACAGGTGTTGATTCCTGCATCTGAATAAATACCAGCTTTGAAACCCTTACTGTGAATATAGTCTGCAAGCGCTTTCATTCCAGAGGGAAATCGTTGCGAATGGACCAGCAGCTCTCCTTTTGCGTTCCTTCCACCAAAAAAACCGTCATCCATATTGATAAACTGATATCCCGCCTCTTTCAAACCTTTGGCAGCCATGGCGTCCGCCTGAGCCTTTACAATATCTTCGTTAATAGCCACCCTAAAATTATTCCAGCTGGACCAGCCCATAATCGGAGTTTTAGGATGTTGTACTTTCTCTTGTGCATAAAGCACCCCTGCAGAGAGGAATAAGCTAAAGAATAATGTTTTATAGAATTTTGCCATGGTTTGGGGAAATTATAATTTTTTTCCCGGTTTCTTTCCAAAAATGTAAGAAATCAATAATATAAGCATCAATACCGCACTAATGGTAAATCCGATCCAGGCAAGCGCGGGAGTATCGGCCCATTTTGGAGGCTTATCCGCTAATACCAACAAAGCCGAACTGATCCACAACCCGCATAAAACGATGGCCAGAACTGTCCTGTTGAATCCTTGTACAATTCCCTCATGCAATGCAGGAAGTGCTCTGACTTCCTGTATAACTTTCAATTCTCCATTATTGAGTTTTGATAGAATGGAAATCAGGTCATCAGGTACGGTTTTTAAGGCATCAGCCATTGTCCTCAGAAATTTGAGGCCGTTCTTTTTCAAATATTCCGGGCTGAGCCTGGCCAAGGCAATCTTTAAAATATAAGGTTTCAGGCTTTCTATAATGTTCAGATCAGGAACCAAGGCACGCCCTATTCCTTCTATCAGCACAATACCACGCACCAAGAGGTAAAGATGTTCAGGCATTAAGATCTCATTTTCATTCAGAATACCTGAAAACTTACTTAATACTTCCTTTACATCCATTTGATGAAGAGAACTGCCCTCCAGCAGATTAAAAAAATCATGAATATCTCTTTCGAGTTTTTTCTCGTCAGGGATATTAAAGCGAATGGCCATTTTTTTAATGATCGCTATGAGCCTCTTTGCATCCTGAGCTATAAAATAAGATATAAAATCCTCCAGCTGTTCTTTGTCATTTGGCATCATGCTGCCCATAGTTCCGAAATCTATAAAAGCAATCTGGCCGCTGGCCAATACCAGCAGGTTTCCAGGATGTGGATCTGCATGAAAGAAACCATGGTCCAGTACTTGCGTAAGATAAAGATCCAGTCCCCGGGATGCAATTTCCGCAGGTTCTAAACCCATTTCTATCAATATTAATTTATCTGTTATTTTTACCCCATCCACATATTCCATACACAGTATATTATCATTGGAAAGCTCTGGATAGGTCTTGATCAGATAGATGTCTTTATTGCCTTTAAAGTTTCGGGAAAACTGCTCAATATTAGACAACTCGTTTAGAAAGGAAAGTTCGTGAAAGATGGATTTTTCAAAAGCTTCCAACACTTCAACTAAATTTACTTTCCTGAACATTTCACTGTTACTGACCAGCAATTTGGCCACATCTTTCATGATCAGCATATCTGAGGCAACAACTTCACGAATACCACGACGTTTGATTTTAAGAATAACTGCGGAACCATCCTTCAACCTTGCTTTATAAACCTGGGAGATGGAAGCGGAAGCGAATGGCTCCAATTCAATATGTTCAAAAAACTGATCTGGATCAAGGCCCAGATCAGTTTCAATAAATCCTCTAACATCAAGAGATTCAGGCACTACATTATCTTGAAGTTTTTGAAGTTCGGTAACCATTTCAATGGGTAATAAGTCCTCTCTACTGCTAAAGGCCTGCCCAAATTTCACATAGGTTGGACCAAGTTCTTCAAGCGCCATCCTGATGCGTTCATAAACAGTGAAAGACAATTTCTCTCCATCAGATTTAAAGGTATCGGTTTCTGAACCAGAGGAGGACAGTAAGCTCCTGATATTACTTCTGATCAGGAGCTCTTCAAAGCCGTATTTTATCAATATATTAATCAGGGTTACTGTTCTCTTTAGTTTTTTTGCTTGGTTTTCCATCATGGGTTTTCACTCCACAGAAACCAAGCCAAACAGGCTATTCGTAACTAGCTTCCTCAATCTCCTTTTTTATCATTTGAGCCCTATCTTCATAGCCATTTTTTTCCTGTTTACATTGGGTAATAGATTTATCAATGTATTTTATGGCCATAGTCCTGTTTTTCAATTGTCTATATAACATAGCCAGTGTAGCATTATTTATAAAGTTATCCTTTACAACCAAGGCCCGTTCTGCCCAGCTTTTCATAATTAGAAGATTGGCTTCTTTTTTAACCAGTCTGGAACCTCCCCCAATGACGTTGCTGATCTGAAGATCATCATTATGATAATACGTCTCCACCAGCTTTTTGGCATTCAACATATAATTGTCCTCGTCCTCGACCCTCAGGTAATAGTCGGTATCAAAACCCAGCACCTCTTTATCTGTCAACGTAATCCTGGTTTTTAAATCTGCTTTTGCGTTCTCGTAGGCGGCTAGTGTTTTATAAGATTTATACCAGACCTTACCCTGAAATTCATTCAGATATAAATTCTTGATATAGCCCTCTACTTTTTCCTTTCCTATAAGCGCAGCGAAATCTTTGGAATGGCTTTCCAGGTACTTAAAGGCTTTGCTGTCTGTTGAGTTTATATTACTGGAGATGAGATCAAATATTGACCGGTTTACAGCTGCTACTGTGTCAAAGTATCGTTCAAAAACCTGACTAGTCTCTTTATCATCTCCCTTTGCTTTTACAATTAAAAAATAACGGTAAAGTTCTTCTTTCCCCAATTCATTTTTAACAAATTTCTCTCTAAGCTGATGGTAGTCATTTTGCGGTGTCAAAGCGATTTTACCTTGATCGATCAGTTCTTTAACGTCTGTAGAGCTGGTAAGGCGGTGGATTACCTCACCATCTGCATTGATATATGCCAGGGTTGGATAACCCGATACATGATATTGTTTGGCCAGTGCGGGCCCCTCTCCTTTTTCAGCATCCACTTTATAGGCAATAAAATTTTGGTTGTAAAAATCACCAGCCTCTTTTTGTGGGAATACATTCATACTCATGTGCTTGCATGGTCCACACCAGTCTGTGTAAAAATCAACAAAAATGAGTTTGTTTTTTGCTTTCGCCAAGGCTTTGATTTCGGCCCAGGTGCCGTGATTAAACTCAATGCCTTGCGCCAAAACAGAGTTTGCTGCAATTCCTGTTAAAAGGAACGCAAGGATCATATACATGTACTTTTTCATAATTTATATTTTTAAATGTTTGGGTTAATTTTTATAATGCTGCTCAATTCTTTGTTTGAATTGTTCTATCATGTCGGCCTTGCCATCATCGTCTCTTTTTGAAGCCGCCATACAGAGTTCTATATTTTTTAAAGCGTTTTCTTTATCCTTTAACTGATCACAGACCATGGCAAGCCCTAAATAATTCAGGGAGTTGTCTTTGACCGCAACGGCCATTTCTGCCCATTTCTTAAGCATAAGCATGTGCTGCTGACCTTTGATCAGATAAGCGCCGCCGAGGATCATGCTGATTTCTTCATCGTCTTTGTAGGCATATTTTTTAACCAGCAGATCTGCTGCCTTCATGAAATTGTTTTCGTCTTGTGTCTGCTGATAGTAAGACATATCGAGTTTAAGCTCTTCTTTCTCCGTCAAGAGGTTTTTCGATTTCAAAAGGGTCTTTGCTGCAAAGTAATGCTCAGGGCTCTCATGCTTATTGTAACTTAAGAACTGAGAAGAAAACTCTTGTACAAGGACTTTTTTGATATACTCATCTACCCGTTTCTTTCCTGAACTTCGATAAAAATCATTGCGGTGTTGCTGAAGATATACAAACGATTTTGCGCTGCTGGAGGTTACATATTCCTCCATTAAACTAAAGATCCCTTTTCCGGATGATTTGACTAGGCTAAAATAGCTGTCGAATATATTGTTGAGTTCTTTAGTCTGGTCTTTTGCTTTCGCGATGATCATATAGCGGTACAAGTCTTCTTTGCCCAGTTCATTTTTGACGTATTTCGCTTTTAGCAACTCATAATCCTGCTGCGGGTTGAGGGCAATCTCAGCATGCCTGATCAATTCCTGTGCATTCTCGGCGCCGGTGGTGCGGTAAAGCTGTTTCCCATCTGCATCCGTAAAAACCAATGTCGGATATCCGGAAGGCCGGTATTCTTCAGCTAAAGTGATCCCCTCTCCTTTTTCCGCATCTACCTTTACATTAATGAAATGTTTATTATAGAAGTCCCCAGCCTCTGGCAAAGGAAAAACCTCTTTAGCCATTTTTCTGCAGGGTGCACACCAAACCGTATAAAAGTCTAAAAAGATTAGCTTGTTCTCTTTTTTGGCCTGGGCCTTGATTTCACTCCAGGTACCATGGTTAAATTCGATTCCCTGGGCCAAAAGCGTGGCTACCGACCCTAAGGTCAGGACCATCATCAATACATATTTTTTCATAATTCTATTTTTTAATCGTTACAGTTGATAAGAGCGTTTAATTTTGAATTAACGCGGATTCTGCTCTATTTCGGGGTTGGTGCTGATTACTTTCACTGGAATTGGATAGATATAACGGTTACTTCCGGGTGCAAGGGTCAGCTGCTGCGTTTTTAGCGGGTGAGAAATGGTTTTTGCCAGTTTTGGATCTGTGTTCAATCTTTTCAGATCAAACAAACGCGCACCTTTGCAAAAAAGTTCCCTTCTTCTTTCCTGTAAAATTAGTATCAAGGCATCGTCATCATTTCCTGCAGCCAGAGCTGTATAATCTATGGGCTTAAACCTTGTTTTACGCAATTCGTTTACAACTGCAAGACCTGCCTGCCCTCTCTGGGTTCTGGCTAGACATTCTGCCTTGATCAGCATCATTTCAGGCACAGTTGGCCCCATTTGGGTACTGCCACTAGCTGGATTAGTTTCAAAAGGCGCAAAGTAGGCATGATAGGTACCAGGATAAGTAAAGATGCCTGAAGGGTCTCCATCTGGTCCAACATAATAGGTGAAAAAATATGTACGCAGGTCTTTTGTACCCAGCAAAGTCATCAGTTCAGGGCTCAATGGAAACTCTGCTCCTCCATCACTGCTTGCTTTCATCAGGATCACTTCGAGGTTATCCTGACTGGTGGGTAGAAAAAATCCATCTGGCAAACCAGATCCTGCACCAGCACTAATGTAAGAGTTAAGGTCAAAAAGCCCGGATTGTATACCTAGCGATAAATTGGCATTGTCCAGCGCTTTCTGATAGTTACCCATATCCAAATACGTACGGGCCAGCAAGGCATAGGCTGCGGATTTTGATGGCGCTGTTTTACTGGATGGCAACGGTGCAAGTGTGGCAGCACCTACATTCAGGTCGCTCAGGATCAAATCATAAATTGCGCCAACTGAGGCACGTTTCAAATTCTGCGTATAGCTCGGTTCTGTAAGCAACGGTACCCCCAGATCTGTGGCAGCACTCCCTGCCTGGTATTGTTTAGCATATAAGTTAACCAGACAGAGATAGGCATAGGCCCGGTGTACTTTAGCCTGGGCAATCAGCTGCTGCTTTAAATTTTCATCACCTGATTTGGCATTGGGCAATCCCTGAATAGCCACATTGGCATTGTATATCTGCTGGTAAAAAAGGTTCCATTCCGGGTCATCTTCATTGATCTGATAAAACAGATCTGCCCATTTGTAAATATTTAAAGGCTGTACAGCAAATCTGTTGATGAAACTGTCGTTTAACAGCGCTACATTATCGGTGGCATATTCCACACTTCCATAAGATAAATTGAAAACCCCGCTATTGTTTAACAACAACTGATAATCATTTACTGTGCTGGGTATAATTTTGCCCTGAGGCTCAATCTCCACATATTTCCTGCAAGAGCTGACAGAAAAAAATAAGATGAATACTACTAAGTAATTATATTTTGAGGTGTACATCATTTTTAGGATTAGAGTTTAAAAAGTTGCCTTTACACTAAATACAAAGGATCTGGATGGTGGCAAAACAGATGAGGTTAAATCGTCAAGATAATCCGGATCTATCCCTTCTTTGTTGGCTGTCCAAAGCGCAAGGTTCCTTCCTGTAGCGCTTACACTTAGCATTTGAAAAGCAGTCCAGCCCAGTTTTTTTACAGGTATGTTATAGGTTAAGGTCAGATCCCGAAACCTGATATAGCTCGCATTTTCTACAAAATAATCGCTGTGTACATAGCTGTCGTTGCTGGTGTGTAATGGATCAATTGCAGGCACATTTGTTTTCAGTTCATCTCCCGGTACCCGCCAGCGGTTTGCGAGGTCTGCCTGCGCAATTCTGTTGTATGCAATCTGGAAGATCGGGTCAGCAGTAGGCCGCATAAATTTATGGCCTGCTTTAAAAGTAAATAAGGTATAGAGTTCAAAATTCTGGTAGGTGAAGGTATTGGAGAGTCCGCCAAAATATGGAGGTGTGGTATTTCCCTGATATTGAATCGCCCCAAGGTCCTTTGGATCAAAAGTAGGAAGGTCTGCCAGTACCTTTTCACCTTTACCGTTATAGATCATTGCGTTTCCGTGTTCATTTAATCCTGCATATTTAAACGTGTACAAACTGCCCAACGCCTGGCCCTGTATGGGGTTCTTCGCATCCGTATAATATGAAATGGTTTGCTGCTGGAAAAAAGCTTTGGTCACCTTATTGGTATTGAAGGAGAAGTTGAAGGACGGGGTCCAGCTAAATTGTGAATTGCGGACAACATTTGCACTCAATTCAATATCAATGCCCCGGCTTTTCATTTCCAATTGATTGGCCAACAAGGATGTAAATCCATAAGTAGGATTGATAGCTACATTTCCGAGCAGGTCCAGACTTTTACGCCAGTAAGCGTCCACGCTTCCACTGATCCGGTAATTAAACAAGGAAAAATCCGCACCCAGATTAAAGGTTTGTACACGCTCCCACCTGAGCAGCGGATTTGCTGGATTGTAGATACTTCCATAAGGGTCATTGTTGAACGGATTGTTACCCGATTGCTGCATCACCAGGTAAGGCGAGGTATCTTTATTTAAATTACCATTATATCCTGCTGTTGCCCTTAAATTTAATTTGGAAAGCCAGGTTGCCCCAGCCATAAAATCTTCATCCTTTGCCCGCCACATACCGCCTAAAGACCATAACGGAACAGCACGGAATTCTTTTGAAGCACCGAAAAGATTGGAATCGTCCTTACGGAAACTTCCCGACAAAGAGTATTTAGCCTTGTAGGTATAGGTAAAGTTCCCAAATATAGAAGCATACCGGTCTTTCCTATTTTCGTTAAACACGGTATAAGGAACTTTCTGGTTACCATCAGAGGTTTTATACGTTTGTGTATAATTTACGGGTATGGAGCTCAATAGCCGGTCATCGTAGCCATATTCCCGGTTGCCATAACCGGACGACAAAGTTTCCCTTAGTTCCACACCTACTATAGCATCCAAACGGCCCGCAGCACCAAAATCGGGATTAAAACCCATTTGTCCCCTGATGTTGTAATTGTTTTGTTCTGCATCACGCAGATCGAGGATCCCACCAAAGGGAATACCTTTTTCCTGCGTAGCTGCCACTGTATAGGTATTGATCATGTTTCTGGCCATATAGGTGTTGGGATTGTAATAATTTCTGGTCTTATCAAATTCCCGTTCTGTCATAAATTTAACATCTGCACTCATCCACGGCTCAATTTTATAATTTAAGCCGGCGGTTAACCGGTACGCCAGCGATCTGAAGGTATTGTCTGCATTCGCCAGTTCATCGAAGTAATTGTATTTCCAGGGGAGGTATCCTTTGTTTTGAAGCGAATCTAGTGTTTGTGCTTTAGCATAATAGGAAAAATTGTTGGCCACCCCATTTGCGGCAACGATCTGGTCATAAGGCAGCAGGGTATTGGGTCCCGGCTGACTGGCCTTCAAACCTATTCCATTGTTTTTCTGTTTCAGAAGGGTTACAAAGGTCTCAGCAGATAAAGTCAGTTTTGGTGTAATTTTGGTCTCGTTATTAAAGTTAACCACCATTCTGCTGCCAAAATCACCTTTATTGTTGCTCCGTTCGTCTGTATACGATGCAGAGAGAAAATTCCGTGTAATAGCGGACCCACCGCTGATACTGATGTTGTATTGCTGCGAGAAAGGGGATTGTAACAGGTATTTTTGATATTGGTCGTTTACGTTGACCTGGCTTAACTGCCGCACCTGGTCATTGTATTGCTGGTGACTGATCGCCCCGCGTTTTAGCTGGAGGTACAGGTCGGCTCCGGTGCTTAAAGGTCTCGGATAAAGAGAGAAAGCCGATTTCTGGGTAGGCAATATATTTTTGTCTATAAGTTCTTTTTCCAGGTCCAGGTATTGCGCTGAATTGAGTACCTTTCTATAATCCAGTCTTGGCCTGCCGATGAGGGTAAAAATACTGGAAAAATTGATTTGGGGACTATTGGAAAAACTTCCTTTTTTGGATTCTATCACAATTACACCATTCGCGGCCCTTACGCCCCAAATACTGGCGGCAGCCGCATCTTTTAAAATGGTAATGTTCTCTATATTGTCCGGATTGATGTTGACCAGATCAAGTTCTGTGGGAAATCCATCAAGAACGATCAATGGCTTTTTCTCCGAATTGATGGTAGATGTACCCCGAATGGTAAAATTATCCCGGTTAAGGGTGAGGCTTCTGTCTGGTGTTCCTACATTGACCAACATTCCAGATGCTGATCCTTCAAGGCGTTCCAATAACCCCGGGGCTACTTTTTTACCAATTTGTTCTCCTGAGATCACATCGAATGATCCTGTTGCCCTATCTTTTGGAATATTTTGATAACCTGTGCTATAAGTTACATTTACCTCCTGCAGATCACTTTTAGCCACTTCAAGGATAACCTTCAATGGCATTTTTCGCCCCTTTAAAGGAATCTCCTGCCGGTTATAACCGACATATGAAATGACCAGAACAGCATCTTCATTGACGTCTGAAAATGTAAACACACCATCCGATCGGGTAATTACAGATTTCGAGCTCCCTTTTATTTTCACGGTAGCCCCCGGAATGACATTTCCTTCTTCATCAAAAACTTTTCCATACACATCAAAGTTCTGAAACTTGTCTACCAACCGATCCAGGAACGATTTAGTCTTTTCCCTAATCAATACAGATTTGTTATCTACTGTATATTCAAGTGGTTGGTTTTCAAATACCATCCCCAACACTTCCCGGAGCTGCATATTTTTCACTTGAATGTTCACTGGCCTTGTATTTTTTAAAATAGAGCCCGTAACAATAAAATCATAGCCACTTTGCTGACGGATTTTTTCAAAAACCTTCATTATTGGCGCGTTTTTCTCAGACAGCGTAATACTTTGTGCAAAAGACCCTGCACTGACCTGCATGATGGCTGTGATCAAAATAAGGGTGGTTAGCCGCATAATCAACAGTAGTTTACTTATATACGCTGATTGCGTACATATTTTTTGTTTGTAAAAATTGTACATTTGTTTGGTCTGGTCTATGCTATGGCCTTCATTTTCGAAGATGGTACAGGCCTTAGCGGTTAGTTGATAATTTAAAATTATGAAGTAGATCCAGATCTAAAAGTCATTCCGACGCCAATCGGGGTGGCTTTTTTTATTTGGATTACCCGGAAAAAAATCTATTTCGTTACAGTAACCCTCCTTCCTTCAATTTTAAAATGAACTGAATTAGAATATTGGAGCATACGAAGTACCTGGTCAATTGGTTTAGCACTGGAGACTGTTCCACTAAACTCTTCAGTCGAAACGGGTCCCTCATACACAACATCGAGGTTGTACCAGCGAGAGAGCTTACGCATTACACCTGCAATATTCTCTTTGCTAAATCTGAAATAGCCATTTTTCCATGCCACCGATTCTTCCGTATCGATCTGACTTACGCTAAATGACTGTCCGGTAAGAACCGCTTGCTGCCCCGGTTTTAGAACTACTGAAGGCTGTCCGGGTGTCGAAATCCTGTGTTCTGACACGATGCGAACTGAACCCTCTAATAGGGTTGTCTTTGTTATAGCATCATCTTCGTATGCACTGACATTGAAATGTGTACCCAGTACTTTAATTTCTTGTTTATTGGTTTTTACAAGGAAGGCATGTTGTTTATCTTTAGCTATTTCAAAATAGGCTTCCCCGGCCAATTTTACGATCCTCTCCTGTTGTTTGACGAAACTTACCGGATAAGTGATAGAAGATGCAGCATTTAGCCATACTTTTGAACCATCAGGCAAAATGACCTGGTAATGTTCTCCCTTTGCAGTAGAAAGCGTATTCAACTGATCAGATGAACCTGTTTTGTTTCCTTTGACCTGATAAATAATTTCTCCCGCGGCTGTTTTCGAAATTACAACACCGCCCTCCTGTCCCAGTTCACCTTTCACCGATTCAGACAAGATAATTTTCCGGCCACTGGCAAGGGTCAAAGTAGCTGTTGATTTGCCAGGTAAAATTTCCTTAACATAAGTCTGATTAACAATATTCTGAGAACTATATCTTTTAATGCTGTAATATAATCCCCCGCCCAAAATAAGAAACAACGTAGCAGCAATAGCCATACGATAAAATGCCTTTGTATAAAATGGTCCGCTACTGCGCCTTTTTTCCTCCAGCTGATGCCCTGATCTCCCTATCTTTTGTTCTATTTGATTAAATATCCTTACGAGAGTGAGTTCTTCTTTTGATGTCGCCAGAAAATCTTCTTCCTTCAACTCAAGTTCAGTGCGGACCAATTGATATAACTCTTCCCGTTCATCTGTCTCAAAATATTGTGTAAGCCAGTCCAGCTCTTTCTGGGTGAGTTGATTTTTTATAAGCTTTCGATATAAGATAAAGAGTTGTGGTCTGTTCACGGGTTCTTTTTATGCTTAATACGTTTGAAAAACAAAGACCAATTACATCAAAAAAGAAAATAAATTTATTGGGCTGAGTTCTTCAATGTTCATGTTTTTTTTGAATACATTCGTGATCAGATAACTGACATTGACTTAACCTGGTCTGATTGTTTGTCTTTAATATACGATTGATCTTATACCCAAAGAAATTGAATAAACCAGCACTTCCTTTTATAGATGAAAATTCGATCCTGACAAAATTGAAGGATGGAAATCAAGCTGCTTTTAAATATTTCTATGATAAGTATAGCTTGCAACTCTACAGAAAGCTGGTTCTAATGGTACATGAAGAAACCATAGCAGAAGAACTCCTGCAGGATTTATTTGTCAAAATATGGGAAAAACGCAATTTAGTGGATCCGGAACAATCTTTTAAGGCATACCTTTATAAAATTGCAGAAAGAATCGTGTACGATCATTTCAGGAAATTGACCCGCGAAGCACGATTAAAGGGAGAGTTTTCTGCTATAAGTTCTGAACTGTACAGTCATACCGAGGAAAATATATTCAAAAAGGAAGCTGAAGCAAAAATTCAAGCTGCCATAGAAAAATTACCTCATCAGCAAAAACAAGTCTTTACCCTCTGTAAAATAGAAGGGAAATCTTATGAAGAGGTCAGCAAAATACTGGGTATTTCTGTTGTAACAATCAATACCCACATCACCAGGGCTACTAAAACCATAAAAACGCATTTAAAAAGTAACGATAGTATGGCCTACATACTCGCCTTATCTGCAGCCATCCATGCCTTGCCGAGGTAATGTTAACCTAACGTATCCCGTGTTCTTTAGGTGATCAAATAACCAGTTCCGGGACTTCATTTGCCTCTATGAATAATTTTTGACCTGGCCCTTTCAAAAAAGACATTCCAATGAATAATCTATTTCATTTTTTTTATACATTTGTATTGAGAGCGTTAATTTATGATACGGGGCCAGATCGCAAGATCTTGGCTCCGTTTTCATTTAAATCCATTTTAAAATAGAAAGAGGGCATCCATTCTCATGAATACCCTCCTCTTATTTAAGGAATTAAAACGAAATTCGCTTAGAAATTCTTAGTGATTTGCGGATCTAACGGCGTAACTTTAGATCTGAAACGATGAACCAGCTCTCCTTTTTCATTGATCAGGAACTTCTCAAAATTCCAATTGATATCGCCAGTAAAATCAGGATTACTTTGAGTAGTCAAATACTGGAATAAAGGATTGATGTCCGCCCCTTTAACACTTACTTTTTCACTCAATAAAAATGTAACGCCAAAATTCTTCTTGCAGAAATCCTGGATTGCAGCATTGGTGGCCAATTCCTGTCCCCCAAAATTTCCTGCCGGAAATCCAATCAGGACAACTTTATCTCCATATTCTTTATGTAATTTTTCCAGAGCCTCATATTGTGGTGTAAATCCACATTTGGAAGCCGTATTTACAATCAGGATTTTTTTGCCCTTAAACTTAGACAGTTTAACCTCTTTTCCATCAATGGTTTTAATGGTAAAATCATACACACTCTTAGGTGGTGTAAAAAACAGACTGAGGAATATCAATAATGTATTCATTATATTTTTATTTTTTAGATAAACGAATCTACCAAAAAAAATCAGCCCCGAATATAATACCTGTGTAAAGAAATCGATAAATCTATCTGACAAACCACCTACCTATATATATAGGATAGTAATTTGTACTTTAAAGTATAGACGCACACCAAATTACGTATCATAAAAACGAAAAAAAAAGAGCATAAAACCGCTTGAAACGCTGCCGAACTAAATTAAATTATCATAAAAATTCAGATTCTATTTTGATTTTAGATGTATTTATAGCTTTATTTGCAGAAAAACGTTCTGAATGGCGAAGAATTTACTAATAGTTGAGTCACCTGCAAAAGCTAAAACCATCGAAGGGTATTTGGGTAAGGATTTCCTTGTAAAATCAAGTTACGGACATATCCGTGATTTAGTTAAAGGAGATATGGGCATTGATGTGTCCAATAACTTTAGTCAAACCTACGAGGTCCCTGCAGATAAAAAGCAAGTCGTAGCAGAACTTAAGAAACTAGCGAAAGATGCAGAAATGGTCTGGCTCGCATCCGATGAGGACCGCGAGGGAGAAGCCATATCCTGGCACTTATACGAAACCCTGGGCCTGAAGGAAAACAAAACCAAACGAATTGTTTTCCATGAGATCACTAAGCCTGCGATCCTCAAAGCTATTGACACCCCAAGAACAATTGACTACAATTTGGTTTTTGCACAGCAAGCCAGACGCGTTCTGGACAGGTTGGTTGGTTTTGAACTCTCACCTGTTTTATGGAAAAAGATCAAACCTTCCCTATCCGCAGGACGCGTACAATCTGTTGCAGTGCGCTTAATTGTTGACAGAGAAAGAGAGTACAATAAATTCCAGGCTTCAGCAGCATTTAAAATCACTGCACAATTCACCACTGGCAATGCCAGAGAATTGGTTAAAGCCGAATTGCCGCAGAGATTTGACCATGAAGCAGACGCAGAGCAGTTTTTAAAAGACTGTGTGGCAGCTTCATTTAGTGTTTCCAGCTTAGAAACCAAGCCGGCCAAAAGAAATCCTGCAGCACCGTTTACTACTTCTACACTGCAACAGGAAGCTTCCAGAAAACTGGGCTATTCGGTTTCCAGAACCATGCAGGTTGCACAAAGGCTGTACGAAAGTGGTAAAATCACCTATATGCGTACCGATTCAGTGAACCTTTCGGAAACAGCAATACAAGCCGCTGCAAGTGAAATCAAATCGGCTTATGGCGATAAATATCTTCATACCAGAACATATAAAACGAAATCAGCAGGTGCTCAGGAGGCTCACGAAGCCATCAGGCCTACCTATTTTAGTCAGCATACCGTTTC
>Ga0182006_1001362_pt1 | contig 14941 bp, 13 predicted proteins | sample Sormic07211104_1_FD_123022 | JGI IMG/M metagenome (GOLD analysis project Ga0182006, IMG submission 123022) | Rhizosphere microbial communities from Sorghum bicolor, Mead, Nebraska, USA - 072115-104_1 MetaG | ecosystem: Host-associated > Plants > Roots > Rhizosphere | place: USA: Nebraska...
ATCGATTCTGCTTATAAAAAAGCTTTTGTAAAGCAACTGAATGCTAAGGAACGCAGTGAACTTGATAAAATTATAGAAGCCAGCGCAGATGTGAACGAGGAAGTCTTGTTTAAACGCTCTGCCACGTACCGGAGATGGTTGGACGGGCATATTAGTCTGCTGAGAACCACAAAGTATAAAGCGGATACTACTTTGGGGTACAACGGGGATGATCTGGTGAGGATTAAAGTGGTCAACCGGGAAATCGGCAACCCATTTATTAAGGCATATTTCAACTATAAAATAACGCAGACTATCATTAAAATGGTGAAGGACAAAACGATTATAGCCGAGGCGTATAAGAATTTTATGGCTACCGCTACTGAGCCTGCTTATAAAACTGAAATTGAAGAGGTGTATGCCAACTATAAACGAATGGAGGAAAATGCCGTTGCACCTGATTTTAATTATATGAATATCGATGGACAGTCGGTTACGCTTAAAGAATTGAGGGGTAAATATGTCTATATAGACATATGGGCAACCTGGTGTGCCCCATGCAGGGCAGAAGTACCTTTTCTAAAACAACTGGAGCAGGCTTACGAGGGTAAGAACATTTATTTTGTAAGTATTTCTATTGATAAAATAGCGAATAAAGATAAATGGATGAGCTATGTAAAGGAACATCATTTGAGCGGCATGCAGCTGATCGCCGATAAAGATTTTAATTCCGACTTTGTGATGAAGTTCAATGTAAATTCTATTCCAAGGTTTATTTTGATAGATCCATCAGGAAGGATTATTTCTGGCGATGCAAACAAGCCATCCAACCCGGAACTGCGTCAGCAACTGGACGTTTTGCTGAGGTAGTCTTTCAATTTAATAAAAATAAGACTGTAAGAAGAGCCTGAATCATCATCAGGCTCTTTTTCTATGCAAGGTTTTGACTGGATACTTTAATATGTAGTTGAAATTTATAAAATTAAAAACCATACATACCACCTGAAACGCTAATTTGTTCACCGGTGATCCATGCTGCATCATCGGAAGCAAGGAATACGACAGCTTTTGCAATATCTGAGGGCTGACCTCTGCGGCCAAGGGGCGTTTTCTCCACAAACATTTTTTCGTACTCACTTCCGGCAGTTACACCTGCACTTGCTGCACCTTCAGTTTCTGTAGCGCCTGGCAAAATAGAATTGATGCGGATATTTTTTGAACCCAGTTCTTTTGATAACGCGATGGTAAAGGCATCTAACGCCGCTTTAGTAGCTGAATACAACGAGGCACCCGGAAGAGGGTATTTGCTCGCACCCGAACTAATATTGATGATATTGCCGCCTTCAGCACCGAATAATTTCAATGATTCCTGGATAGTCAGTATAGGTCCTAATACATTGACGTTGAAACTCTGATGAAATGCTGCTACCGAGATCTGTTCTACAGGTGCGTATCCTTGAGCAACCGCGTTATTTACCAAAATATCCAACCCGCCGAAGGCCTTCCGGGTTTCATCAAACAACCTGATCACATCGGCTTCGTTCGATACATCAGCCTGTATGGCAATGGCTGCTCCTCCTTTATCGATTATTTCTTTAACTACTTTGTCAGCGCCTTCTTTACTCGAGGCATAATTTACAACAACCTTTGCGCCTGCTGCGGCAAAGTGTTTGGCGATAGAAGCACCTATTCCTTTGGAAGCACCGGTAACTACTGCTATCTTGTTTTCTAATTTACTCATGATTTCTATTATTAATTACATTCAAGTCCTTCAGGTTTTTTCCGTTCTGAAGCACATTCAAAGATGCTGCATCCTAATGAACTGTATATTGACATGAATCATTAAATGCACACGACAAATGTCAATTCGAAGTGGTGACCTAAATCATAAAAGTGTTGTAATGTGCTGTAAAATAGTAGCTTAACAATGTGGTGAAAAATCGAAGTAATTTACAAATTACCCTTGCAAATCCGTACATTGATTAGTCAGATGGTTTTGTAATCGAGTTCTGAAATTGCTAAAGGATCTTTTTTAAAGCGTTTTTCTTTATCCTGCTTAATGTTTCAGACGATAAACCAAGGTATGAAGCGATCATATTTTGCGGGAACCGTTTTAGAATATGCGGATAGTTGCTGACCAGTTCCTCATAGCGCTCTTCAGCCGAATAGCTAATAGCCTGCATTCTTTTCTGGGCTGCAATTGTATTGTTTTGACTGATTACATTCGACATCGCCGAAAAGGCAGGGATTTGTTTAAGATGCTCCTCAATCTCCGCATTGGTTGATTGCAGAATCTCCAGTTCTTCCAGCGCCTCAATATTAAAACGGCTTGGCGTTAACAGGTAAAAACTTTCGAAATCCGTCAGCCACCAATTTTCCACAGACAATTTAAGGATATGTTCATGTCCTTTTTCATCTACCGTAAAGGTCCTGGCGGATCCTTTGACAATAAAAGCAATATATTTGCATACGTCGCCTTCCTGTAAAAAGTATTGCCGTTTTCGAAGTTTTTTTGGTTTGAAATGTGACACCAACAGATGCTTATCATCCTCTGAAAGCAGTTTGCCAGAGATTTGTTGAATGTAATCGAAAAACACTTCAAAATTAGACATAGTTCACGTATATAATTATTCGCAATTTACCCAAGCTGTTCGATAAAAGAAAAATAAATTGCACGTGTTAATTCTGTATTCATGATCTAAAAAATAAATGATGTTTTCTCTATTTGTATAGACTCTTTGAAAAGATAAAGATTCCAATGTTTGTGAATGGGAACGTATAAAAAAATAATTCTTGGCATTTTCCGGTCTACAACAGGTGGCTACCAGTTAAGTATTGGATGGGGGTTAGATTCGTATTGTGTTCGATGAAATGGCTATTTATCCTTAAGAAAATGTTCATAAGGGCGTATTACCCCAGCAATCTGTCTACAGCAAAGCTATAAATACCATTTCTAAGAACTTCATTACTCCTGGAATAGGAGATGGCTTCATCTCACCCAATTGTTTAAAATTGTTAATAAAGAAAACTTTTCCATTTAGGGCTTGTTCCATCTATACATCAATCTTTAAAAAAAATGGAAAACAAAACAGTAAACACCGAAGTGCTGAATGACCTGATCGAAATCAACAACGATAGGATTGCCGGCTATCAGAAAGCATCAGAAGAACTCTCGCCAGAAGACAATGATCTTAAATCTGTATTTGCAGAAATGATCAGACAAAGTCAGCAAAACAAATCTGAATTGACTCAGGAAGTGCAGGTTCTGGGAGAGGAGCCGGAAAAAGGAACTACAAATTCAGGGAAGATTTACCGTGCGTGGATGGATTTGAAAGCCGTTTTTACAGGTCATGATCGTCACACCGTCCTTGAAAATTGTGAGTTCGGAGAGGATTCGGCCAAAAAAGCCTATAAAGAGGCATTGGGAACCGAAGGCTTGTCTGCCCACTTGCATACGCTCATTGCTGATCAACAGGTGAGCTTAAAACAATCACACGATAAAATAAAAAGCTTACGTGATCAATACGTTGAAAGATAGACTTTCATTATAAAAAAGCTCCGTCAGTTTAGTTGATGGGGCTTTTTTGTATAAGACCAGAGAGAAAATTAAATCAAACCCAACTTTGTAGCCTTACCAATCAGCATAGCCGTATTTTTTACCTCGAACTTTTCCAGCAAGCTTTTACGATGCGTATTTACCGTTGGAATGCTGATGAAAAGTTTTTCTGATATTTCTGCATTGGTTAATCCATCTGCGATTAACAACAATACTTCTTTTTCTCTCCGGGTAATCAGGAGCTGATGAGGTTCTGCTTTTCTTAATGAACTGATGGCTTCGAAACTATAATATACCTTGCCCTTTATTACCGTGTTTATCGCTTCCAACAGTTCTTCTTTAGCAGCGTTTTTTAATACATAGCCGGATGCACCATTATCCATCATATTGCGGATAATGGCCTGTTGGTTGAAAGTGCTCAGCCCCAGCACAGCAACAGAAGGATATAATTGCTTTACTTCTTTACATAAATCTATTCCACTTTTATCGGGTAAGTTTACATCCATTAAAATTACATCCGGTTCATGTAATCTTAAAAAACTCAGACAGGATTCTGCATTGGTGGCGTGTCCCATCCAGTCAAGTGTTTTTTCATTTTGTAATAAGGAACGAATGCCCTCAATTACCATATAATGATCATCTACCACAAAAATACCTGCTTTCATAGCTTGTTTAAATATTAATTTCTATCATTACTGAAGTGCCTTTGCCCGGTGCGGATTGCAGGTCTATTTTACCCTTTAAGAACTCCACACGGTTTTGGATATTTAACCAGCCCATTCCACCAGCATGCTTTAGCAGATTCGTGTCAAAACCATCACCATCATCTTCTACAGTAATAGCCAATAACTTTTCCTGCCTGGATTGATGGAGCTGGACCAGTACATTTTTGGCATTGGCATGTTTAATGGTGTTGTTCAGTAGCTCCTGTATAATACGATAAATGGTAACTGAAGTTGTTTGTGGTATATCTGCTTGCTGCATGCCTACCGATTGGTAATTTACATGCAGCACTGCACCACGATCCATCTCGGCGCAAAACTCCTTTAGTGCAGTGTCCAGCCCGTATTTTACCAGTATATCGGGCATCATGTTGTGCGCCACACGACGCATTTCCTGAATTGAGCTGTCCAGCATATCGATACTGCGCTCAAAAGCATAGGCATTATCTGGGGTCATTATTAAATTTTCTTTGATGTTCCCTAATGAAAACTTTATACCACTCAGCATACCACCCAATCCATCATGCAAATCTTTGGCAAGCCGGGTGCGCTCTTGTTCTTCGCCTTTTAGTACGGCTTCGGTGGCTGTGAGTTGTTTTTCAGTTTCCAATTCATCGATCTTTGCCTGTTGCAGTTTTTGCCGGTTTTTGTAGTTGCGATATAATAATAAGGAGATGATAAGAAAAGCAATTGTGCTTCCGATTAAAATATAGTTGATTGTATTTTTTTGGCGGATGCTCAGTTGCTGTATTTTTTGTGCTGCTTTTAATTGACCGATTTCCTGTTCTTTGTTTGCAACCCGGAAACGAACATCCAGCATAGCGGCTTTTTCTTTTATATTGTCCGACTGTAGACTGTCAGAAATTGCATGATATCGCTTTTGATATTCATAGGCTTTCTTATAATCACCTAGACTGCTGTACCACTTTGAATAATAATCCAGTGCGGAGGCCTCAGTATCCTTTTGGTCATTTTCTTTGGCTAATTGATACAGTTTGTCAATATTAGCTTTAGCTTCTTTTTGTTTTAAAGCCAATTGATAGTAAACTATAAAGTCGAGTGATTTTCCCTGTTGCCAAACATCTTCATTCTTTATAGCATACTCATACGATTTATGATAATAAGTAAGTGCTTTTAACGTATCCTTTTGATAACTGGCTTCCAGATCTCCCATGTTATAATAATACACATGAAAACTTTTTGAATTTTGCAGTGTCGATACAATGGGCCATACTACATGCATCAAGGAATCAGCCACTTTGTAGTTTTCAGAATTCATGTAGGCTGTAGCAAGGTTCATGATATCTGTTGCCAATAAGCGCTTGTCGTCAAGTTGTTTGGCTGTATTTACAGCTAATTGTGCGTATGTTATTCCCTTTTTTAAATCATTTAGGGCCATAAAACAGTTGCTGATATTGCTGTAGACAGTGGCGAGTAATTTATGATGAACCTGATTGAAAACTTTTTCTGCCTTAAAATAATCTTTCAGCGCGTTTTCATTATCGCCTATATTGTAATATAGGTTCCCGCGGTTAAGAGAGATATGTCCCATGTTGAGCCGCATGTTTTCTGATGTATCGCCTTTGGTAACCAGGGTTGCTGAATCGGCGTATTTTAAGGCCTGCTCAAATTCACCACGGTTTTTATAATAGGAGAGGCTCAGAATATATGCTGTGCTTAATCCCCATTTGTAATTGATCTTGTGGCTTAAAGAAATCATTTCTCTTATGTAAGGCTTAAAATCTGAGGTATTATTATTCAGATTGGCTTTCATGTATTCGTATAAGGCCCTTATTTTTAAGCTGTCGGTAGCGGCTTTGCTGATATTGTTGCGCAGGCTGTCGTTCTTTGTTAAATGTTGAGCCTTCCCGCTATTGGAAAAAATAGCCAGGGCCATAATCAATATCAGCAATAGATTTCTCATACCCTAATTTACATTTTTCTATCATGCAAATTAAATATTGCATGATCATATTCTCCATCATCTTTTTTAATGATTTTTCAGGCGTCTGTCCTTAAAAATCGTCTTTTTTAAGGATTGATACACCTCTTCTGCAGTTCTACTTTTACACTGTATTTATTTCCAGGTAACAATGAAAAAGCTAAAGTATTTTCTTTTAATGAGTGTCCTATTAATGGTAAGTTGTAGAGGTTTTGCCCAGAAACAAAGCTTCGATGTGATTTCTTTTGTTTCGCCAAAAGGCTGGCAGCAACAGCAAAATGAAGGCGGTATACAGCTTTCTGTTAGTGATAAGAAAACTGGGGCCTATGCTCTTGCTGTTGTTATTAAAGCAACTGTTTCAAGGGCAGATGCTGCTGAGAATTTCAATAGCAACTGGCTTAAACTGGTAAAAGGTACAGTGCAGGTAAATGCAGAACCGACGATGGAGCAACCTGCAAAAGAAAATGGCTGGGAAGTCATCTCGGGAGGGGCAAATTATACCGACGGTACCCATACTGGTATGGCAACTTTATTAACTGCTACTGGTGGCGGGCAAGTGGTTAGTGTGGTTTTAATGACCAATACAAAACAATATCAAAACGATTTGTTTTCCTTTTTGAATTCTTTGGAGTTGGCAAAGCCAGCACTAAATGAAAGCGTTTATGCAGCACCCGCCAAATCAAACGAAGCCGGTAAACCTTCAGTTGTTGGTTTGTGGTGCGACAATCATTTAGAAACGATGGGGTATTTTAATGGGGTTCCGCAATATTCAACTGGGTATTTCAGGCGGGAATATTTATTTAAAGAAGATGGTACTTATCTTTTTCGCTTAAAGAATTGGTCAACACTTCTGAAAGAAATACTTTTTACGTATGAAAGCGGAACTTATGTTGTAAGCGGTAATCAACTGACTATTATTCCTGATCAGGGCAGGGGCGAATGGTGGGGTAAAAAGGAGAATAATGCATCACTATGGGGAAGTAGAATAAAAGCATCCAGTTATAGGATAGAAAAGACGAATTATACTTTTGAAATAAAATATTATTCGGGAACGGATAGTTACAGTTTAATTCTCAATCCGAAGAAAGATACCGAAAGAGACGGTACTTATACGAATCAAAATGGTTTTTCCTACGCCCGCAGTAGGAATGGGAAATCAATTATTGATAACCCACCAGGTTTTAAAACAAGCTTCTAAATCATCATCATCTTCTGCAAGACTAATTTTTTTAAAGAAAATCAACCAATGAAACGAATAACTATACTGATCGTTGCTGCTTTAATTTCAGCAGTTGCTTTTTCACAATCGAAAAATCCGACCAATAAAAAGGAAATAGCAGGTAAAATAAAGCAGGCACAACAACAATTGAATGGCCTTACACCTGAGCAGAAGAGAATGATGGAGCAAATGGGAATTTCTGCAAAAGTTCCTTCAATGCCTATGGGGGCTACTGATGCAGATGTAAAAAATGCTGCAAGTGGCGGCGGGGCTTATGGTGTACCATCAAAAAATGCTGCACTTATTGCCGCAATTCCCCAAATAACACTTACTGCCGCAACGGTACCTGCCTATATCAAATCGCTGAATGATTATGTTCAAAAAGGTATTGCGAGTGATGCAAAATTATTTGGGCAACAAGTGTATGCCGCTTTCAAATCTAATCAATACAATGCGGCTGCTATTGGCAATGCGGCCATTGGTTACTGGGCAAGTGGTCAACTTGAAATAGCTGTATATATGATGGGCAGAGCTTGTTCTGATCAGCCAACAGATGAGGATTTGTTGAGCAATTTTGCCGCCATGCTGAGTATGGGCGGAGCGCCTCATCGCGCCATTCCGCTACTGGAATATCTCAATCAGCAATATCCGGACAATACGACTATTCTCAATAACCTGGGGCAGGCGTGGTTTTATCTTGGCCAGACAGATAAGGCTGATGTCAATTTAGAAAAGGTGGTAAAGGCTTTCGCTTATCATCCGCAGGCAAACTATACGCAATGCCTTATTCAGCAAAGTAAAGGCAATACCTCCAAAGCCATAGAAAAAATGAAAAAGTCACTTCAATACAGTTATTCATTAGATAAAGTAAACATGTTGAGCAAGCTTGGTTACAAGATCAAGGGAAGTGATATGCGTATTCCTTTCCGGCCGGATCCAGATCCACTGGGACTGAGAAAATTTGTGCGCCCTGATGTTCCTGTCAGTTATGATCAGGAACTGAAATTAAGCGCTGATTGGGATGCCTTCCAAAAGCAGGTCAATGAAAAGAGCATGTCACTTGCAAAAGACCTGATTCCATATCAGCAAGCTGCTGCACAAAGAGCGCGACAAGTCTATGATCAATTCCAAAAGAGCGGTATTTATGGACTGAAAACAGGCTCATCCTCGCCCGAAAATATTTATAGAAAAGTTGCTGAAAAAAATCTCGAAGAAATGAGTAAAGATGGTGGTGCAGGTTATCGTCTTAAAAAGGCAAAAGCTCTGGTGGATGCACTATTAAAAGATTTTCAGTCAAAAGATGAAGTGCAGCGTAAGGCTTTGGAAAAACAATACAGTATCACTGCCGATAAAGAGACAGAGCTGGCTAAAAAAGGAGAGAATATAGGTTTCGATAATTGTACTGTACAACAGAAATATAGCGAATGGGTGTACACCAATTTTAACAAGCCACTGGAGGAAGCCTGGCAGAATTACCTCCACCAGTTGTATTTAAAAATTACTGAAGAACTGTACTGGGAACAATTTATAATGGACGATGCCACTTTCGCATCCGAGAAAATAACCGCTAAAAAAGAATGGCTGGCGGCCATCGGCAATTCAAGATATATTGCCACAAAAAAATATGGTAATTGTACGCCCCAGCAGAAGAAAGATTCCCGATATAAACTGGCTGATTTTGATGAGATGCATTGTGCTTTTATTTCTGTCCTTGATTTTGGAAAGTATAAGCAGGTGGTGGAATGTGGTAAAATGCGCGTGGAATTTGATGCTGGTCCACTCAGTGGTCATCTCGATTTCAAATCTGACAATAAAGGAAACGATCATTTTGAAAAAGGTACTTTAGAAGCTGCTGTTATAGATAAAAGTATTTCGGCAAAGAAAGGACCATTGCAAATTGGCGCATCGGTAAAAGCGGGTGTAGGGGTAGAGTTTACCAGTCGTGGGGTGGAAGATGTGTATGTTACTGGAGAAGCATCTCTCAGTGCCAAATCGAATATTGTTAAAACATTTGACGAGCATATTTCCAACGCTAATGGTGGGGATAAAAACGAACCGGGCATGGGCGATGCACAGTTAAGCGACAAGGGGGTAGAGATAGGTGTATCCGGAAAGATGAGCCTGATTTCCGGCAATACCTCAACCAATGTTTTTGTAAACATGCCTAAATAAAATCCAAATGAAAAAGCAAAAACTTCTATGCGTAATGATTTCATTCCTGGTTTCAGCTCAACTGGGAAATGCACAAGACTGTCGGTCATCAAAAGATCTGGAAGCCCTTCCTGGTAAACTTATAGATGCCGCCCATTACGAATGGCCACAAGAAAAGGCGCATTGGCTGGATGCGTTGGGTACAGTTGCCAATAAATCTACCGCTAATGCTATGCTCACAAAAATTGAAACGCTTGAAAAGCAAAGCCGTGGCAATTATAATCTGACGGGCTGTGTTCTCAAAACTGCTTTTTCGGGTAATGTCCCCACAAGGATAGCAGGTAAATATCCGTTGGTCAGCTATGATCTTAATATGGGCTGCTATGAATACATCTGTGTTAAAAATAAACTGATGGTAAACAGTGAATATGAAAATGTTTTCCGGGCTTATGTTAACCGTTATACCGGAATAGAACCAGCATTTAGCTTTTCTGATGAAGCCTATTATTATGAGACACCCAAAAAGTACAATGGGGAGTTTATCCTGCTGCACGATTTTATAAAACTGGATCCCTCTAAGAACATCAACAATGGAAAAGGGTTTTATCAGGATGTTCCCGAGTCCTCTGTAAAGCAAGGTAACCGTAGTGTGTATATGACCCGCCACTGGTATTGTACAAAACCTGGTGTATTGTTATTTATACCGGTTACCCGGAAAGAATACCTGGAAGCTTTGCTGGTCTATTATGAAAGAGAAAGACTTTTAATAGCCGACAAAATAAAGGAGATAGAAACCGAGTGTGCAGGGATGATGAAGAATCCTCAAAAGTATCCTCAGTTGTATGAAGATGGTAAGCGCAATCTTGTCGTAAGAAAGGCTAGATACCCCGATTGGCAACAAAAAATAGAAACAAAAAGAGCCATTGTTCAAAAGGTATTGAAAGAAAGTACGGTGGCCTGGCTGGCCGGGCCAGCCGTAGTGAAGGCTAAAGCCGAAACTTTCTCCTGGAAAAGCAGTTATGGTACAGGTCCAAATGATAGTGTATGGATTGACACCTATAATGCCAACACCAAAGAGGATGCCCAAAAAACCGGATCATTTACTTTTAGTGGTTTTTGGGATAACAAAGGTGGTGCAGTGCTTTATAAGTATAATCCCGACTATTTTAAGGGCTCAGAAAACAATCCGGCAAAACCTTATATGATAGAACTGACTTACAGGTATGTAAAAACACCTCTTGGACAAAACCTTGTAGAAAATTTCACCAAAAACTTTGACTTCGATGCCGTCAGGAATATGTTATAAAAACTCTGTTTTACAAAATGGTTTTTAGTTCAATTAAATTGAATCTTTCATCATTCTTGATAAAATCCTTCATCATAGCTGCATGGCCTGTACCCACTAAAATAACAATATTTTTAGTGTTTTGAACCAATTGACTTTGGATGTTCGCATACATTACTAAATTTCTTTTATACCAATCCGAAACCAAATTGGCCCCAAAGTAGTTTTCGTTTATCCCTACTCTGTTAAAAAACGAAATATAAGTCCCTTTATTTTCATTTAATGCAGCGTCTGTATTTAGGCTTTTAAAAACATCTTTCAAATCTTTTTGTGCCAAACAATCATTACTCCTTTTGGTTAACGTTGAAAGTTTTTCTTCAAAAATCTGGTTGTCTTTTGGATTTGATTTTACCATTTTTTGTAACAGATCAAATCGCATTTCAATTAAGCTATCAATGGGATAAACCTCTTTATTGTTTGATTTTTTTCCCAAACGAAAAGCAAGTTGATAAGTTTCGCCTTCTGTATAAAATTTTCTAAGGCGGGCATTCTTTATAGTGTCTGTATATGACGAAAATTTACCGGCAAGATAGAGCTGGTATTGATCATTAAGCTCCTTTTTTTTATTGTAATTACTTTCTACAAAAATCTGGTCGGGCCTGTATTTTTTTACAATTAAATCTGTTATTTGCTCTAAGCCAAGTTGATTTTCTTTAGATAGGATGTCTCTGTTAATTGATTTGACAGCGTCATTTCCAGGGTTATTGAAGTGATACGTGCCAATTAAGAGAACGTTTACTTTATTTTGTGAATAGGAATTTAGGAAGAAAAGTAAAAAAAAGGATAAAATAAGTGATTTTTGAAAGGAAAATTGTAGCATGTAATTTTTTTAAGATAGCCTTTATTCAGACAATAGATGTAAGGTGTGTGTTTATTGAATTGCAAAGTTACTAAATCTGAATGGATGCTCAAAAACGAAGATTATAAAAACGATATGGAAACAATTTTCAATTATCTACCTTTATAAACTAAATTTAAATTACCGGAATTTTGAGTTTTCTTTCATTTTTCGAAAATCTATCTTGGTTGGAATGGACTATTTTCAACTTGATATCTAATACATTTTTGTATTTGTTTTCGATTGGCTTTTACCTTTTTATTGATAAAACCTGCCCAAAAAATAAGATTCAAATCACTGATCATCCTTTTCTTAAATCTGATTTATATGTAAGTTTGCTGACGTTATTTCTCAATAGCCTTGTGATGTTGATTGGTGTTTATTCCTGGAAATCGGGATGGATTATATTAAACGAATCTAAAACTATTTTAACACTTATTATTGAAATTGCAGCCATTATCATGGTGATGGATCTGTTGATGTATATTTTCCATTACCTGGCGCATCATTCGTTTATGTATAAAATTTTACACCGTAAACATCACGAACATATCAGTACTAATTTCCTGAGCCTTTTTGTGTTGCACCCGTTTGAAACTTTGGGATTTGGATTAATGATGATTTTTGTTTTTATGTTGCATGAGTTTTCTGTTTTTTCCATTACCATTTATCTATTCATAAATTTGATTTGGGGAACCATTGGTCATCTAAACCGTGAATTCTTTCCAAAATGGACAGAACAATTATTTTTAGGAACTACAAAATTTCATAACCAACATCATTTAAACGAACAAAAAAACTTTGGTTTTTATACTTCTGTTTGGGACCGGATGTTTGGGACATATAAAACTTAATAGGCTAACGTCGAAACTTTTTCCATCATCTTCTGCTGTAATGAACAATAATTTCCTTGTTCAGAGTGATGGATTTATCCTCTTTTTTAATGATTTTTTTAAAAATGCATCTATATAAATCATCTTTTTTAATGATTGATATGCTTTTTTTTCCATTCTAATTTTACACTGTAAAACGGGACAGATACTACCTTAACCCTAAACTCGAATTATCCTGGTTGCGTTGTTACAGTTGCTGATGTTAGGTGAATTTTTAGAAATCAATTGCTTATAAAAACAAAAAATATGAAAATCATTAGGTCATTCATTCTCGCTATCGTCATAATATTGATGACAATTGGTTGCAAAAAAAACAAGAAAGATGTTTTGGATAATGCACAGGTAAGTGTTTCTTCTGAAGCTTTGACTTATTCATTTGCAGTGTCGAGCAAACAGTTGAATATTACCAGTAACACCAGTTGGAGAATTACTGCAGATGTACCATGGATCAGTTTCAGTTCTGTTACCGGAACAAATAATGCAACCCTTACCGTTTCTATAAGCAGGAATATAGACACTCTTCAGCGTATAGGTAAAATAACATTAACCAGCAGTACAGGAAGTGCCACTAAGTCCATCAAGGTAACTCAAGCCGCAGGCATTGCATCGATGGATGACCTGGTGGCTTATTACCCTTTCAATGGCAATGCAAATGATGAAAGTGGCAATGAAAACAATGCCGCTGTTGTAGGAGCTACATTGACTACTGACAGACTGGGGAACATGAATCAGGCATACAGTTTCAATGGAGTTGATAACTACCTGAAAGTGAAATTTAATAATGCATTAAAGAAAATCAACACAGACAACTCCCTTACCATTACTTCCTGGATCAATATTAAAAACTGGTACCAGAGTTGGAATTGCTTTAACATTATCTGCCAGTACGATTGGGAATTTCAGGTAAACAAGATACCTGAAAATATATATCTCGGAACCGGGAATTCAACAGTTGCCGCTAACTGGACGCCCAATTTTAACCAATGGTACCATGTGGCAATAACGTACAGCAGGGCGGTGGGAAAAGCAGATTTTTATGTTGATGGCTCGCCTTTAGCACAGGTAAATTATACCGGAGGTTTTGGGAAAACAGATTCTACTATGTTCATTGGGTATAGCCCATTGGGACCGACAGAATATTCTGACGGGAAAATAGACCAGATAAGAATTTACAACAGAAAATTAACCACCCCCGAAATACAGGCCATTTATAATGAAGAGAGGAGGCGCTAAAATGGCGGCCTGTTTTCGGAAAACAAATCATTCATGGAAATCCTAAAGATATGAAATGCCTAATCACAGTCATGCTGATGGTCATTATACGGCTGTAAATAGTGGCTTTAATAGTTCCGGACCTGGATTTACATCATTTGGAAGCGATTTTTTAAAATAAGGGGGGGGAGCTACTATGATAGCTTCATATCCATAATTTTAAGATCAACCCAATCGCTGCTGAAATCAATATCAGATGCGGCTCTTTTGCCTTTTTAATATAAATCAGGGTGAGCATGGAAAGTATAGCGATCAATGCAGTGGGTATATCAATAATCGAGCGCATGGCAATAATAATGACTGCGCCAACTAATGCGCCAATAACCACTGCAGTAATCCCATCGACAAAAGCTTTTATACTTTGGTTTTTGGCTATCTTTTTAAAAGATGGTGCAAAAGCAACTGTAAAGATATAGCAAGGAAGAAATGTGGCAAGGGCTGCGACACAGGCTCCAGGGATGCCTGCTATCAAATAACCAATAAAAGCAACTGTGATGACTACGGGACCAGGAGAAATCATTGCTACGGCAACAGCATCTACAAACTGTTTTTCGTTGAGCCAGCCGAAATCATTGACTACTCCGCTATGAAGGAAAGGTACAATCGCCAGTCCACTGCCAAATACAAAAGTGCCGGCTTTAAGAAAGAACCACCAGATTTCTTCTACTGTTTTTCCTTTATACTCCCAAAAACCAGTACCCATTAACAGTACTGAAGGAATAACCTCTGGCCTTTTAAGCCATTTAGGTGGTGCCTTAACAATCATATAGATTAATCCGCAGGCAACAAACAACAAGACACTTTCCTGTTGTGTGATCACTGTAATCACGATGCCCGCCAGGTAGAATAGCCACAATAGCCAATTGGATTTAATGGCAGCCAGCTTTAAGCTGCTCACAGATTTTAGGGTTAATTTATAAGCACTGATGGCAATAATTCCAATCACTGCGGCACTTACCCCGTAAAATACCGCCTGCATACCAGGTAAACCGCTATACAGTTTATAAGCCATACCGAGTAATAC
>Ga0182006_1001365_pt1 | contig 14898 bp, 14 predicted proteins | sample Sormic07211104_1_FD_123022 | JGI IMG/M metagenome (GOLD analysis project Ga0182006, IMG submission 123022) | Rhizosphere microbial communities from Sorghum bicolor, Mead, Nebraska, USA - 072115-104_1 MetaG | ecosystem: Host-associated > Plants > Roots > Rhizosphere | place: USA: Nebraska...
GAGTAGATCGCCACGTCCTCGGGAATCTGGCGCGCGTAGTGGCCGGGGCTGCACACGTCCAGCGTCAATGCGGGGTCGTGCAGCGTTGCATCGTGCCGGAACGGAAGCTCGCGCGCCATGTCGTTCAGCCGGCAGTTGCTGCGATGCTGGTGCAGCGCCTGGGCCAGCAGCCGGCCATCGGCATCGGCGTCCACCGGCTGCGGCCCCGCGAACAGCGGGTTGCCGTAGTACGCGAACTTGGCAAGGGCCGGGCGGTCGTCCTGGTCGAGCGCGACCATCAGTTCGTCGTAGCGGCCGGTCCAGATGGTCGAGAGCACGCCGCCCACGTAGAGCTGGTCGGTGTAGATGTCGGTCACGGCGAACAGCGGTGCGATGGCCTTGACCGCCGGATGCCGCGTGCTTGCGAGAAACACCGCCGCCGCGCCCAGGTACGAAATGCCGGTCGAGCCGATGCGCCCGTCGCTCCAGGGCTGCTGCACGATCCACTCGGCGACCTCGTGGTAGTCGTCGCGCTCCTTCGGCGAGCGCAATGCGTCGCGCGTGCCGAAGCTCGCGCCGGTGCCCCGCACGTCCACCACCACCACCGCGTAGCCATGCGGCACGAAGAAGTCGCGGTAGCGGCCGCAGTTGGGGCTGGCCTCCACCGTGGGGTCGGTGGTCACGAAGCGCCGGTAGTAGGGCGTGAAGATGACGATGGTGGGCAGGCGGTCGGGCGGCTGCGCGCCATCGCGCGCCTGGGGCAGGTAGTAGTCGAGCGCGATGCGGCAGCCGTCGCGCATCGTGACGTAGAGCGACTCCGGCCGCCCGGGCAGGCCGAAGGCGGGCTTGCGCCCGGCGAGGTAGGCGCTGGGCGGCAGGTGCCAGGCGCCTGGCGTGCTATCGCGGTCCGACATGAGCGGGGTACTTTTCCTGAAGACAGAGGGATGGTGTTGCCACCGTTCCGCCATTCTGGGAATGCGAGCCCGCGTTGAAAAATGCGAAATCCCGATTGATCCATAGGTTGAGCCTATGGAAGGAGGCGATGCTCCACCGCGGCCGAGCAACCTGCCGACACATCAGAACCCGACAGTCGTTCTCAAGGCTTTCTCAGCCGCTGTCCCGGGACGCTCCGTCGGCCTGGAAGAACCCGGCGTCCTGCAGGCTGCGCAGCACGATGTCCAGGATGCGCGCCGTCGTGTCGCTGCGGTGGTGCGCCAGGTACGAAAAGTAGTAGGGCACGTTCGGCACCGCCGGCTTGGCGCGCAAAATTTGCAGGGATTTTTCGGCGACCTGCCGGCGCGTGATCGATGCTGGCAGCATGGCAATCGCATGGCCGGAGGCGACCAACGCCACCATGAGCGAGAGCGAGTTGCAACTGCTGTACTCCTCGAACGAATAGCCGTCCGAGGCCAGCCAGCGCGATGCCGATTCATGCAGGGTCGACGGCGGCGCATTGCAGACGATGCGGTGGTTCAAGGCGTGGGCCGGCAAAAAGTCTTCGTCGGGCATCATCAGGTCGTGGGCCGCCACCCACTGGTGTTCGGTCAGTCCGATGAACTGGCTTGTCACGTCGGGCTGGCTGCTTTGCCCCGTGTGCAGCGCCATGTCCAGTTCGTGGTTGTTGATCTTCTGAAGCAGCTGGGCGCCTCCGCCCACCGTCAGGTCCACGCGAAGCGCCGGATAACAGTCCTTGATGTCCTTGAGGATCTGCGGCATCCCGATGATCGCGCAGGACTCGTCCACTCCCATGCGCACCAGGCCGGTGATGGTGCGCCGCAGATCGAGCCGCGCCATGTCCTGCGCCGACGCCAGCACGCGCTCCGCATAGACCAGCACGTTGCGTCCCAGCTCTGTCACCAGCAGGCGCTGGCTCTGGCGTTCGAACAGCTGGATACCCAGTTCCTCCTCCAGGTCGCGGATGCGGTGCGAGATCGCCGGCTGGGTGAGATGCAGGTGGCGCGCCGCTGCATGCACCGTGCCGAGACGCGCGGTCCACACGAAAGCTTCCAGCTGGTGGAGGGTGAACCTCGTTGATAAAGAACTCGAATCAACCATCGTGAGAATTGATCAGTATCGGTGCCGGGAGCGGCTGCCTACGATTGCCGTCATTCACAACGACGATATCCGAAATGACTGCCATCGAACGAGGAGAGTTGCCGCCGCCATGCACGCTGCAACTGCTGGCCCTGCTGAAGGAGGCCGAGCCGGCCACCATCGGCCACTTTCATGATCGCGGCTTCCTGCATGGGCGGATCAAGGCCATGGCTGCGGTGGCGCGCAGCGTCGGCACTGCCGTCACCGTGCGTTGCGAGGGCTCGGACGGATCCATCCTGCATCACGCGCTGGGACAACTGCGGGCCGGCGATTTCCTGTTCGTCGACCGCGCGGGCGACGAGACGATCGCGTGCATGGGAGGCGCCAGCATGCTCGCGGCGCGCCTTCGCGGTGTCGCAGGCGTGGTGGTCGATGGCTGCGTCACGGACATTGCGGAGCTGCGCGAGCTCGGCGTGCCGGTGTGGGCCCGCGGCCTGAGCGCCCGCACCACCCGCGCCAGCGGGCACGCGGGCAGCTTCTGCCGGCCAGTGGACTGCGGGGGCGTGCGCGTGCATCCCGGCGATGCCGTGCTGGCTGACGAAAACGGCGTTCTGGTGATGCGGCCCGACGAGGCGTGGGCCTTGGCCCGGAAGGCGATCTTGCTGCAACAGGCGGAGCAGCAGACGCTGTCACGGCTGCGCGCCGGCGAGTCCTATTCCGACGTGCTGGACACGCGCCTTGTTTTCCAGGAGGCAGCGGCATGACGAGCGCCCATCAGACCAGGCCGCCCGCCTTCGCACCGATGGCGGAACTGTCCCGTGCCTTGCGAACCGGAGAGACGAGTTCGGTGATCCTCACGCGGGAGTGCCTTCGCCGCATCGCAGCGCACGACGCTGTCTTCAAGAGCTTCCTGGCGGTCTACGAAGAAGAGGCCTTGGCGGCGGCGGCCCTCGCAGACGAGGAACTTCGCGCAGGCCACGACCGCGGCCTGCTGCACGGCATTCCGTTGGCGCTGAAGGACCTGGTGAACATCCAGGGCAAGCCCACGACGGCGGGCTCACCGCTGCTGTCGGCCAACATCGCGCAACAGGACGCAGCCATCGTTCGGCGCATTGCCGACGCCGGCGGCGTCATCGTCGGCAAGACCCACATGGTGCAGTTCGCGCTGGGCGCCTGGGGCACCAATACGCACATGGGCACGCCACGCAATCCGGCCGGCCGCGCCATGGACACGCTGGTGGCAGGCGGCTCCAGCAGCGGATCGGCCGTGGCCGTGGCAGCCCACCTGGTGCCGTGGGCGATCGGCTCCGACACCGGCGGCTCGGTTCGCGTACCCGCGGCCTTCTGCGGCATCGTGGGCTTCAAGCCCACCATCGATGCGCTGCCGCGCGAGGGCGTCTATGCGCTCAGCGAGAGCCTGGACAGCGTGGGCCTGCTCGCGTCGTCGGTGCAGGATGCCCGGCTGTGCTTCGAGGCGCTCGCCGGCGCGCCCGGTTCGGGCGCGGACGCCCGCCAGCGGATCGGCGTCCTGGAGGCGGATGAACTCGCGCCGCTCGCGCCGGCCGTCGCGCGATGCCAGGCACAGTGCCTGCAAAGGCTCGAGCAGGCGGGTTTCAGCCTGGTGCCATTCCGGTTTCCGGCACCGCTGGCGGCGTTCAAGGAACCCACCAATGCCATCATGATCGCCGAAGGCGCCTGGGTGAACAACCGGTTCCTGGACGACCCGGACGCACCGATGGATCCGTCGGTGCGGTCGCGGCTTGTCGCCGCCCGGGCGACCACGGCCGTGCAGTACCTGCAGGCCCAAACCACCGCGTCGCGCTGGCAGCAGGAGTTCGCCGGCGAGATGGACAGGCTCGGGCTGTCCGCCGTCGCCATGCCCGTCACGGCGATGACCGCGCCGCGCCTCGAGGACGTCGACCACAACGTGGCGCCGGTCCACTTCACCCGCCCGGTCAACCTGCTCGCGCTGTGCGGTATCTCGCTTCCCGCGGGTGAGGACGACGACGCACGGCCCATCGGGCTGCAACTGGTCGGGCGCGCGGGATGCGATCACGCACTGCTGGGTGTCGCTGCCGATGTCGCCGCCGCACTGCATCCGTCTCGAATTCCGTCGCAGGAGGTGCGCAATGCTTAGCAAGCTGGCTGCCGTCCTGCTGGCATTCGTCGTTCCGTGCGCGGCCGCCCAGGACTACCCGCACAAGCCGGTGCGCCTGATCGTCCCGTTTCCTCCGGGCGGCAGCGTGGATCTGGTCGCGCGCCTGGTCGGCAAGAGCCTGCAGGACGCGCTGAAGCAGCCCTTCGTGGTCGACAACAAGCCGGGTGCCTCCGGCAACGTCGGTGCCGCCTACGTCGCCAAGGCGCCGCCGGATGGCTACACGCTGCTGGTCGGCAGCGCCGGTGTCTTTGCCGCCAACCAGTTCCTGTATGCCAATCCGCCATTCGATCCGCTGCAGGCCTTTGCGCCCATCATGCGGATCGTCGATCAGCCCAACATCCTGGTCGTGGGCCAGCAGTCGCCCGTGCGCAGCGTCAACGAGTTGATCGCGCTGGCCAAGGCACGCCCGGGAAAGCTGAGCTTCGGCAGCGCGAGCGTCGGTTCCGCCCAGCACTTCTCTACCGAGATCTTCATGCAGCAGGCCGGCGTGGAGCTCCTGCACGTTCCCTACAAGGGAGGCGCGCCGGCGCTCGTGGATCTGATGGGCGGGCAGATCGACATGCTGTTCGACACCTCGCCGACGGCCTTGCCTTACGCCAGGAGCGGCAAGCTGCGTGCGCTGGCCATCACCAGCCGACAGCGCTCGCCGCTGCTTCCGGACGTTCCCACGATGAAGGAAGCGGGGCTGCCCGACTTCGAGGTCGTCACCTGGACCGGCATTGCCGCGCCGGCCGGCACACCCCAGGCCGTGATCGACAGGCTCAACGCCGCGATCAAGACCGCGCTGCGCGGCGAGTTGCGTAGGCAGCTCGAGGAGACCTCCCTCATTCCGGTCGGGGACTCGCCCGAAGCCTTCCGGGAGTTCATGCGCAAGGACGCGGACAGCTACGCGCGCCTCGTGAAGGCCGCCAAGATCACGCCCCAGTGATCTTGCAGGGCGGTCCGGACGACGAATTTTTCACTCTCTTGATTGGATGCTGACATGAAGATTGCCTTGATACGTGTTGCGTGTGCCCTCTCACTGGCAATGGCAGGGCCGGCGTTCGCAGGGGACTACCCGGACAAGCCCATCCGCATCGTGGTTCCCTATCCGCCGGGCGGCGCGTCCGACACGGTGTCGCGCCTGATCGGGCAGCAGCTGTCGCAACGCCTCAAGCAGCCCGTGGTCGTCGAGAACAAGCCGGGTGCCACCGAACAGATCGCGGCCAGCTTCGTCGCCAAGGCGAACCCGGACGGCTACACGATCCTGCTGGCCTCCACCGCGGGACTTTCGGTCAATCCGACCCTCTACAAGGGACGCCTCGCCTACGACCCGGAAAAGGACCTCGCGCCGATCGTGCTGGCCGTGACCCTGCCCAGCGTGGTCATGGTTCATCCTTCGATGCCGGTCAATTCGTTCGACGAGCTCACGGCGTTCGCGCGGTCTTCGGCGACACCGATCAACTACGCTTCCAGCGGCGCCGGCAACCCCAGCCACCTGGGCATGGAGCTGTACAAGCGCGCGGCGTCCATCGACATGACGCATGTGCCTTACAAGGGTGGCGCGCCCGCGCTCCAGGATCTGATGTCCGGCCAGGTGTCCGTGATGATGGCCATCGGTCCGGAGTCGATGCCGATGGCCAAGGCCGGCCGGATGAAGGCGCTTGCAGTGACGACAGCGAAACGCTCGCCCGCCTATCCCGGACTGCCCGCAGTCTCCGAGACCAAGGGCTTTGCCAACTTCGAGCTGCTGCACTGGTTTGCACTGCTGGCACCCGCCCGGACGCCCGACGCCGTCATTGCGCTGCTGAACAAGAACGTGAACGACATCCTGAAGGACCCGGAGGTGAAGAACAAGCTGCTTGAAATGGGAATGGAGCTCGAAGGCGGCTCGCCGCAGCGATTGGCCGAAACGATCAAGCGGGACCGCCTCAAGTGGGAGAAGGTGATCATCGAATCGAACATCCGGATCGATTGATCCGCACCGACCCACATCATCATCCGAAAGAGAGAACCGACATGGTCTTTGCTGGCGAAGGCATCCTGATTTCATCGATGGAAGTGCTCCCCGAGGAGGAGGCCGACTTCAACGAGTGGTTCGACCGTGAGCACCTGGCCGAGAGAGTGGCAATTCCCGGTTTTCTCGAGGCGAGACGGTATGAATCCGTCGGCGCGCCGACGCGCTACCTGCAGATCTACAACACCACGCGGTTCGATGTGCTGGACAGTGCGCCTTACCGGGCAGCCCTGGCGAGCCAGACCGAGTGGTCGAATCACCACATTTCACGATTCATCGCGCCGACGCGCGTGGTCGGACGCCTGGTGCACAGCGCGGGGGTCGCGCGAGGCGTCGCAGTCGCACTTATGCGACTTCGGCCGTCCGGTGATCCGGCCATGATGCCGGCGCTTGCGGGCGTTCTGGAAGTGCTCGACCAACCGGGCACGGCTTCGATCCACTTTGTCGAGGCCGATGCTGGCCTTTCCAGGCCGGTGACGGCGGATTCGGGCTACGTGGGCAGCGAGGACTGTTATGTGCTTATCGAGTGCACCAGCGAGGCCGCCGCCGGGAAAATCATCGCCCGACTGGGAGCGCCAGTGCAGAAGTATGGAGAACTCATCGACGCGCGAGTTTTCCGGTATCGCATGGATATCAGCGCGTAAGACGACCTCCAGCGCGGGTTCCGCCGTGCAGGCGCTCGCTTCTCCCGCTCATCCAGGCTTCAGTTGGCGCAGCGCGCTTCGAGCGCGTCGATGAAGGCGCGGTCCCATCGGCCTTCCTTCATGGCCCGGATGGTCTCCGCCTCCGTTGCGAGGTGCGCGCGTGCCTTCTCGATCAGCAACTCGGCCTCGTCTGGCGCGAAGGCCATCAGCCCGTCCTGGTCGCCGACCACGATGTCGCCGGGATTGACGACCATCCCGCCGACGGACACCGGCACGTTGATCTCGCCGGGGCCGTCCTTGTAGGGACCGCGGTGGGTGACGCCGCGCGCATACACCGGGAACTCGCGCGCACGGACCTCGGCCACGTCGCGGATCGCGCCATCGACCACCACGCCCAGGATGCCGATGTGCGCGGCGTAGAACGAGAGGATGCCGCCGACCACCGCGTTGTTGAGGTCGCCGCCGGCATCGATCACCAGCACGTCGCCGGGCCGGCAGAATTCGAGCGCGCGCAGGTACGTGAGGTTGTCGCCTCCGCGCGAGCGTGCCGTGACGGCCGTGCCCGCCATGGTCCGCGCCGTTGGGCGGTGGTAGGGATGCAGGCCGATGCTGCCGATGTTGCGGTGCATGTTGTCACTGAGCGCCGCGACGGGCATCTCGCGCAGTGCGGCGAGGATCTCGGGCGCCACCGGTGCGGCCGACGGGTTCTTGCGGATGGCTTTGTAGGGCATGGTGTTGTCCTCGGAAATTCAGTCAGGCGCGCGTCAGCGCAGGGCGGCCACGGCCCGTGCGATGCGCGCGCAGCCTTCCTCCAGCGTCTCGATCGACGTGGCAATGGAAAGGCGGAAGTAGGGCGACAGGCCGTAGGCGGTGCCCGCGACCACGGCCACGCCTTCGCTCTCGAGCAGGTACATCACCACGTCGCCGTCCTGGTCCAGCCGCTTGCTCTCTGGCGTGGTCTTGCCGATCAGGCCGCCGCAGTGGATGTACAGGTAGAAGGCGCCCGGCGGCGGGCTGCAGTGCAGGCCGGGGATGTCGTTGATCAGCGCCAGGGTGCGGTCGCGGCGCTGCTTGTAGATGGCCACGCTCTCGGCCACGAAGTCCTGGTTGCCGTCGAGCGCCGCCGCGGCGGCCGCCTGGCTCACCGAGCAGCAGTTGCCGGTGGACTGCGACAGCAGTGTGTTCATCGCCTGGACCAGATCCGCCGGGCCGGCCGCGTAGCCGATGCGCCAGCCGGTCATCGCATAGGTCTTGGAGACGCCGTTGATCACCAGCGTGCGCTCGCGCAGCGCAGGCGCAACCGCAAGCAGGTGCGGCGTCGCCTGGCCGTCGAAGCGGATGTGCTCGTAGATGTCGTCGGTCATCACCATCACTTGGCGGTGGCGCTGCAGCACCTCGGCCAGCGCGCGATATTCGTCGGCGGTGTAGCTGGCGCCGGTCGGGTTGCTCGGCGAGTTGATCAGCAGCCAGCGCGTGCGCGGCGTGATCGCGGCCTCCAGCTGCGCTGGCGTCAGCTTGAAGCCGTTGGCCTCGGGGCAGGCCACGGTGACCGGCGTGCCTTCGCAGGCCAGCACCATGTCGGGATACGACACCCAGTAGGGCGCGGGAATGATCACCTCGTCGCCCGGCTCCAGCGTGACGGCGAGCGCGTTGTAGATCGCGCTCTTGGCGCCGCTGGTGGCGATGATCTCGTTCATCGCGTAGTGCAGGCCGTTCTCGCGCTCCAGCTTGGCGGCGATGGCTTGGCGCAGCTCCACCGTGCCGGCCATCAGGGTGTAGCGCGTCGCGCCTTTCTCGATGGCGGCGGCGGCGGCCTGCCGGATGTGGGGCGGCGTGTCGAAGTCGGGCTCGCCCACCACGAGGTTCACGATCGACTTGCCCTGGCGGCGCAGTTCGTTGGCGCGGTCGGCGGCCGAAGTGCTGGGCGAGGGCTTGATGCGCCGCACGCGGGCGGCAATGCGGGAGGGCGTCACTTGTCTTCCTGGGTTGGCGATGGCATGGACCGAACGGTACGCACATCGATCGCGCGAGGCCAAGACGAGATTGCACTGGTTGTATAGGCAGAGCTTATGGTGGGCCCCGATGGCCGCTGCGCGAGGGCGGTGCTAGGCTCGGCTTTTGCTTGGGGACACGGCGTGAACCTGCGACGCCTCAAATATTTCGTGAAGATCGTGGACATCGGCAGCCTGACGCAGGCGGCCGAGGTTCTTTTCATCGCCCAGCCCGCGCTGAGCCAGCAACTGGCCACGCTCGAGGGCGAGGTGCGCCAGCAGCTGCTGGTGCGCACCAAGCGCGGCGTCACGCCCACCGAGGCCGGCAAGGTGCTGTACCGGCATGCGCAGATCATCCTGCGCCAGTGCGAGCAGGCCCGCGTGGACATGGAAGCGGCCGGCGAAGGGCTGTCGGGCCAGGTGTCGGTGGGGCTTGCGCCCGGCACGGCGGCCTCGGCGCTCTCGCTGCCGCTCTTGCGCACGGTGCGTGCGCGCCACCCCGGCATCCTGCTCTACCTGAACGAAAACTACGGCACCACGCTGAGCGAGCTCATCATGAACGGCCGCATGGACCTGGCCGTGCTCTATGGCGACAAGGCGATCCACGGCCTCTCGTTCCTGCCGCTGCTCAAGGAGCCGCTGTTCCTGGTCGGGCCGGCCGCCATGCCGGCGCCGGCGCAGCCGGTGAAGCTGGCCGACCTGCGCGACATCGAGCTCTTCCTGCCGCGCCCCTACAACGTGGTTCGCAAGCTGGTCGACGCGGCCTTCGTGCGCGCGGGCATGGTGCCGCGCGTGGTGGCCGAGATCGAGTCGGCCTTCACGCTGACGGCCGCCATTGCCGACGGGCTGGGCGCCACCATCCTGCCGGCGTCGATGGCGCGCGAAGTGGTGGCGGCCTGCGGGGCCTGGCAGTTCCAGATCGTCGATCCGGTCATCGAGGCGCCGCTCGCGCTGTGCCAGTCCGACCACCTGCCGCTCTCGGAGCCGGCGCAGGCGGTGAAGAGCATCCTGCTCGAACTCGTGGTCGACCTGGCCGGCACCTTCGCGGCCACGCCCGAACCCGAACTGGCTGCGCTGTCGTAGCGTGCCGTCATAAGCCGGCCTTATCCCGGCACAGCCATTCCGTCTTGGGCTTTGTGCCCGCGGGCCGCTACCGTTCATGCCTGCCGTCACGCGTTCGCGGAATGCGTCGGCCACCAAGGATGTTCTGTCGCCACAGGCAGCCCCGGCATGAAGCAGGAACAGATCAAGACGCTCATCGACGCACTCGCGGCCTCGGACCTCGCGGAGCTGGAGTACAGCGAAGACGGCAGCACATTGCGGCTGGTGAAGCAATCGGCGCTGGCGGCCGTGCCCGCAGCCGCGCGGCGCCCGGCTGCTGCTGCGCGCAAGGCGCCCACCGCGGAGTCTGCGCAGCAGGCACCGCCGCCAGCCGCCGCGGCCGAATGCCTTGCGCCGCTCTACGGCGTGGTGCACCTGCAGTCCGCGCCGGGCGAGCCGCCCTTCGTGCAGCCGGGGCAGGCCGTCGAGGCCGGCCAGATGCTCTGCGTGATCGAGGCCATGAAGATGTTCAACGAAGTCCGCGCCGACGCTGCCGCCACCGTGCAGGCCGTGCTGGTGCGTTCGGGCCAGGAAGTGGAAGCAGGCGAGCCCCTGTTCCGCTTCGGTTGAGGAAAGCTGCGCGATGTTCGACACCGTCCTCATTGCCAACCGCGGCGAGATCGCCCTGCGCATCCTGCGCGCCTGCCACGGCCTGGGCCTCAAGACCGTGGTCGCGCATTCCGAGGCCGACAGCGAAGCCAGCTACGTCGCGCAGGCCGACCAAGCGCTGTGCATCGGGCCCTCCGCGCCGGGGCAGAGCTACCTGAACCAGTCCGCCATTCTGTTTGCCGCCGAACTCAGCGGCGCGCAGGCCATCCACCCGGGCTACGGCTTCCTGTCGGAGAACGCGGGCTTTGCCGCGCGCGTGGAGCAGGCCGGCCTCGTCTTCATCGGCCCCAGCGCCGCCTGCATCCGCACCATGGGCGACAAGGTCTCGGCCAAGCGCGCGATGCGCAAGGCTGGTGTGCCGTGTGTGCCGGGGCCCGACGAGCCGCTGCCGGACGACCCGGCCGCCGTGCAGGCCATCGCGCGCGAGATCGGCTATCCGGTGATCGTCAAGGCGGCGGGTGGTGGCGGCGGGCGCGGCATGCGCGTGGTACAGGGCGAAGCGGCGCTGCTCGATGCGATGGCGCTCACGCGCGAGGAAGCGCGCCAGGCCTTCGGCAACCCCGAGGTCTACATCGAGAAGTTCCTGCTGCACCCGCGCCACGTCGAGATCCAGGTGCTGGCCGACAGCCACGGCAACGCCATCTGGCTGGGCAGCCGCGACTGCTCGCTGCAGCGCCGCCACCAGAAGGTGATCGAGGAAGCGCCCGCGCCCGGCATCGATGAGGCGCTGATGGCCGAGGTGGGCGAGCGCTGCGCGGCCGCCTGCCGGCAGATCGGCTACTGCGGCGTGGGCACCTTCGAGTTCCTCTACGAGAAGGGCGCCTTCTATTTCATCGAGATGAACACCCGCCTGCAGGTCGAACACCCGGTGACTGAGATGACCGCGGGCATCGACATCGTGCAGCAGCAGTTGCGCATGGCGCGCGGCGAGCGCCTTGCGCTGGTGCAGCACGAGGTGCGCTGCCAGGGCCATGCGATCGAGTGCCGCATCAACGCCGAGAACCCGGACACCTTCGCGCCTTCGCCCGGGCGCATCACCGGCTGGCAGGTGCCGGGCGGCTTCGGCGTGCGGGTCGATTCGCACGCCAACGCCGGCTACCGCGTGCCGCCGTACTACGACTCGATGATTGCCAAGCTGATCGTGCACGGCAGCACGCGCACCGATGCGCTCGACCGCATGCGCCTGGCGCTCGCCGAGATGCGCATCGACGGCATCGCGACCAACGTGCCGCTGCACCGCGAGCTGCTGCGCGACGAGGGCTTTGCCGCCGGCGGCGTCGACATCCACCACCTCGAGCGCTGGCTGCAGCAAAGGAGCGCGGCATGACCGTGCAGCGGCCATCGATCAGCCTGCTGGGCACGACCGCGCTGATCTTCGAGGCGCCCGGCGAGATGAACCTCGACTCGCAGCAGCGCATCTGGGCGCTGGCGCACGAGACCCAGGCCTGGCCGGAGATCCGCGAAGCCGTGCCGGGCATGAACAACCTGATGCTGACCTTCCTGCACCCGCCGCGCGGCGCCGGCGCGCTCCAAGCCCTGGAGGCGCGCCTGCACGATGCGTGGGACGCGGCCGTCGCACGACCGCGCGAAGGCCGGGTGGTCGAGCTGCCCGTGGTCTACGGCGGCGCGGGCGGCCCGCACATGGCCGACGTGGTGGCGCACACGGGCCTCAGCATCGAGCGCATCGTCGAGCTGCACAGCGCGCCGCTCTACCCGGTGTATGCGCTCGGCAGCCATCCGGGCTACTGCTACCTGGGCGGCATGGACGCGCGCATTGCCACGCCGCGCCGCAAGGTGCCGGTGCTGAGCATCCCGGGCGGGGCGGTGTCGATCGGCGGGGCGCAGACCGGTGTCTCGGCCTCGGCCGGGCCCAGCGGCTGGAACACCATCGGCAGCACCTCGATGTGCTTCTTCGATCCCGCGCAGGACCCGCCCGCGGCGCTGCAGCCGGGCGACATGATCCGTTTTCGCGTGGAGGGCATCGTCCGATGATCGAAGTGCTTTCCTCGGCCGCGCTCGCCACCGTGCAGGACCAGGGGCGCACCGGCAGCCTGCGCTGGGGCGTGGGCACCTCGGGCGCCATGGACAACCTGGCGCTCGCGGCCGGCAACCTGCTGCTGGGTAATGCGCTGGATGCAGCCGCCATCGAAGTGCCGGTGTTTCCCTTCAAGGTGCGTTTCGGCGAGGACTGCGCCTTCGCGCTGACCGGCGCCGATTGCGCGGCCCGGCTGGACGAGCAGCCGCTGCTGCCCTGGTGGGTTCACCAGGCGCGGGCCGGGCAGGTGCTGGCGCTGGGCCTGCCGCAAGGCGGCGCGCATCAGCGCGGCAGCCGCGCCATGCTGTGCCTGGCCGGCGGGGTCGAGGTGCCCGAAGTGCTGGGCTCGCGCAGCACGCAGCTGCGTGGCGCCTTTGGCGGCCACGAAGGGCGTGCGCTGCGCCGGGGCGACGTGCTGCGCGCCGCCGCAGCGGGCGCTGCGTGCAAGACCGGCTTCGGCCTCGTGCCGCCCGCGCTCGCATTGCCGCTGCAGCAGGGCGGCGTGGCAGCCGTGCGCGTACTGCCCGCGGCCGAGTACATGGCGTTCGAGCCCGCGTCGCGCGACGCCTTCTGGGCCGGCGAATGGAAGATCACTGCGCAGAGCGACCGCTACGGCTACCGATTGGAGGGCGAGGCACTGCGCCCCATCGCACCGATGGAGCTGCGCTCGCACGGCATCGTGCCCGGCGTGATCCAGGTGCCGCACAGCGGGCAGCCGATCATCCAGATGCGTGACGCCCAGCCTTCGGGCGGCTACCCGAAGTTCGGCACGGTGATCGAGGCCGACATGTGGCGCCTCGGCCAGGCGCCGATCGGCAGCCGCGTGCGCTTCATCGAAACCACCTGGGACGAAGCGCTGGCCGCGCTCGACGAAGTGCGCGCCTGGCTCGACAAGGTGGCACGCATGGTGGAACTGCACCGCGGTGCGCCTGTTTCCGTAGCGAGGCAACCGGGATGACGCCTTGTTTTTTTATTCGCCGTGTCGTGTTTGGAGCGTGCTGTTCAGGGCGCGCTCCTGCCGACGGGGTACCTTGCTCCGCGAATGTCCCCCGCCTTCGGCTCCTCCTTTATTTCGCTGCGCAAGGCACCCCATCGACAGGAACGTTATGCGCAGCGGCGGTTGATCAGCGGTACACCACGAGCGTGCCCAAGTGCACAGGGCATCGGGTGCTCCCCGCAGCGAAATCAAGGAGGAGGCCGCAGGCCGGGGGACATTCGCGGAGGGGAGTACCCGGTGGCCTGTGCACGCGTCCCGAACAGAAGCGCCCCGAACAACAGCACCCCAAGAAAAGCTGACATGCAGGACATCGCACTGCGCACCTCGCAGCTGGCCGCCTGGCTGGCCGGCACCGACATCGGCCTGCTCGAACTGCGCACGCCAGAAGGCACGCTGCGCCTCGGACGGCAGGGCGACAACATCGTTGAACTGCCGGCGGAAGAAGCCGAACCAGAGCACTCGCCGATCCACGCCCCCTCCGTCGGCGTGTTCCTGCACAGCCATCCGCTGGCCGCGGCGCCGCTGGTGCGCATCGGCCAGCGCGTCGAAGCCGGCCAGACCCTCGGCCTGCTGAAGATCGGCCCGCTGCTGCTGCCCGTCACCGCGCCGCAGGCCGGCATCGTCGACGGCCTCCGCGCGGCCGACGGCCTTGCAGTCGGCTTCGGCGCGCCGCTGCTCGACCTGCTCCCCCTCTGACGAACGAGAGAGAAAAAGGACTCCCATGGACATCGACCTGAACGCAGACCTCGGCGAAGGCTTCGGACCCTGGCGCATGGGCGAGGACGAGGCGCTGCTCGACATCGTTTCTTCCGCCAACGTGGCCTGCGGCTTCCATGCGGGCGATCCGGTCATCATGGACCGCACCGTGCGCCTGGCGCTGGCGCGGGGCGTCGACGTGGGCGCGCACGTGGGCTTTCCCGACCTGCTCGGGTTCGGCCGCCGGCCGATGCAGATCGAGCCGAAGGAACTCGTCGCCTACGTGCTCTACCAGCTGAGCGCGCTGGACGGCATGGCGCGCACCGCCGGCCACCGCATGACGCACATGAGCTTTCACGGCGCGCTCGGCAACATGGCCGCGGCCGACGCCGCGCTGGCCGAGCCGCTGGTGCGCGCGGTGGCGGATTTCGATCCGATGCTCATCGTCAGCTCTTCCGCCAGCCGCGCCATCGAGGATGCGGCCGCGCGCTGCGGCCTGCGCGTGCGCACCACCTTCCTGGCCGACCGCGCCTGCGACGACGACGGCCTGCTGGTGCCGCGCAAGCTGCCCGATTCGGTGATCCACGACCGCGATGCGGTGCTGGCGCGCGTGCGCCAGCTGCTGGAGGAGGGCACGGTCACCAGCTACAGCGGCCGC
>Ga0182006_1001366_pt1 | contig 14897 bp, 18 predicted proteins | sample Sormic07211104_1_FD_123022 | JGI IMG/M metagenome (GOLD analysis project Ga0182006, IMG submission 123022) | Rhizosphere microbial communities from Sorghum bicolor, Mead, Nebraska, USA - 072115-104_1 MetaG | ecosystem: Host-associated > Plants > Roots > Rhizosphere | place: USA: Nebraska...
CCTAAGTCAACACCTGTTTTTCCTCCAACAGAAGCATCAACCATCGATAATAAAGTAGTAGGGATATTTATAAAATTTACACCTCTTTTGAAGGTAGAAGCAACAAAGCCGCCCAAATCTGTTACAACACCACCTCCTAGATTAATTACAAGTGATTTTCTGTCACCTCCAAGTTCGGTTAAAATATTCCAGATTTCAATACAAGTTTCGATATTTTTATTGGCTTCACCCGCTTCAAATTCGATTATTTCAATTGTCAAATCTGTTTCAATAAGGGGGATAAATTTATGCAGGCAATGTTCATTAGTTTGATCATCAACAATTATAAATATGTTAGAGTATTTATTTTCTCTTAAATGTTTATTTAAAGCTTCGTATGCATTTTGGTTAAAATGAACGAAATAATTATTGGCTTGAATAGATTGCATAATTCTTTAGTTAATTGAAACCGCAAAATAAGGCATTTTTAAGGAAATAATATTCAAACTTTACTGCTAATTTGTTTTAAAACGAATCATTCTAATTAACGGAGAGGGCATATATTTTCTTTTTAATAGAAAGCAGCACGACACATTAAAATTTTACTTTCTAATTTGTCCTATATAATGATCTCATTAACAATTTGAAAAAATATGATTGCATTTAGTAAATAATATTCAAAACACTCTATATCTTTGCACAAAAACTAAACTTAATGGAAAAAATATTCGATAACACTCAAGTTGCTTTTTCACTTAAAAGTGATACCGAACTTGATAGGGCTTATTTTCTTTTTAAAATGATTGACAGCGAGCCTTTAGTACGTATAGGAACGGCTGTTACTAATTTTGCAATCAAAGCACATCTTCCTGTTGAAGGACTGATTCGTGCAACTGTTTTTGACCATTTTTGTGGTGGTGTAAACGAAAATGACTGCTTAACCGTAGTTGATAAGATGTTTACCAAAGGTGTTTCTTCTGTATTAGATTATTCAGTTGAAGGAAAAGAAGAAGAAGAGCAGTTTGATGCAGCTTTGGAAATGACCTTAAAAACTATTGAATTTGCAAAAGAACGTTTAGCGATTCCGTTTGCAGTATTTAAACCAACTGGTTTAGGACGTTTTGAATTGTATGAGAAATTAGGCGAAAAACAAACTTTAACTCCAGCAGAACAAGAGGAGTGGAATAGAGTAGTTTCTCGTTTTGACCAAGTTTGCAGTGAAGCTCATAAAAAAGATGTAGCGCTATTGATTGATGGTGAAGAAAGCTGGATGCAGGATGCTGCAGATGATTTAGTTACAGATATGATGCGTAAATACAATAAAGAAAAAGCTATTGTATTCAACACTTTACAAATGTACCGTTGGGATCGTTTGGATTACTTGAAAAAGCTTCATGATATTGCTAAAGTTGAAGGTTTCTATATCGGAATGAAGTTAGTTCGCGGCGCGTACATGGAAAAAGAAAACAAACGTGCTGAAGAAAAAGGATATGTTTCGCCAATTTGTGTTTCTAAACAAGCTACAGATGATAATTATGATGCTGCTGTAAATTACATGTTAGATCACCTAGATACTATGGCTATTTTTGCAGGAACACATAATGAATTGAGTTCATACAAGTTAATGGAAATGATGGCTCAAAAAGGAATTGCGAAAAACGATAATAGAATCTGGTTTGGGCAATTATACGGAATGAGCGATAATATTAGCTACAACTTAGCTGAAAACGGTTATAATGTAGCAAAATATCTACCTTTTGGACCTGTTAAAGATGTTATGCCATACTTAATTCGTCGTGCAGAAGAAAATACTTCTGTTGCCGGACAAACGAGCCGTGAGTTATCTATGATTAAAGCAGAACGTAAACGTAGAAAGGGGAAATAATTTTCAGTTTTCAGTCTCGGTTTACAGTTTACATATTAAAAAGGTTCCATCTAAAATTGGAACCTTTTTAATTCGTATTAAACCCGACAGGTTTTAAAAACCTGTCGGGTTTGCTGGAGATGTATGATTTTAGATTTTAACAAAAAAGTCCATTTGCTTTACAAATGGACTTTTTTGTATTGGAATTTGGAATTTTAAAAAATTGAAATTTTACTTAAGAATTACTAAACTGTAAATTACTTAAGTTCTTATATATTCCGTTTTCTAAGTTTATTAATTCTTGGTGCGTTCCTTCTTCGGAAATTTTTCCGTTATCTAAAACTAGAATTTTATCTGCGTTTCTAATAGTCGAAAGGCGATGTGCAATAATAATACTTGTTCTTCCTTCCATTAAAACTTCTAGAGCTTCCTGAACTAGTTTTTCGCTTTCGCTGTCTAGAGATGAAGTTGCTTCATCTAATATTAAAATACTCGGGTTTTTAAGCAGCGCTCTTGCAATTGCAATACGCTGGCGTTGTCCGCCGGATAATTTCACACCGCGTTCTCCAACTAAAGTTTCAAATTTCTCTGGGAAACCTTCTACAAAATTGAATGCATTTGCTTGTTTTGCTGCTTGAATAATTTCTTCATCTGTTGCGTCTGGTTTTCCATAGGCAATATTCTCTCTAATTGTTCCTCCAAAAAGAATAACATCTTGCGGAACAATACTCATATTACCACGAAGATCTTCTAAATCATAATCATAGATGTTTTTTCCATCAACAGTAATTTCCCCAGAAGTAATATCATAAAATCGTAAAAGAAGCGAAGAAATAGTCGATTTCCCAGCACCGCTTGGCCCTACAATTGCAATTTTCTGTCCAAATTCGGCTTTGAAATTTACGTCTTTCAATACCTGAATTTCCTGACGTGTTGGATAACTAAAAGCTACGTTGTTGAAAGTTACGTTTCCTTTTATTTTTCCTTTGCTTTTATTTGAATCAGAATTGATTTTTTCTGGATTTTCGTCTAATAATTCAAAAACTCTTTCTGTCGCTCCAATTGCTTTTTGGATCTGTGCATATAACTCAGCAATTCCGCCAAATGAAGCTCCAACGAAAGTAGAGTATAAAACAAAAGATATTAATTGTCCTACGCTCATTTCTCCGGCAATGCTCAAACGAACACCAAACCAAACTACAGCTACAATAGCACCGAATAAACAGAATATTATAAATGAAGCAAAATAACCGCGGTATTTACCACCTTTAATGGCCAATTTTACAACATCACTAATTTTACCTTTATATCGTGCAATTTCATACCATTCGTTTGCAAAAGCCTTCACAATGCTGATTCCCTGCATGGTTTCTTCAACAATTACCTGGCTTTCAGCAACCTGATCTTGTACTTTTTTAGAATATTTTCTAATAAATCTTCCAAAAACTACTGCAGCAATTGCAACTAACGGAACAACTGAAAGCATTAGTAAGGTCAATTTTAAACTTTCGGTTGCCAGTAAAATTACACCTCCAATAATCAATATAAACTGACGTAAAAATTCTGCTATTGTGGTAGTTAAAGTATCTTGAATCTGAGTAATATCGGCACTGATACGGCTGTTTAATTCGCCGACTCTTTTTTGAGAAAAGAAAGTCATTGGCAGTTTTACCAAATTAGTATATAAAGCCAAACGCAGATTTGCCAATGTATTTTCGGTAAAATTTACAAATAATGATAATCTGAAGAATGAGAAAAATGATTGTAAAAATAAGATTGCAATTAATCCTAAAGCAATATTATTTGCTTCGTCATTGTCCTTATTTTTTACACAATCTACCAGCATTCCCATTAATTTAGGAAAGGCTAGGGCAGTGGCTCCTGTTAAAAGCAGAAAAATCAATCCAATGAAGAATTTCCATTTGTGATTTCCTGCGTATGTAAATATTGTTTTTGCTTTGGTAAGTGAAGTAGCAGTTATTTTTGATTTAGGTAAATCATTTTCTTTAAATCGTGCCATTAGAATATACTATTTTTAGGTATGCAAATGTATGACTATAGCAAATGAATACAAAGCAATATTAAGAATTACAGATCCAGATTTCGTTTTTTAACTTAATTATAAGAAAATAGAAAAATTTCTTTGTTTTTTAAGGAGCTGAAAAATAGATTGCTAAAGAAAAAGATGAAAAATAATTTCATTTTTTTTCTAATTATGCTTGCAAATACAAAATCTAGCTGTATATTTGCACTCGCAATCACAAACGATAGCAGCCTAGTAAAATAGGGCGATTAGCTCAGCTGGTTCAGAGCACCTCGTTTACACCGAGGGGGTCGGGGGTTCGAACCCCTCATCGCCCACAAAAATTCCAAAAACTCCAAAGTCTTATGATTTTGGAGTTTTTTTATTTTAATCATTTATGGAATTCATTGTATACATACTTTTCAGCGAAACTAAAAATAAATTCTATATTGGCTTTACTTCAAATTTAGCTGAAAGGCTCGTAAGGCATAATCAAAAAAGTAAAGGTTTTACTGAAAGCGTTAATGACTGGCAAATTGTTTATACAGAAAACTACGAAACAAAAGAAACTGCTCATAAAGAGAATACAAATTAAATCTTGGAAAAGCAGAATTAAAATCGAAGAATTAATTAAAAATAAAAACTAGCTCAGCTGGTTCAGAGCATTCCGATTTTTCATCGGAAGTGGTCGGGGGTTCGAACCCCTCATTGCCCACTAAGAAACTCCTTAAGAAATTAAGGAGTTTTTTTTATGCCTATATTTTTAAAAGAAACATACAAGTCCTAAACAGGCAGAAATCCTATCATATTTCCATCATAGCCTAAGATTCAACCTTTAAACTACAAATTAAATAAAGTATTATTTATTAATAAATGTGACAGAATTCTAAAAAACAATAATCTATAATTTTTCGTTCTCAAAAAGAAATAGCTAAAAACATTTGTTTATTGTTGTCGTGTATATTATATTTGCGACAACAATTTAATTTTAATAAAAATGAGAGAACTAACATTTGCATCGTTACAAGTAAAAAATCTAGAAGCATCAAAAGACTTCTATGAGAAAAAATTAGGATTTGAAATTGGAAACACCAATCCCCAAGCCTGTATTTTTAAGTATAATGAAGGGCAGGCAAGTTTTGCAATTCGTACGCCTCTTGAACCTCTTGAAGAAAGAGAATTAGGAATTGGAGTCGCTCTTTGGTTTGCCGTTGACAAAAATGTAGATGAATTGAAAGAGCAATTCATAGAAAATGGACTTACAAACTGTGGTCCAATTATAGATACACCTTTTGGCAGAGCTTTTCACGTCAAAGATCTCGATGGTTATAAACTTACTTTCTTGGAAACAAAATAAAAGTAAGTTATTTACTTTTTAGAACCATTTTTCATTATCCAAGCTTATGATTATCTTTGGAATTAATAAAGACGATTTAATATCGACAAAAACGCTACAATATCATTATGGCTAAAGAAATTAATTTTCATTTTAAAAGTCCAAAAGATAGCCCTGGTTATTTGCTGGGACAATTAACTATGCTCTGGCAGAGGAAACTAAAAAAAGTTTTAGATCCATTAGACTTAACTCAGACACAATTTGTTTTGTTGGCGGCTTTAGGCTGGCTTTCAAAAAAAAGCAATTCTGTAACACAAGTAGACATTGCGAACCAAAGTAATGCTGATAGAATGATGGTATCAAAAGTATTGCGAACGTTAGAAGAAAAAGGTTTTATTACAAGGCAAGAACATGAAACTGATACAAGAGCAAAAACAATTCGGCTAACGGAAATAGGAAAAACTGTTTTACAAAAGGGACTTATTGAAGTGGAAAATGCCGACCTTGATTTCTTTGCTTCGTTAGACGAAAATCTATCATCATTCAATTCTAATATGGCAAAACTTATTGATAAAAATAAGAATGAATAAAAAATATTAATTCTCCAAAGTCATTAGATTTTGGAGTTTTTTTATGCTTTTATTTTTTCTTTTTATTATTGAGATATGGAAGCTACATCATCAAAATCCTATAATATTTTTTTTATTACATTTGGCAGAGATTGTTTTGTTTAGCAGCTTTATTGCTAAACAGAAATCGATTCATCAAACCCAAATCTTAAAATGAAAAAAAAATTAATAACTCTTTTATTTGTCTTTACTGCGATAAATATATTTGGGCAAGCTCCCGCCAATAAAACTAATTATTCTAATAAAGGTTTAAGCGAAAGTGAAATTGTGACGAATAAAGCCATGAAACCACTTAAAAAAGTTGCATTAGACGAAGCATCAATCTTAATTTACGATTACGATGGTTCTCTTTTTTCATATGACTTAGAAACTGAAACAATTGGCTGGACTGTAAAAGCTGCGGATTCGCACGCAGAAATGTGTGCCAATAAAGTAACAATAGCTGATGGAGTTGTTTATGTTCCGTTTATTAATGGTGAGATTTTCGCAATAGATAATGAAACAGGCGCTATTTTTTGGAAATCAAGATTAGGTAATATTACAGATCAGATTGTTTTAAAAGACCAGACTCCAGTTATACATAACGGAAAACTTTATATAACCGCCCAAAACCAAAATCAAGGCAGTAATTTATATGCTCTTGATATAAAAGACGGTAGTTTAGCATGGAATTATAAACTGGATTCGGCAAGCAACGATATTCCAGTACTTTTTTTTGATAACAAAATTTTTACCCAAAGCGGTTCAAATATTTATAGTTTTGATGCAAATACAGGAAAAGTTCTCAACCAGAAAAACTTTGAGGGAACTATGAGCGGAAAGCCTGTAACAGATGGTCAAAATATATTTATTGCAAATGATAAAGATGTTCTTTTCGCTCTAAGTCCTGACAAATTAGATGTTGTTTGGCAGTTTAAATTAGCTGAAAATCAATACAATATTAAAGAACGTATAATTTGTAAAGACAATAAACTTTATTTTGGAGCACAAGGAACCAATATTTCTTCTCTTTATGCTGTTGATTCAAAAACTGGAACTCAGCTATGGAAAACTGATTTTAAAGACGATAATATTGAATACATTATCAAAGAAAATGAGAATATTTGGGGTTACACCAAAAAAGCAAAACTTTTCGAATTAGACTTAACTAATGGCGAAATAGCATTCGAAACTAAATTAACAACTCTGCCTGTTTCAAACATTGAATTTCCAAATGATGACAACCTGTTGTATTATTATTGTGATGCTGGTTTAATTCAATTTGATTTGAGAGAAAAAGACGAAAATGTATATTATATGAGAACTTCTCTTCTGGATAATATCTACACCGCATATCTCAAAATAATTCGATAATAAAAGCCGTCTTAAATTCTATAAAGTGAAAAAGCTTAAAGTAAAATTGTTGCAGATATTCAAAAAAAGCAATAAATTAAATAAAATCTAAAAATTCATTATAGAATATGGAACAACAAAAGGACTGGTCAATAGACGAAATTCAGAATGTTTGGCAATTGGTTTCAAAACTACATGACGGACAAAAATATGGTGGTGTAAGCGAGGGCGAAAGGGTAGAGTATATCAATCATATAGGAAGTGTTGTTTTTGAAGTTTTAAACGCCATTCGATCCACAGAAAATATGAATTCTGATTTGGCTGTTAAATGTGCAATGCTCCATGATACAATAGAAGATACCACGTTTGATTATGAAAAAGTTAATGATTTATTTGGAAGCCAAGTTGCATCTGGAGTTCTGGCTTTAACCAAAAATGATCAAATAACTGATTCATTGGAAAAAATGCTGGATAGTCTTAACCGAATTAAACAGCAGCCTATAGAAGTTTGGGCAGTTAAAATGGCCGACAGAATATCAAATTTGTATGAGCCTCCATATTATTGGAATGACGAAAAAAAGCTGAAATATATTGAAGAAGCTGAAATTATTCACAATGAACTGAAAGATGGAAATGAATATTTAGCAAGACGATTAAAAATTAAAATTAAAGAGTATTATCGTTTTCTGAGTACCTCCAATTAATTTCAGTCAACAAAAAACAACCTCCAAAGAATTTCCTTTGGAGGTTGTTTTTTATAAATTATTTCAAAATGGTTTCTATAATTTTGTTCTACTTCTATAAATGAAAAAGTCTAATAATATCTATATGAGTTAAGATAAAAAAAACTACAAGACAAGTTGTGAATTAGAAATTGATTAACTTAGTATAATTGTATAATTCAATCTAATGAAAATTAATTATGAAAACGAAAATGATCTGGGCAAACTTAGTTTCGCATGATTTGCAAAAAACAATTCAGTTTTATACTGATTTAGGTTTCAAACAAAACGGAAAAGAAACTAACGAATTAGTTAGTTTTGCTTTTGGCGACAATAATTTTATAATCAACTTTTTTATTGAAAAAAGACTTGAAAATGCTGTAAAAGGAAAACTTACCAATACAAAAAACGATAATGAAATTATATTTTCTTTATCGGCAGCAAGCAGGGAAGAAGTAGACCTTTGGTACGCAAAAGTCAAAGAAATTGGCGGAACTATTTTTTCTGAACCAGAAAATTTTGAAGCTGGCTATACTTTCGGTTTTGCTGACCCAGACGGACATAAATTCAACTTTCTGTATTGGCCTGGAATGTAGTTTTTTAGAAACTATAGTTACTCTTTTAGCTGAATTACAATTCCTCCAAATCTTGCTTCTTGTGCAAAAAACAATTTACCATCAATTATACAATCACAAAATTGGTCGGTATCATTTTCTTTGATAATTTTTCCGTCCTTATTTTTTGTAGTTGCTTTAAAACCGCCTGAGATTCCGAGATTAGAAAACTCAAGTATATTTCCATTAGTATCGTATGCGTCTTTGGAAGCGCATTCTTGACAAATATATTTTGGATAACGTCCATAATAACTCACTGGCTCAGAACAATTGGCACACCATTGTTTTACTTCTTTCTTTTTATACTCATCACTCCAAACGCTTCCTTGCCACTCATTAATTTTTTCATATTCTTTAAATGAAGATTTTTGTTCCCTGCGCAATTCATTCAAATACTCTGTTATATGTTTTGCTAAAACCAATATTTTATGCTCAAAACCATAATGTATATTATATTTTAAATACCATTTTTCGTCTTTGATAAAATCGTTCCAAAATTCATCTACATTAGAATAAACAGTGATTTCATCATATTGTAATGACTGCCAATCTTCTTGTTTTGAAGGAAATCTTTCTCCTTTAGACAAAACAAATTCATCATTTACGAAAGTAAGTTTGAATGTATCAAAAGCATCGTAGTAGTACATTATAACATCCTGATCTTTTAACTGATTAATCTGAATCTTATAGAATTCAGCTAAATTTGGTTTAGCATTATATATTCTTATTCGATCTTCTAATTCTCTCTCAGAACGGTATTTACTTTCTAATAAATTTTCATTTTTATCTTCACTAAAAGCGATCGAACGGCTCGAACTTATTAAATTGCCAGAAATATTATCATATAACTCTTCAATGATTGAATCATTATTGTTTTCAGGTTTAAAAACTCTCTGCGTGATCAATTTGTATTTTCCATCTTCGCTTATTATTTCAATTTTATTGTAATTGAAATAATGCTTCCAATCTTCAAACTCTAAAATACGCAAGGTTTCTAAGTCGACTTTATACTGTTTAGTTGGAATAATAGTACCATTATAACCATGATTTTCCCATTTGGTTTCGTCTTTAATGCTTAGAGATACTATTAAGAGTTTAGATTCATAATCAATGAATGTCTGCGAAAATTCCCAACCGGCATCTGGTATTATTTCAAAATTACCATACTCACATTTCCTTGGACTGAAAAAACTGCTTTTTATTATTTTCATTTTCTATGCAAAAAAAAGATTTTTAACGCAAAGTAAGAATAAAGGGGCGCCTAATAAATTTTATTCAATTCTTTTTTTGCCATATGACAAATTTTGATTAAAAACTTATAACTAACTTTCGTGCATGAAAGAATTAGTAGCATATATATTGCAGTTTGGCAGTTTAAATCAGCACCAGATTGATTTAATTTTAAGCAAAGCCCAAGAAAAAGATATTAGCAAGGATAATTATTTTTCTGAAGCTGGTAAAATTTCCGTGGAAGTTGGTTTCATTATCGAAGGAATCATGAGAGTCTGTTACTACAATAATAAAGGCGAAGAAATTACTAAATATTTTATAGATGAAAATAATCTTGTAGTCGATTTAGAAAGTTTCGAAAACAGTATTTGTTCTTCTGCCTACGTTCAAGCTGTTACCGATTGTAAAATGATTGTTTTTTCTAAAAAAGATTGGGAAGAACTATTAAATACAATTATTGGCTGGGACAAAATAGTTCATAAAATCATCAATAAAGCTTTGATTCAGAAAGTAGCTAGAAGAAGTCCACTGGTTTCAGAAGATGCTACAACACGTTATTTATCTTTTATGGAAATGTTTCCAAAAGTAATTAATCGCGTTCCGCTTTCTTATTTGGCTTCTTATTTGGGTATCACGCAATCTTCTTTGAGCAGAATTAGAAAAAATATCCGTTAAAGTTGCTTTTTGCCAAATGGCAAATGTTTTTGTTTTTTATCAAAGCAACTTTGTAATCAATAATTTAAAAAGATAAAAAAATGGATTCAGTATTAATTACAGGCGCAAATAGAAGCATTGGTTTAGAAACGGCAAAACAACTTTCACAAAAAGGATTGTTTGTTTATTTAGGAAGCCGCGATCTTCAAAAAGGAGAGGAAGTAGTGAACAAACTAACTCAGGAAGGTTTTAATAATATTAAAGCAATTCAGATTGATGTAACAAACGCTGATAGTGTTTTAAGTGCGAAAGAAATTATAGAAAACGAGCAGGGAAAATTAGATGTTCTAATTAATAATGCTGGAGTTCTAGGAGATGTACCGCAAGATTCTTCAACAACTTCTGTCGAAAAAATCCAACAGACATTTGACACTAACTTTTTTGGTGTTATCACAGTTACTCAGACTTTTTTAGAATTGCTTAAAAAATCAAAAAATCCGAGAATTAGTAATATTACTTCTGGTTTAGGTTCGCTTACTTTACACAGCAATCCAGCTTGGAAATATTATGCGATAAAAGCAGTTTCATACGTTTCATCAAAAACGGCTTTAAATGCCTTTACAGTTACTTTGGCTTATGAATTAAAAGATTTAGATTTTAAAGTAAATTCAATTGATCCAGGCTATACTGCTACAGATTTTAATCATCACAGCGGACCTGGAAGTGTAGAAAGTGCGGCTAGTTTTATTATAAAACATACTCTAACCGATGAAAACGGACCAACTGGAAAATTCTTTAGTAATGATATTGAAGATGAAAGCGAAGAAAGTCCTTGGTAATAAAAACTATATTAAAACCTCTAAAGTCTTTGATTTTGGAGGTTTTTAATTTAATAATCATCTTAAAAAAAATAAAAGTGGTAATTTTGATTCAGATTTAATTCTAAAGAAAACAAATTATGTCAATTACAACAGAAGCAGAATTAGCAGGAATGAAAAAAGCAAGTGAAGCAGTTGCATTCACTTTAAAAGAAATGAGAAAATTTGCCAAACCGGGCATGTCAACCAAAGAATTGGATGATTATGGCGGACAAATTCTAAATGATCTCGGCGCTAAATCTGCACCTTATTTGACTTACGGTTTTCCTGGATGGACTTGCATTAGTGTTGATAATGAGTTTTGTCACGGCATCCCATCTGAAACTAGAATTTTGAAAGAGGGAGATTTAATTAATATTGATGTTTCCGCAGAATTAGACGGTTTCTGGTCAGACAACGGCGGCTCTTTTGTAATTGGTTCTGATGTAAACGAACATCAAAAATTGGTTGAAGCTTCGAGACAAATCTTGCACAAAGCCATTCATAATATAAAAGGCGGCGTTCGTATTTCTGATATTGGTTTTTTAATAGAAACTGAAGCTAAAAAAAGAGGATACAAAGTTATAAAAAACCTTACTGGGCATGGAGTTGGGCGAAGCCTTCACGAAGCACCGCACGAAATAGCCAATTATAGAGATCGTTTTAATGTCACGAGATTTAAAAAGAATTCTGTAGTTGCCATAGAAACGTTTATTTCAACAACGTCAACTTATGCGGAGACTTTGCAAGACGGCTGGACAATGGTAGGAAATAAAGGCGGTTTTATGGCACAACACGAACATACAATTGTAGTAACAGAAGGCAAACCAATCATTTTAACCGAAATGAATGAAATCTGGAATTAACCCAAACATAAAACTAAAAAACTCCATTATTTCTAATGGAGTTTTTTTATATCTCAAGATCAACCATTAACCATCAACCATCAACCATTAACAATTAACAATTAAAAATTAAATCGGTTCCCAAAGCTCAATTTTATTGCCTTCAGTATCCATTATATGTACAAATTTTCCATAATCGTAAGTTTCGATATCATCTAAGATTGTTACTCCATTTTGTTTGAGTTTTTCTAAAAGACCTTCGATATTTTGAACACGGTAATTAACCATAAAGTCTTTTTTAGACGGAGAAAAGTATTCATCTCCTTTCTTAAAAGGACACCATTGAGTCGATTCGATTTGCTCTGGATTATCAAGATTTCTCGATTCAAAACTTGCTGAACCCCAATCATTAATCTCTAATCCTAAATTTTTGGCGTACCAATCTTTAGTTTCCTTTGGATTGTCTAGAAAAAAGAAAATACCGCCAATTCCGGTCACTTTTGGCGTGTTGTCGTTTGAATGGTTTTGGTTTTCCATATAAATAGTTTTTTAGTTAGCGAAAATTGACATTAATAAAACAAATCTAAGGTATAAATAATTCTTGTATTGGAGTTTTTTTAGTTTTGAATTATCTTTACCTTAAAACCTAAATTATCTAAAAAGCGTGAAATGAAAAACGAAAGAGCATATAAATTACTATTTTCAAGCGTTTATCCTTTATATATTCAAAAGGCAGAAAAGAAAGGAAGAACTAAAGAAGAAGTAGATACAATAACAAAATGGTTAACAGGATATAGCGACGAACAACTTAAAGCTCAAATTGAGAAAAAGGCAGACTTTGAAACCTTCTTTGCAGAAGCTCCAAAATTGAATCCGAATGTATCTAAAATTACTGGTTTAATATGTGGTTATCGTGTGGAAGAAATTGAAGATCCGCTAATGCAGAAAGTTCGTTATTTAGATAAATTAATAGACGAATTGGCAAAAGGAAAAAAGATGGAAAAGATTTTAAGAGAGTAAAAACAAAACCTCCAAATGAATTATTTGAAGGTTTTAATCTTTCTAAACTCTTAGTAAACCGCGAAAACCTCTTGCAGCATAATAAGATTCTGCACCGTTATGATATACAAAAACGGTATTGTATCTAAAATCAGAGAAAATTGCACCTCCTAATTTTCTTATTTCTGGCGGAGTCAAAATCCAGCTTGATGTTTTGGTGTCAAACTTTCCAAGCTTTTGCAATTCTTTGTATTGTTCTTCGTTCAGAATTTCAATTCCCATTCCTTCGGCCATATTTACAGCGCTGTCAGCAGGTTTGTGCTCTTTTCTTTTTTCAAGCGCTTCATGATCGTAGCAGATACTTCTTCGTCCTTTTGGACTTTCTGCAGAGCAGTCAGCAAAAAGGTATTGGTCTGTTTTTTTATCATAACCAATAACATCTGGTTCGCCTTCCGTTTTTTCCATTTCTTCAAGCGACCACAATTTTTCCGGATTAGCTTTTAGTTTGGCTTCAATTTTTGTCCAATCTAAATCTTTATGACGGTTTTTGTTTTGCTCAAAACGTTTTTCAAGCGTACTTAAAATCTCATCCTGTTCGTTGGTTGTCAATACTTTTTTCATTTGATTAACTTTTTAATTCACTAAAACACTTTCTTTCCGCTGGTCTGTAATACCACGAAAAAATAGTCAAAACAATTAATAGGAATGGTCCAAAAAGTTCTTTTGCACCATCTCCACAAGCTAAATGAGAAACTACTGCTCCAGACATTGCAAAGAAGAAACCAGCATACGCCCATTCTTTTAATAAACCAAATTTAGGAATAAGTATAGCAATAACACCTAGTAATTTCCAAACCCCTAAAAGCGTTAAAAAATAAAGCGGATAACCTAAATGTTTCATCATTTCTGTTTCTTCTTTATTCTGGATTAATTGTACAATTCCAGTCGAAACCATTCCTAGTGCCAGCCAAAGCGTAGCAATCCAGTAAATAATTTTATTTCTTTTAGTCATAATACTTATTTTAGTTTCGTTACAATTTCTTCTAATCTATTATGTGCCATATTTAAACCTTGCGCAAAAGGTAATTTTAATTGCTGTTCTCTATGCTCAATAGATTTGTAAATAATCAGCATCGTTAATTTACTAGTTTCATCTGTTAGTTTTTCAAATTCAAAAAACTCTAATTGAGGCGCAAAATTTGCATTATCCATTTCAAAAGTTCTTGTAATTCTCTCATTTAGAACAAAATCATGAATTACGCCATTGGCGCTAAACACCACATTTCCGCTGGGATCGCTAGTTTCAAAATGCCATCCTCCGTGTTTTTTGCTTTCCAATTTTAAAACTTTTGTTCCCATCCATTGCGAAACAATTTCTGGATCAACATGCGCTTTAAACAATAATTCTAATGGCAGATCAAATTCTCTAGTGATAATGAGATCTTGTTTACCATCTTCTGCCGTTATTTTTGTCTTTCTTTCCATGTTTTTATTTTTTATGATTTTTCATGATTGATTCTAATTTATTGAAACGATCATCCCACATTTGTCTGAACGGCTCGATGAAGTTGTCAATTTCTTTCATTTTTTGAGGATTCAAATGATAATAAATTTCTCGTCCGTTCTGTACTTGATGTAGTAACTCACATTCATTCAATATCTTGATATGCTTAGAAATAGTCTGTCTAGACGAATCAAAGTTATCTGCTATTGCGCCAGGCGTCATTGCTTGAATGGCTACTAAACCTAAAATAGCTCTTCGGGTAGGATCGGCTATTGCTTGAAAAACATCTCTTCTAATTTCCATTACGCA
>Ga0182006_1001367_pt1 | contig 14875 bp, 12 predicted proteins | sample Sormic07211104_1_FD_123022 | JGI IMG/M metagenome (GOLD analysis project Ga0182006, IMG submission 123022) | Rhizosphere microbial communities from Sorghum bicolor, Mead, Nebraska, USA - 072115-104_1 MetaG | ecosystem: Host-associated > Plants > Roots > Rhizosphere | place: USA: Nebraska...
CCAGCAGAAATGATCAGCGATGCATTGTTGCTGGCCCGGCATTCGGATGCCGTGATCTATGTGGTCAAGGCCGACAGCACGCCGATCAATCAGGTGCAGAAAGGCATTGCCATGTTGCAACAGAGCCACGTACCGGTATTTGGCGCGGTGCTCAACCAGGTCGATCTGCGCAAGGCACGCAAGTACGGCTACAACCATTCCCGCACGTTCTACAAGTACGACTTCGTGCCCAGGTAATCCCGACCACCACGCTTGTCTCTGCACCTCTGTATACCCCAGACATCAGTTGCTTCACCTCCGTCGAGCTATGGACAACCCGGCGGGAGCCACGCCGTGGCTCCCGACCAGTGCCAATGAATATCTCCTGTCTCGAGGTCAAGCCAATGACACCGCAATACACCCATCACATCGCCCATCGCCGAGGCCTGACATTCTGGCTGCAGTGGTTGTGCGCAATGACGCTGGCCATCTCGTTGCTGACGCTACTTGTGTATTTGCGCGTTGGCAGCCTGACCAGCGAATACCGCGTCCTGATAATTCTGACCGTGCTCGGTTCGGTGCCGATCTACAGCATGATGCAGGTCTACCACAAGCGTCATGGCATGCTGGTCGGGCTCGGCCGATTACTCGCGGCCTGGATGATCCTGTTGGCGGTTCTGGCCGCCATCGCTTTCATCACCCAGACCAGCGCAATTTACTCGCGCCAGGTCATCATGGTCTGGACGGTGCTGGGCTTCGTCGTGCAGGCCGCGAGTTTTCTGCCCCTGCACTGCCTCGCCCGATTGCATTCGCGGATGATGTGCAACGAGCGTCGCTCAGTGATCATCGGCACTTGCCCAACCGCCCATGAGCTGGCGAAAAAACTCAACAGGCCGAACCGCGCACTGGTGCTGGGATTCATCGCCGCCGCCGATGACAGCGGCCCGGCACCCAGCATTCTGCCGCTGCTGGGTCGCGTCGACGCGATCCGCGAGATCATCACGCGCCTGAACGTGCGCCGCGTCTACATCGTGCTCAATATGGCGCATGCGGCCACCATCGAAGCGCTCTACATCGACCTGCTGGACATGAACGTCGACGTGGTGTGGATCCCGGATTTCAGCAGCATGGTGCTGCTCAATCATTCGATCTCGGAAATCGAGCGAATGCCGGCCATTTACCTCAACGAGAGTCTGATCAGCTCGCATCCCGCCAGCCTGTTTTGCAAGGACCTGTTCGAGCGCAGCCTGGCCGCCACGGCCATTATCGTGCTCAGCCCGTTGCTGTTGGCAGTAGCGATTGCCGTCAAGCTGACCTCCCCGGGGCCCGTGCTGTTCAAGCAGAGTCGCCACGGCTGCAACGGTGAAGTGATCAAGGTCTGGAAGTTTCGTTCGATGCGCCTGCACGATGATAGCGAGGTGCGCCAGGCCACTCGTGACGATGATCGCGTCACCCCGCTCGGGCGCTTTCTGCGCCGCAGTTCCATCGACGAATTGCCGCAGCTGTTCAATGTGCTATTCGGCCAGATGGCCCTGGTCGGCCCTCGCCCGCATGCCGTCACCCACAACATTTACTACACCGGCAAAGTGCGCGCCTACATGGCCCGTCATCGCCTCAAGCCGGGCATTACCGGGCTGGCCCAGATCACCGGGCATCGAGGCGAAACCGAAACAGTGGAAAAGATGCAGCTGCGCGTCGCCCAGGACCTCAATTACATCAACCAGTGGTCGCTGTGGCTGGACATCAAGATCCTCATCAAGACCCCCTTCACGTTGTTCTCCAAAAACATCTACTGACGCCCTGCCCCATCGTAAACCCGTGTCACCTTCCCGTTCATCTGAATGGAGTCGCTCCATGATCAGGTTGCAAATAGTCAGGCATTACTCACCGAAGTTACTGGACGCCAACCAGGCCTATTCCTTCATCAACTTTGCCTCCATCGGCAGTTTTTTCGAACAGGCCCCAGGCACCGTCGCCTATTTTTGCGACGGAATGTTGATGTCGACATTCATGTCCCGTGTGACCGGCAGGACGATTGGCCGGGTCAGCTTTGACTTCACCTCGATTGCCGACCTTGTTCTGGGCCGCGCCGAGCAACAGGGCAAGCGCGTGTACTTCGTCGGTGCCCGGCAAGCCGAACTGGAACTGTTCATCGGCAAGATCAAGCTGCTCTACCCGGGACTCGCCATCGCCGGTTATCACCATGGCTACTTCAACCCGGACCAGGCCGAAGGCATTCGCGCCGACATCTGCCGCACCCAGGCGAACATTCTGATCGTAGGCCTGGGCGCCGGGCTGCAAGAGCAATTCGAGCAGGATGCATTGCGCGCCGGTTTCAACGGCGTCGCCTTTACTTGCGGCGGCTTCATTCGCCAGGAAGCCCTGGCCACGCGCAGCTATTACCCCCCAGCAATCAACCGCCTGCACCTGCGCGCGTTTTATCGCATGTACCGCGAGCCCCATACGATCAAACGCTACCTCATCGACTACCCGAGCAATTTTTTGCACCTGTTGACGATGATCGTTCAGCGCAAAGTCGCAATCAGCGTTGGGGAATGACCATGCACATCCTGTTCATCCTCAAGGATTTCAAGGCAGGCGGCGGCGTCGAGCGCGTTCAGCAACGGCTGTCCGAGCAGTTTCTCAAGGACGGTCAGCGCGTGAGTTTTTTCGTCATGAACGGTGACACGCCGGACACCGAGGGGGTTCAACGTCTCAACGGCGGCGGCAACGGCATCAGCGGTCTGCTTAGTTCCATCATGCGGGTGCGCCGGCTGATTCGCCGTGCGGGCGTCACCCACATCATTGCCGCCAAGGAGCAAGCCAATCTTTGCACCTGGTTCGCCACCCTGGGCAGTCCTTGCAAGGTCATCTATAGCCGCCACGCGGCACTGGATTGCACTGAACAGAAGACCGGCCCGTCAAGCTTGCGCCTGCTCTATGCGTTGTACCTGTGCGGCGGCGGCAAAGTAGTCACCGTCTCAAGTGCCCTGCGTCAGTCCCTTGTCGATTTGATTCCCTGGGGTCGCCAGCGAATCAGTTATTGCCCCAACGCCGTGGTGACTGACCAACTGCTCCGGGCCTCACACGCGCCGCTGCTTGCCGGACTGCCCCACGATTACTGGTTGAGCCTGGGCCGTCTGGTGGAACCCAAGGGTTTTCACCTGCTGCTCGACGCCTATGCCCTGGCACTGCGCAGCAAAGTACTGCCGGACCTGGTGATCGCCGGCGACGGTCCGTTGCTCGACGCGCTGACCACCCAGGCCCGCCAACTGGGGATTGCCCATCGGGTGCATTTCACCGGTTTCCTGGCAAACCCCTATCCGCTGCTGCGGCATGCGCGACTGTTTATCCTCAGTTCCGTGCAGGAAGGCATGCCGACCGCACTCATCGAGGCCCTGGCACTGGGCACGCCCGTACTGGCGTGCGACTGCGAGACCGGCCCCCGGGAACTGCTGGACAACGGCCGGCTCGGGCAACTGGTCAACGTCAACGACGTGCCGGCGCTGGCCAGTGGAATGCTGCAAAGCCTGACGTCACAGGGCAGCGTTGTACCCCGCGCAAATATGCTCGACGACGCCCTCCATCCTTACACCAGCCGGTACGCCGCCCAGGCTTACTACCAGGTATGGGACCAATGAAAAAATTGCTGATTATCCTGCATGACTTGAGCGCAGGCGGCGCTGAAAAAATGATGGCGCGCCTCGCCAGTGCCTTGGTGGACGCGGGCAATGACGTGACATTGCTGATGCTCACCGGCGGTGGCCTGCATGCGGCGCACCTCGATCCGCGCGTAAAGAAGGTTGAATTGCGCAGCCCGCGCACCGTGCGTGCGGTGCCGGCACTCGTGCGATTTCTGCGCGCCAATCGCTTCGATGCGCAACTGGCGGCCCTCACTCACGTCAACGTGGTGGCGATTGTCGCCGCCTGGCTGTCAGGGACACTGGCACGCCTGCACGTCAGCGAACGCAACGCCTTCTCCCATGACAAGCACGTCAATCCCGACTTCATGGTGCGGCTGGCGTACCTGGTGGCACCGCTGCTGTATCGGCTCATCCCCAACCCGGTGATCTGCGTTTCGCGAGGCGTCGCGCAGGATCTGGTCAACACCACCATTGCCCGGCGCCGGGACGTGACCATTGCCGACAACCCGGTTCTGGACGATGACTTTCGCGACAAGCTGCCGGGGCCGCCCAGTCACCCTTGGCTACTGGAAAAAACCGGCCCGGTGCTGGTCGCCGTAGGGCGCCTGGCCCCACAAAAAGGCTTCGATACCTTGATCGCCGCCTTGGCGGCATTGCCGGATCCCAACGTGCGCCTGATCATTTTTGGCGAAGGCGCGCTCAGGACCACATTGCTTGAGCAGGCACACGTCCTGGGCGTGGCTGATCGTGTCGATCTGCCAGGCTATACCAGCGATCCCATGGCAGAAGTGGCCGCAGCCAGTTGCTTTGTGTTGTCGTCACGTTTCGAGGGCAGTCCCAACGTGTTGGTCGAAGCGTTGTCCACCGGCACCCCGGTGGTGTCGACCCGCTGCCCTCATGGCCCACAAGACATTCTCATTGGTGGCCTCGTGGCCCCGCTCGTTGCCGTCGATGACCCGAACGCTCTGGCGCGGGCCATTGCCCTGCAACTGTCGATACCACGGAATTTACAGCGTCAGTCGCGCATCGATGCCGCTGCGCGTTTCATGAATGCCAGCGCGGTAGAAACCTACCTCGCCGCGCTGCTGCGCAGGCCTTCGCCATGAACACACTGCAGATCAGATACTCCACATTACGCGACGCCTTCACCTTGTTCGGCGTGCTGTTCTACATCCAGGTGATTACGTTTGTCATCGGCCTGGGTAGCGCCTCCAGCTTCGGCGACATCGATAAAGACCTCGAAGGCAACGTCGCCAACCAGGTCTGCGGCCTCATCACACTGTTGGTGCCATTGTTCTTCTTCATCCGCAACAAGGTGTTCCTCAGCAAGACCTTTTACCGCAGTAACTTCTTCCTGCTGGTGTTCATGCTCTGTGTCATCGCATCGATCGGCTGGTCCCACGACCCGATGCTGAGTCTCAAGCGGTTTATCGCGATGCTCAGCGTGGTGTTTTTTGCCGGTTTCATTGCCTACAACTACCCCCTCGAAAAAATCACCTTCATGCTCGGCTGCGCCATCGGCGTGGCAGCGTTGATCGGGTTGATACTCGCGGTGTTCATGCCCGGCGTCGCGTTCCTGTCCGGCGGCATACGCGATGGCGCATTCAAGGGGATTTTTGCCGAAAAGAACGCCGGCGCACGGCTCAACGCAATCGCCATCCTGTTGTTGCTGCCGATGATCCGTCAGCGCAATCGCTGGGCGCTCTTTTGCTCGTTCTTTTCGCTGATCGCCATCCTGCTCGCCCAGTCGGCGACCGGGGTCGCATTGATCATTTCCGGCGCGGCCAGCTACGGCTATTTCCTCACGATGATCCGTTTGCACATCAACCGCTCGCAACTGGCATTCCTGGGCTGCACCCTCCTCTACCTGCTGGGCTGCCTGTATCTCTACGACAACGTTGCGATGTTCCTTGAAATGGTCGGTCGTGACCCGTCACTCACCGACCGCACAATGATCTGGGAGCTGCTGACGCCGTTTATCGACGAGCAATGGCTCAAGGGTTATGGCTTCGGCGCCTTCTGGGCCACTCCCGAAGCCGACGCTTTCATCAATCGTTGGGGCTACATCGGCAACGCCCACAGCGGTTACGTGGAAACCCTGCTCAACGGCGGCGTGATCCAGCTGACTGCCCTGGTGTTGCTGCTGGGCGCCGCGTTGCTCAAGCAATACCGCGCCGTGACGGCGAATCAATCGGCGCAGTTTCGCGCCAGCGCCCTGGTGATCATCGGTTTGTTCATCGTCACCAATTATGTGGCGTATGTGATTCCCAACTACCGCTCCGCCGAGTTCCTGGTGTTCTGCACCCTGGCCCTGTCGTTTCGGCGCCACCGGGCGACCTACCCCGAGTTATCACCGGCAAACCTGCCTCTGCGTTCGTCCGGCAGGCCAATTCCGCGCGATTCAGCCCAAGCGTAACCAAAGGAGAATCACCCGTGCCAGACCAAGTCCCCCCTTCACCATCGACCGTGTGCGTGGTAATCCCGATGTACAACGGCGCCGACAGCATTGAGCAGACACTGGCGTCATTGGTCGGGCAAACCCGGCTGCCCGATCACGTCATTGTCGTCGACGATGGTTCCACCGATGACGGGCCACAACGGGTCAGAGACTTCGTGGCGCCGTTTCGCCTGACGCTGTTGCACCAGGCCAACGAAGGCCAGGCCAGCGCCCGCAACCACGGACTGCGCCACAGTGAAGAGACGTTTGTGGCGCTTCTGGATGCCGATGACCAGTTTCGTCCGCAAAAACTCGAGCAACAATTGGCCCTGTATGACGAACTCAGCCGCCAGGGCCGGCCAGTGGGGCTGATCGACTGCTACACACAGGTCAATTACAGCGACGGCAGGCGGCAATTGGACAACCGGCGCAAGAGCGGCCGGCATTTCTACGATTTCATCCACGCCAACGTTCTCAATGGTGTCTCCACCGCGCTGGTCAAGCGCGACGTGATCATGCAATACGGCGGCTTCGATGCCAGCCTGCGTTACTCCGAAGACCGCTTCATGTGGACAAGGATCGCCGAGCACTGGGAGGTCCACACCGTGCCGCAGGTGTTGCTGGAGCGCACGGTCAACAGCGGCAACATGACCGCGCAACCGAAAAAGTATTACCCCAACAAACTCCGGTTCATCGAGGTGTACCTCGCCCGCTATGGCGCACAGCTGAGCAAGCAGCAACGGATCGATTTCGTGCTGGGCAACCACACCGACTTTCTCAATGCCTTTTCCCGACGCGGCGAGCATGAGGGGGTGATCGATGTGTACCGGCGAATGCTGGACTACTCCTGGCAAGCGCTGATCTTCGACAACGGCAAACCGACCTTGCGCTACCTCTATGCCCGCGCCAGATCGTTGCGCAAGGCAACTGCGTCAACCGCCACTCATTGAACCGGTATCTGCCATGGCCAATCACCGTCTGGTGACATTGATCTGGATCTTCACCGAGAAATTCGGCCTGATTTTCCTGTCGATGATTACTTTTGTCGCGTATGCCAGGCTGCTGTCGCCCGCAGAGTTGGGTGTGGGCACGGTGATCATTGCCATCGTCGAGTTGATCGGCCTGGTTTATTCCTCGGTGCTGGAAGACCCGCTGGTACGACTCGAACAGCTGGACGACAGGCACATCTGCACGGCGTTCTGGGCGTCGGTCATCGTCAGCCTGGTGTCGATCGTCGTGATCTCGGGCGCGGTGATGCTGTACACGCCCGACCCGGTGCTGCAATGGATGACGGCGGTGGCGTCGGTGAAAATCCTGTTCACCATGATGGCGCGGGTCTACGTGGCGCAAATGCGCCGCAGCAGCAACTTCAGGATGCTGGCGTCGCGCACGTTGCTGGGCAAAGTGTGTGGTGGCGTCGGCGGTGTTGCTGTCGCGCTTTGCGGGTTGGGGGCCTGGGCGGTGATTGCCCAGGCAGTGATCATGGAGTTCGTGTCCATCATCGTCTTGATGCGCGCCGACCGGCGACGCATGGCCTTTTACATCGATGGCCCGTTCTTGCGCGAACTGTTGAAGGCCGGCACACCGGTTGCGCTCAACGCGCTGAGTTCGCAAACGCTGCAGCGTGGCGTCAACGTGATCCTGGGCATGACCGCCGGCACCAACGCGGTGGGCATGTTCAACATGGCGATGCGCATCATCGATTTGCCACGCACAGCGATTTATCACGGCCTGATCAGCTATGCGCTGCCGGTGTTTGCAAGGCGCAGCGCCGATCCCTCGCGGTTGCGCGCGATCCTTAACGATTCGACGGCTGTCAGTGGTTTCCTGCTGACGCCCCTGTTCATCGGTATCGCCCTCACGGCGCAGGACCTGATCCTGTTGATCTTCGGCGCCAAATGGGCCGAGGCCATTCCCCTGCTGCAGGTGCTGGCGTGCACAGCGGCCATCGGCAATACGGCCATGTACGCCACGACCGCACTGGTCGCGGTCAATCGCAGCTACCTGACCATCAAGGCCGAAGTGGCAACCACGCTGCTGGCACTGGCGCTGGTCTATGGCTTCGGCAGCCTCTTTGGTGGCATGGCCGCCGCCCTGGCCCTGCTGGCCCGGATGGTGATCATCACGCCCCTGCAAATCCGCGGGCTGAACAGCGCAATCGACTATGGCTGGCGGCTGTTTTTCGACACCAACTATCGCAGCGTGATTGCCTCGCTCGTCATGGCCGCAATCGTCCTGATGGTTTCTTCACGGTCGGGATTGCAAGGCTACCTGCACCTGATCTGCGACATCGTGGTGGGCGCGTTGAGCTATGCCGTGGCGTATAGCCTCATTCACCCGCGCTGGCCGCAAGAATTCAAATCGGTTTTCACCACCCGCTGAATTCAGTCCCTAAACAGGAACACCTCACCATGCGCAAAACTACGCTGATCACTGGCGGGGCCGGCTACATTGGCTCCCATACGGCCGTGGCACTCATCAACGCCGGGCACCACGTACTGGTGCTCGACAACCTGTGCAACAGTTGTCGAGAGTGCATCGCCCGACTTGAGCTGCTGACTCACACCCGAGTCGATTTCATCAATGGCGATATTGGCGACTCGATCTTGCTCGACAAGATTTTCAGTCGCTACGACATCGATGCCGTGGTGCATTTTGCGAGCCTCAAATCCGTGGAGGAAAGCATTCGCAAGCCGCTCGACTATTACGCCAACAATGTCGCCGGTACGTTGAACCTCTGCCGGGCGATGGCGCGTCATGAGGTGTTCAAGCTGGTGTTCAGCTCATCGGCCACGGTGTATGGCGAACCGTCGCAAACGCCGATCCCGGAAGACATCGGCACCGGCAAACCGGTCAATCCCTATGGCCGCACCAAGCTCATGATCGAGGAGTTGCTCACCGACCTGTGCAACGCCGATCCGCGCTGGAGCATCGGGCTGCTGCGCTACTTCAATCCGATTGGCGCCCACGAAAGCGGGATGATCGGCGAAGACCCCAGCGGCCGCCCCAACAACCTGTTGCCGTGCCTGACGCAGGTGGCGATTGGACGGATTCCCGAACTGACGGTGTACGGCTGCGACTACCCCACGGTGGATGGGACCTGTGTGCGCGATTACATTCATGTGGTCGACCTTGCCCACGGCCACCTCAAGGCGCTTGAGGTGTTACATGGCAAAGGCGGCGTCAACGCCTGGAACCTGGGCACCGGCATTGGCTATAGCGTGCTGCAGATCATCCACAGTTTCGAGGACATCACCGGCATCAGCATCCCCTACCGCTTCGCCCCGCGTCGCATCGGCGATATCGCCAAATGCTGGGCCGATCCGGGCAAGGCAGGACGCGAGCTGGGCTGGACCGCACAACGCGACCTGCAACAGATGATTGTCGATACCTGGCGATGGCAGTCGCGCAATCCGCAAGGGTATCGGTCGCCCTGTGACACACCGTCCTTGATGACGGCGAAATAATGCAGCGTGCCAGGGCCGTTCTGCTGATGGGCCTTGTGTGGTTTGCGCTGGCCTGTTCCGCAGCGCAAACGACCTCCCGACCACCGATGACCGGGCTGGTGCTGTGGCTCGATGCCGCCGACGCGTCAAGCATGACGGTCGACGGGCAAAACCGTGTGCAGCACTGGCGCGACAAGTCCGGCCAATCCAATGACGCTGCGGTAGACGACACCGCCAGGGGACCGCAGCGGGTGGCAAACGCTCTAAATGGCCACTCGGTGATGCGGTTCAGTGGCATCTCGGCGTTTCTTGGCAAAACCATCCGCAGTGAAAAAGGCCCGGTGACCGTTTTGATCGTGTCGCTGCGCCCCCCCGAACAAACCAAAGTCGATCCTTGGCAACGGCTGTTCAGTTCACGGCCACACACTGCCAGCAACGATAACGTGTTGCCGAATTTCGCCATCAGCCTGCAACAGGACAGCGCATATGCGCCGACCATTTCCGTCCTGGAGCTTTACGATGTGCCGATTGGCCCGTATGCCGTCGGACGCAACGTCATCGGCACGGCCGACAACTTTCGCGGCGACATCGCCGAAGTGCTCGTCTACGACCGGCCGTTTGCCTCTCTTGCGCAGCGCCAGCAAGCCTTTCAGTACCTGGCGCACAAATGGTCGGTTGCCGTCCCGCTACAGGCTGACACCTGGACCCGAGTCGGACCGCTGGGTCCAGTGCCGAGCCAGACCCACGTCAACCTGCCGCTGTCCGATCAGAGCAATACCGGCCAGTGGACGCTGGACACCAAGCTGTCCGACGACTTCAACGGCACGGCCCTCGACCCCGCGCGCTGGCACGTCAACAATGCCATCGGCAACGAGTCGCTGGGACGCAAACCGGCGCTGTTCAAGCCGGACAATGCCAGCGTCGAAAACGGCCACCTGAACATCGTCTTTCGCAAGGAAACCTTGCCGCAGAAATACGTCCAGCTGGGCTTCAAGGATTACACCTCGGCGATGGTGCGCACCAATGAGCGCGGCTTCTATGGTTACTACGAAGCCCGCGCCAAACCGATGAACTCGGCAGGCTCCAGCGCATTCTGGCTGGCCTGGACGGGCATGGCCGACAACGCCACCGAGATCGACATTTTTGAAATCGGCGGCAAGACCAAGAACGCGGCCCTCGACCGTTTTTACAACATGAACGCCCACCTGTGGGCTACGCCGCAAAGCACCGAACATATCGCCAACGGCAGCATCTGGGTCGCGCCCTGGCGCCTGGCGAGCGATTTTCATGTCTACGGCTTCGACTGGCAGCCCGACACCTTGCGCTGGTACGTCGACGGCGTACTGGTGCGGGAATCGAAGAACACCCATTTCTTCTTCCCGATGCAGATTGTCTTTGACAGTGAAGCTATGTGGAATTGGTTCGGCGTGGTCGACGATGCAGACCTGCCCTCCACCTTCAGCGTCGATTACGTCAAGGTCTGGCAACGCAGTCGATAAACGGCACCACCGTTTATCTGCGTCTTTCTCGCGCGCCTAATAAAAACATATTTGTATGCTTAAATTGATATTGTCGAACAATCCCACGACCAGAGGGTGCCGTCATGACTATCAAGACTTTGGCTTTATTGCTGTTGGCTTTCTGCGCACAACCCGCCTGGAGCCAGACTCCCCCCGCTTCACCTCCGGGAGCCGATAGTGCTGCGCTCACCACACGACTGTCGATGCGCGACCTTTGGGTCGAGCATGTTTTCTGGATCAGGAATTACGCGATCGCCAACCAGGCCGCTGACAAACAGCAAGCCAAGGTCGCGGCGGATCAGGTCGTCGACAACGCCACCAAAATCGCCAACAGCCTCGCTCCGCTTTACGGCCAGCCCGCCGCCGACCAGCTGCTCAAGCTGCTTGCCGGTCACTGGGGCGCGGTGAAACACTACAGCGACGCCACCGTCGCCAAAGACACCAAGGGCAAACAGGCCGCCGTCGCGGACCTGACCAGCAATGCCAAGGCCATCGCGGCGTTCCTGGCCAAGGCCAACCCGAACCTGCCTGAAGCGACGCTGGTGACGATGCTGGCCGCTCACGGTGGCCATCATGTGAGCCAAGTCGATCAACTCGCCGCCCACGATTATGCCGGCGAAGCGAACACCTGGCAGATGATGCGCACCCATGTGCTGGCACTGGCGGACGCGCTGACGGCCGCCGTGGTCAAGCAGTTCCCGGACAAGTTCTGATCCCGTGCGAGGGCACACCATGCTTGAAGGATTGGGCCGAACACAGCAGGACTTGCTCAATGCGTTGCTGCACCATGCCGGTGGCATGAGCATTGATGAGTTGGCTGAGCAACTGGCGGTCACGCGCACTGCGATTCGCCAGCACCTGGCGGCGCTGGAGCGTGACGGCCTGGTGCTGCGCGGCGAAACCCGGCCGACGGGTCGGCGTCCCGAGCAGTTGTATCGGCTCACCGAACATGGGAAAGAGCAGTTCCCGCGCCAATACCAGATGCTCGCCAGCGTGCTGATCGACGAAGTGGCCGACATCATCGGCCCCGAAGCCCTGAAGACGCTGATGCGCAGCATGGGCCGCAAACTGGCGCTGGACCGTGAGCATCAAGTCGTCGATGAAGCCCGGATCGTGCAGCACATGAACCAGGCGGGCTACGAAGCCCAAGTGTTCTTTCGCGCCCCGGCTGACCCAGAAATCGTCGCCCACAATTGCGTCTTCCACCGCCTGGCCGAGGCGCATCCGGTGGTCTGCGAACTGGACCTGGCGTTGATTGGGGCATTGGGTGGCGCTGACGTCGACCACACCGAGTGCATGGTCAGAGGCGGCAATGTCTGCCGTTTCAAACTACGACCGACAGAGCCCCCGAAGAACGAGTAACGGCTGTAACCGCGCCCCATTCTTCAGTCCACATGCAACGTTCAAATCATCGGAGAAGCACTGACCACGCGCAGAGCCAATCCTTCGTAGGCATCCAGCGTGATGGTGAACTCGCCCTCAGGAGTCAGATCCCCTTCGACTCGCTCGTTGATGATGTCGACCACCGGCCCCGGCGCAATATTGGGCAGGTGCAAGGTTTCGGTGATCGGCGTCGAACCGAAATTCAGCGCGGTGATTTGCGTGCCTTTGCCGGCCGGCAATTCGTGAACCATGATCAGCAGCCCCGGGTGCTGAACATCCGGGATCAGGATCTGGCGACTTGCGGCGATGTCATAGGAGCGCCGCGCGGCGAGGATTCTGCGCAGTTGCGAGACGAATGAATCCGAGTCCTTCAATTGGCTGGGCAGGCTGCCATACAACGTCTTGGGACGCGGCATCTGGCCGGCGGAGAGTGGCGCCTCCGGATTGAGGTCGACCAGATCGTACGCACCCCGGTGAATCCAGCGCGTGTCGCCGTCCCCCATCAAATGGGCAACCTCTTCGGCCGGCAACGGCAACGCGCCCACCAGGTCCCAGCCTGAGAGTGCGAACACCCCTGGCTGCATGGCGTTGTACATCACCAAGAGCAAATGGACCTGGCGAATCTGCTGGATATCCGCCGCCGAAATCGCGTCCAGATCACGAATCCCCAGCGCCGCCGTGATGATGCTGACGGTGGTGCAGGACACGCCGTTGGTGACGAACTTCAAGTTGTAGGGTGCATGCTCGCCGGCCAGACGCTCGTACATCTGCTCGCGAATGTGTTCGCGCAAGATATTGCCGGGAAAGGTCTGGCCCTGGAAAAGGTAAGTGTCGTGGGCGTGCAGCGTCCAGAAATGCACCAGTTCCAGTGTCAACTCGTCGTGGTTCTGCAGGGCATGGATCAGCGAACCCGGATCGATGCCGAGGGTGTGCATCTGGCGCAGCATCAAGCGCAGGAATTCGGTATCGCCCATCAGCAACGCGTGTTGATAGGCCGGTCGGGTGATGAAGTCGTAGGACAGATCGGCACCGCCGTGGGACATGCTGGCGATGTCGTCGACGGTCAGGTTGAGCTCTTGGAAACTGAAACCGCCCGCCTTGCGGATCGCCCCGGCCAGAAGCTGGTTGCCGGTGATCGATAGCGGGTGGCTTTCAGACCAGGCCGTGCCGTCGAGCTTGCGTTCAACACCGAGAAATCCGTTGGCGTCCAGGCGCAGAATCTTCGCGCCCATGACGTCAATGGCGTGCAGGGCATCGCCGATGATCATCTGCTGCGCGGCGAAGGTCGGGTCCAGCCAGTTCAGCGATGGCTGCCCTTCCTTGAAGTAATGCAGATAGACCCAGCGTCGCGGCTTGCCATCGACACCGATGACGATCGGTGTCGCGCTCCAGTCGGTTTCCTTGACTCCCGGCTCGAAGAAGATCACTCGTTGCAACTGGCCAACGATGTAGTGCTTGTCCCGCAGCACGTCGACCTGCAACGGGCTGAGGTTTTGTGAATCACGGCCGTCGGCGATGTCCGGCAGCAGCGGCCAGTCTTCTTCGCGGATTTCGACCATGTGGTAGAGGCCCGGATAGTCTTCGTAGGCCATCTCGGCCAGGCGGAAGTCCGCGCCTTTGCCGGTATGCGAAGGAATAACGTCATCGATGATCACGGCGTTGTGCGCGGCGGCCATGCGCACCAGGGCTTGAAGCTGCGCTTCGGTGCCCAGTTGCGGGTCGATTTCGAAGCTGATGCGGTCGAAGTTGCCGTCGATGGTCGGTGTGAGTCGGGTGCCTGTGAGGCCACCGGACATTTTCAGTGGGCCGTTGTGTATGCCCTGGATGCCGATTCTTGACAGTGCATGCCACAGGGTTTCGTCGCCCAGGGCTTCGAGCACGGTGCCATTTTCGCGGGTGACGATGGAGGCCGGGTAGGCGGTGAACCATACCGATGCCAGGGCGGAGGCATCTCGGGGGCGGGTATGGGCGTAGGGCTGTTGCCACATCCGGCCTTGCCCTGAGTAGAGTTTGGCCCGCTGTCTGGCGGCATGAAGCATCGATTGTTCAACCAACCAGGTCACGTGGTTTTTGTCAGCCGCGGTCATAGAAACGATTACCTGTTGTCTGGGTAAATATCTGTTGGGGCATCGTTCGCTTGTGGGCGTCGGTGGCCACTTCCTTCTTATATGAGGGCCTGGGTTTGTATTCGTTGCATTGGGGGTTGATTGGGCTGGGTGTATATCCATTGCTGCGGTTACGGCGGCTTATGGTTCCGCCCTGACGGCGGGTCACTTGGAGAAGCCTGCGCGGCCCGACGCCAAGTAACCAAGCGCTTTTGCCCCTGACGTTCGGTGCCTCGCCAAGGCTCGGCATTCCCTCGTTCCGGTCCTGCTCCGTGGGCCCGCCGCCATCGGCCATCCATGGCCGGGGGCGGCTAACCCGGCATCCATGCCGGGTTGCCCACTGCGCAGAACCTCCACTCGG
>Ga0182006_1001368_pt1 | contig 14867 bp, 17 predicted proteins | sample Sormic07211104_1_FD_123022 | JGI IMG/M metagenome (GOLD analysis project Ga0182006, IMG submission 123022) | Rhizosphere microbial communities from Sorghum bicolor, Mead, Nebraska, USA - 072115-104_1 MetaG | ecosystem: Host-associated > Plants > Roots > Rhizosphere | place: USA: Nebraska...
TATATAGAAAGGCAAAAGTACAACAATCACATTTATTTAAATCTTTTTTTTACGTACTTTTACGTAAAAATTTGTTAAAATAAACGTTAACTATGAATAAAATTCAATTTTCAATCGATTGCAAATATTTTTTTGTGATTTTGGCCGTCTTATTTTCAAGTTATAGTATTGCACAACAAAAATATGTCATTGACAACAGTAACCATTTTTGGGAAAAAGTTCAATTTGGAGGTGGTTTAGGTCTTGGGTTTGGCTCAGGATACACGAATGTCTCTGTAATGCCAAGCGCCATTTACAATGTCAACGAAATTGTTGCCCTTGGAGTTGGATTGCAGTTTGGCTATTTATATCAAAAGAATTATTACGAATCATTTGTTTACGGCGGAAGTTTTATAACGCTTGTAAATCCGATTCCACAACTTCAATTATCTGCAGAATTGGAACAAGTTAAGGTCGATACCGACTACGATGAAAATTATTATCATCCCGGTTTTTCCGATTCTTATTGGAATACCGCATTATATCTAGGAGCAGGTTATAGAACAGGAAACGTGACAATTGGAGCGCGTTACGATGTTTTATACGATCCTAATAAAAGTCTTTACGGTTCAGGATTTATGCCTTTTGTGAGGGTGTATTTTTAAAGTACTTTATATAATAAAAAAGACCGATTCAATTTGAATCGGTCTTTTTTTATTTTGAAAACTTATGCTTCACTATTATTGTTCCACATAAATAGAATATACGCTCCTTGGGTCAGTAATTGGATCACCTGGATTACTACCTCCCACAATTGATCTTGCTTGTTTTGAGTCAAGTTCCATAATATTTGTTTTCTTAAATACTATTTTTTTTGGTTTGATTTTGTTCATAATCTTTTTCATAATGTTTTTGGGTTTTAAAATTGGGTTTAATATTTTAAATTGTTTGGTGAAATTATTCTAAAAATGATATTAAAAAAAACCGATGTACCTTATTTTTATAAAAATAGCCTGCCTTTTTATAAAAAAAATATATCTTCGGCATTAAATTAATTATTCCTATTTTTTTGAAAAAGAAACGAAAATGAATAGACTGTCTAGGTTGTACTGTTTACTTTTATTATTTTCTATTAATTTATTTTCTCAGAATAAAATAGAGGTCTATAAGGATTCTGTAAAAAGTTTGCTGTATACTAATCCTGTTAAAGCAAAATATTATTGCCATAAAATACTAAAATACGCTAAATCTAATAATTTGCTCGAAGAAGAAGCCAAATCTTCTTGTGTTTTAGCTGACTTAAGCGGTGCATTAATGCAAAAAGATAGTGCTTATTATTACTTTGATAAAGCAATCCAAAAGACGATTCAAATCGGTAATCAAAAACTCGAAATGGTCTTCAAGATCAATAAAGCAAACTTTTTATTCAACGAATTTGATTTTGAGGAAGCTTTAACTCTTTATGAGGAATGTTCGGAATTGTCTAAAAAACTGAAAGATGAAAATGCTTATGATTACATTTCGATAAAAAAAGGAAGTATTGCTTATGAATTGGAGCGATATCAGGACGCTTTAAATATCTACAAAGAAAACCTAAATAAAAAAGGCAGTAGTCCTGTAGGTCAATTAAACCTCAAATTGGGATTAGTAAAAACGTATATTAATCTAAACAAACCAGATTCAGCCTATATCTTTATAAAAAGTGGACTTAAGGAATCTCAAAAAAGTAGATTTAGAGAACATGAAGTTCATTTTTTGATTCAGTTAGGATTAATTTATATAGATAAAAAAAAATACTCAGAAGCTAAATCAACTTTTGATAAAGCATTGCTTATTGCACAAAATATCCAAAGTAAAAATTTAATAATCGATACCAATATCAAGATATCAAGATTGTATTCTATCCAAAAAGAGTACGATAAAGCAATTTTGATCTTGGATTCATTAATAAAAAAGGAGGCTGCATCAAATATTCCGGTAGAGACTTTATCTGAAATCTATTATCTATTAGCAGAAAACTATAAATCAATTAAGAAATTTTCTGAATCAAACTACTACTATAGTCAATTTATTGAAAAATCGAAGAAAATTGGAGAAAAGAGAATTGAAGCTATTGATCATTTGCATAAAATTGACATCAACGAAATTAAAGAACGTGAAAATGAACAAAAAAAACAAAATTGGATTTTACTTGGTTTAATTCTTTTTTTGATTCTAGTATTTGTTAGATTTTTACTTAAAAGAAGAAAAGACAGCATACAAAATCAGATAAAATTTGAGGAGCTAATGTTTAAAATTAAAAAATTTGAACATCAAGCCCACATAAAAGTGGATGAACAAGAACAAAGTACAGATTTTTTAAGCGAAGAATTGGAAGATCATATGGTAGAGGATAAATTTGAATTAGAACAGGTTCAAAATCCAATTATGCCTATTATTACAGATCTTGATGACGAAATATTTATTGAAAAAAATAATCTTGAAGATAACAATACAGAAAGTGGAGAAGACGCAAACTCTCAATTTGTTATAAAAGATACAACAAGAATAGAAATTTTGGAGAAGCTTATTAAATTGGAAGAAAAAAAATTATTCTTAAAACAAGATTTTACATTGCATAATGTTGCAAAGAGATTAAAGACAAATACGGCCTATTTATCTAAAATAGTGAATAATGAATTAGGCAAGAATTTCAGCACTTATGTAACTGAATTGAGAATTAATTATATCATTCTTGAATTAAAGAATAATGCAAAGTTAAGATCCTATTCAATTAATGCCATAGCAGAAGAAATTGGATATAAAAGTCCTGAATCATTTACCAAATATTTTAAGATTGCAACCGGAATTAGCCCTTCTGTTTATATAAAAAAGATAAATCAAATGCTAGAAGATGAAAAGAAGTGATTCTTGCGTAAGTTATTGATTTGCAAGTAATTAAATTTATATTTTGCCCCCTTATTTTATAAATATGGGGGCTTTTTGTTTTTTTGACAGGAAAAAAAGATTTTACTTTGTCTCAGAAATAATTCGAATATCGAAATGTTTCAATTGGGTTTAAAAAAGTGGTGAAAATAAGTAGCCACTTTTAAATCTAAAAAAATAAAACAGAGTGTGGAGACTCTGTTTTATAAGGTAATTTAAAAAAAACGTAATACCTAGCAAGGTTGCCAGAAATTACTTCTGCAAAAGTAAAAAAAAATGTGCTTCATAATACATTTTTTTACAAATTCTAAAGTACTTCTACAAAGCATTTCTTGTTAGCTTTTGAAACAAAGGTTATGAAAACAAGTAATCAATCTGGTCCTAAAAGACTCAGCAAAAATTCAATTTTTAAAATTTATGACAACCAGGGCGTAAGTAGTTCTAAGTCATTGTTTTATAAAATATCAAAAAAAATTAAAGGTTTTTTCAAATAAATCAGCTTGGATATTTTACCGAAGCAATTATATGCTTTCGTGTTTTAGCTATAAATATCTATTGATTGTAATTGAGTAAGGTTGAAATAGTTTTAGGTACAGTGATGTTGTTTTAATCGCTGATAACTAGGTACTTGAATTAATTAACTAATACAAAATAAAAAGAATTGAATGGTAGTACAGACTTTTTCCTGTCTGTATTATGCGAGATTCTTATTTATAAAAATTAATCGTTAAACAATTAAACAATAATCAAATGAAAAAAACAATTATTACCAACAAACTGGCTTTTAAAAAAGCAGATGTTACAGAATTAAATGAAAATTCAATGAATGAAATCAATGGAGGATCAACTATTTTAGGAGGAGACAATTGCACAGGATGCTGTTGTTTGCAAATAAGTATTATAATAATGCAAGATATGTAATCCAGACATTTTAGAATGAAAAAATTAACTCAAAACAACAAATTAGCTTTCAATAAAGCTATTGTTACTGAATTAAACGAAAATGAATTGCAAGATATCAATAGCGGCACAAATGATTTAATTATAAGTTTTATTATAACTGCCGGATATGGTACTTGGTTAATGGTTGTGTAAAAAGCAAATGAGCAATAGCATTACTATTAGTTTGTTAGTAACTAGACATTTGTACAGAATAAACAGGGTGTGGAGACTCTTTTTTATAAGGTAATTTAATAAAAAACGTAATCTTAAAAGTTTACTGGAAATTGCTTCTGCAGATGTAAAAAACATTGTCATTTCGTTTTTTACGCTTTCAAAAGCACTTCTTCTATCCAATACTTGATTACAAAAACAGAGTGTATGTCTAGGAATATATTTGCCTAAAGGGTTAATACTGTCTAAAAATCATACAGATCATTATGTTCTAAACTGCTAAAATTGGGCCTATTTCTCAGCTTAGATTTTAGTACGCGGCATCAGTATGTTCTAAAAAGAAATGGGACGTATTCAAATTTGGGCAATATGGACTCTGAATCTATTGCGTGCCATAATTCAAATGAAAGTAAATTATTAAAAAACAAATGATCATGAAAAAAAAAGACACAAGCAATAAACTTGCTTTTAATAAAACGGCTATTACAGAGCTTAATGAAAGTCAACTTCAAGAAATAAACGGAGGTACTGATTCACTCAGAAGTATTTCTATTAAGATTTATGTTTTGACTTTACTTTAAAAATAATAACAACCTAATAATTAGAAAATGAAAAAACAAAACTCAAACAATAAGCTGATTTTTAATAAAACTGTCGTTGCAGAATTAAACGACACCCAGCTTCAAGATGTAAATGGCGGAAGCATCCTTTCATCTATACTTGTAATTGCTAGTATTGGACTAGGAATTCTAACTAGTCAAGCAGAGAATATCTAATAAATAAAATTATGAAAAAACAAAACTCAAACAACAAGCTTGCTTTCAATAAAGTAGCTGTTACAGAATTAAATGAAAATCAATTAAACGAGATCAACGGCGGAACATCAATAGATGGTGGCGGAGATACTTGTACAGGATGTTGCTGTGTGCAGACTTTACTTGCAGTAGCTTAATAAATCTATTAGTTTTTTTAACAATTAACTGAAGATAAAAACAATCCTAAAAAAGGAGTAACCCAAAAATCCTTAAAAGAGTAGGGAACAAAAATTAAATATAAAATTATGAAAAAGCAAAACGCAAACAACAAGTTAGCTTTCAATAAAGCTAGTGTTATCGAATTGAATGACAGCCAAATGCAATCTGTAGAAGGAGGAACCGTGACAGTCTCTTCATATTATTGTGTAGCTGCCATTAGTGCATCTATTTATTGGTTAATGGCTGATTAATGGCAACAATGAGTTATAAAAGCAATCGGATAGTTTTGATTTTTTTATTAGCCGCTTTGACAAGTTATATTATTGTTAGAGATTTTAAGAAGAAGCAATATTCTAAAAAAATTGAAATCGAAAATAAAACTGCAAAACAAAGCGATCTGAAAAGTCATAAAATAGAGTAAGAATAAATTGCCGCTAAAAAACAACCAAATGGGTATAAAATAGCAGACCTATTTTTATAGTGCTAACAGTATTTTAATCCCGTATCGTATCCCATATTGTATTGCTTAGACGACAATTTATTGAGATCTTAAATTTTATATTAAAACAAACAAGGAGAAACCTGAAAAGCCTGAAAAGAGTAAGGATTGAATTTAAAGTTTAAAAAATTATGAAAACGCAAAACCAAAACAACAAGTTAGTTTTTAACAAATCTGTACTTACAGAATTAAATGATGATTTATTAAAGGAAGTAAACGGAGGAGGTAGTGTTCTAGAAAGTTTCTTGGCTTCAGTAGCGATCAGTTATGAAATCACTAAAGATTTATTTGCTGACAAGTAATAGATTAGAATCCACACGATAAGTTACAATGAATGACAAGGAGTAACCCGAAAATCCTTAAAAGAGTAGGGAATAAAAATTAAATAATAAAATTATGAAAAAGCAAAATGCAAACAACAAATTAGCTTTCAATAAAGCTAGTGTTATCGAATTAAATGACAACCAAATGTATTCAGTAGATGGAGGAACTTCTCCAGTAGCAACTTCTTCAGGATATTGTTCAGCAGTCCTTGGTGGACTTGTTAGTGCAGGTATCGCTTGGTTAATGGCTGATTAATATAAACAATGAGTTGTGAAAGTAATCAGATACTTTTGACTTTTTTATTAGCCTTTCTGACAAGTTATATTATTGTTAGAGATTTTAAGAAGAAGCAATATTCTAAAAAAAATGAAATCGAAAATAAAACTGCAAAACAAAGTAATCTGAAAAGCCATAAAAAAGAGTAAGGACTAAATTTAAAATTTAAAATTATGAAAACGCAAAACCAAAACAATAAGTTAGTTTTTAACAAATCTGTAATTACAGAATTAAATGATGATTTATTAAAGGAGGTAAACGGAGGAAGTAGTGTTCTAGAAAGTTTCCTAGCATCAGTAGCGATCAGCTATCAAATCACTAAAGATTTATTTGCTGATAAATAATAAATCAAAAAACAAAACAGAAACAACATTATGATTTTTAATACGTCTGAACTTGCAGTATTAAAAACTATTACTAATAAACCGAGATAGTTTAAGGGGTGTTTTTGTAAAGTTATTAGAGACTCAATTAAGGATAGCACAATTGATTCTTAAAAAAACTATTTGCATTAATTTGCAGGTAGTTTTTTTTTATTGAGAATAAACTATAGATAATATTTTAATGGTTCAAAAAGTGATGGTTTTATTGTAGCGTTATTGATTTTAAAAATCAGATAACGCTTTTTTTTGTCATTAAAAACCATGAGAACTAACCGAAAGCATAAAGACTCGTAAAAATGCAAATGATATTTTATTTATCTAAAAATCAGCAATATAGCTCGTGTTTTTATATGCTTTTTTTATAAAAATAGGGATTCTTCACTTTTTTCTTCTTTAAATATTAGGTTCATTTGTCAAACAATTTAATACTAAAGAAATGAGCGATAATGAAATTTTTCCAAAAGAGATTTTAAACAGTACAGTTGAAAATCATATTATCAAGCATAATAAAAAAACTTCGCTTTTATTTGTGATTACTTTCTTAGCACTTTTAATTGCAGCGGTTTCTTTGCCTTTTATAGTTATAGATATTTATACGACAAGTAGAGGAAACATAATTCCGCAAGAAAAAAAACTTACGCTATACTCACCCATAAGTGGTAAAATATCTTTTTTTAATGTTGATGAAAATCAAAAGATAAAAAAAGGCGATACTCTACTAATAATAGAACACAATATATTAAAAGAAAGAGAAAATCTGAACATCGTTCAAAGTTCTGAAAACTTACGTTACTTAAATGATTTGAAGAATTTGATCGATCGAAATTACAATCAAATACAATCCGATCAATATAAAAGAGAGCTTTTAAAACATCAGCAAGAATTATATAATCTAGATGTTATTATTAAAAACACCCAATCCGATTTTAATAGAAAAGAATACTTGTTTCAAAAAGAAGTTATTTCTAAATCCGAATTTGAAAAAGCACAACTGGATCTGGATAAGATTAAAAACGACCGAATCAATTTAATTAAACAAACCGAATTATCCTGGCAAAAAGAATATACACAGCTAAGTCAGAATAATAAAAGTATTCATTCGAATCAAAAACAGTTAAAAGAAGAAGAAAATAATTATATGATAATTGCCCCCATAGATGGCGAATTAATAAACATGCAGGGTTTTCATAAAGGCAGCGGAATTGCAGCAGGAAACCCAATTGTTGAGATTTCTCCCGATAGGGATATTATTGTAGAAACCTACGTTAATCCGTCAGAAATAGGGTTTTTAAAAGAAGGTGGAGATGCCATATATCAGGTTGATGCTTTTAATTCAAATCAATGGGGTTTTGCAAGGGGTAAAATTATCGAAATAAGTAAAGATATTTTAATCATCAATAATGCTCCTTATTACAAAATTAAGAGCAGTCTAGAAAAAGACACTTTGTCTCTAAAAAATGGGGCGACAGGAAACTTGAAAAAAGGAATGAGTTTAACAAGCCGTTTTTTTCTAACTAAAAGAACTGCATATCAGTTATTATTTGACAAAGTAGACGATTGGTTTAATCCTTATAACAACAAAAATGAGTAAAATTGCAATAAAACAACATGATTCTTCAGATTGCGGTGCTGCTTGTTTAGCTTCAATTTCAGAACATTACAATTTAAGTCTGCCTATTTCGAGAATTAGACAATATGCGAATACCAATCAAAAAGGAACAACATTATTAGGGTTAAGAGAAGCTTCAGCAAAATTAGGATTTCTAGCCAAAGGAGTAAAAGTTGAATTTGAAGGATTAAGAGATATTCCGTTACCTGCCATATTGCATGTATTAATTATAAAAGACGGGCATGAATTTCCTCATTATATAGTGGCTTATAAAGTTACCAGCAAATATGTCCTTACAATGGATCCTGCGGTAGGCAAATTGGAAAAAAAGTCATTTGCTGAATTACAAAAAATATTTACTGGGTATGCTTTAATCTTAGTTCCTGATGATGACATTTTTAAAGAGAAAAACGAGAAAATATCAAATTTCAGAAGGATATTATTTTTATTAAAACCGCATAAGTACATTTTACTGCAAGCTATTATTGGAGCCGTTTTATATACGCTTTTAGGTTTTTCTGTTTCAATTTATGTTGGTAAGATTACAGATTTTGTACTAGTCAGCGGGAATAAAAGCTTGTTGAATTTAATGAGTGTAATTGTAATTGGCTGTTTGTTGCTTCAAATTATATACAGTGTTCTAAAAGATGTATTTATTCTAAAAACAAGCCAGCAAATAGATTCAAGATTAATCTTGGGATATTACAAGCATCTTTTTACAATGCCTCAAAAGTTTTTTGACACCATGCGAATTGGTGAAATTATGTCAAGAATTGGAGATGCCGTAAAAATTCGAGCCTTAATAAATGAAACTGCTTTAAGCGTTTCTGTTAACATTCTAATTGTCATTTTTTCGTTCGTTTTTATGTTTACTTTTTATTGGAAATTAGCTTTAATTATTTCATTGATAATTCCGTTTTATGTTGCTATTTACTTCATAACAAACAAGCTAAATAAAAAAGTAGAACGCGAAATAATGGAGAAAAACGCGCTTTTAGAATCTCAATTGGTAGAGTCTATAAAAAATATAGGTACTGTTAAAAGATTATCGTTGGAAGATTTCTCTAAAATAAAAACAGAATTAAAATTTATTGATTTGCTTAAAAGCATTTATAAATCTGGATTGAATGGAATTTTTTCAAGAACATCTACAGATTTTGTTTCCAGATTATTCACTATAATCCTTTTATGGGTAGGAACTTATTATACAATTGATGGCGAAATTACACCAGGAGAATTGTTTTCGTTCTACTCTATTATTGGATATTTTACTGGTCCGGCAGCACAATTGATTGGGACTAATCAGGCAATTCAGAATGCAATGATTGCTTCAGACCGTTTGTTTGGAATTATGGATCTTGATCGTGAAGAAATGGAATCTAAAGTAAATCTAACCGCACATAATTTTGATGATATCAAATTTAAAAACATCGATTTCTCTTATGAATTAGGAAGATACATTTTTAAAGATTTGAATTTAACAATCAAGAAAGGTCAATTTACAGCTTTGGTTGGAGAAAGCGGAAGCGGAAAAAGTACAATTGCCTCATTAATTCAAAATATTTATGCTCCAAAAGAAGGTAAAATATTAATTGGGGAATATGATCTGAATTATATCTCTAAACAAAGTATCAATTCATTAATTACCACAGTGCCTCAAAATGTAGAGCTTTTTGATGGGACCATTGCTTTTAACATTGCAATCGGACAATCCAATCCAGACATGGAAAAAATAATTAATGTGAGTAAAAAAGTGGGAGCTTATGATTTTATTGAGGCTTTACCAAATGGATTTAATACTTATTTAGGCGAGTTTGGAGCTAATTTGTCAGGAGGAGAAAGACAAAGAATCGCTTTTGCAAGAGCACTCTATAAAGATCCAGAAGTGCTTATTCTTGATGAAGCTACTTCAGCTCTTGATTCGGAATCAGAGTTGGTAATAAAAAATCTGGTAGAAGATTTAAGAGCACAGGGAAAAACAATAATTGTAATTGCGCACAAGTTGCAGTCGATAAAAAAAGCAGATGTTATCTATGCCTTTAAAAAAGGTGAAATCATTGAGTCAGGTTCTCATGAAGAGTTGCTAAATAAAAAAGAATACTATTATAAAATGTGGAACAATATAATTGTTGAATAAGGAAAATTTAAAAAAATGAAAAATTACTCTTTTACAAAAACAGCTATTGTAAGAACTCCAATTGAAGAAAAACAATTGGATATTACTTGGGAGAAGATTTTAGAAATCTTTTCAAAAAAAGAAAACAGAGAAGCATTATTTATTGGTTCTCCAAACATCTACAAAGCGCTTTTATCTTGGGAAAAAGGAGAAGCTTTTCAGACTGAAGATGACTTGAAAAACTTAAAGGGATCTTTGTATAAATATGTTTCCCGTTTGTCAAACAGAAGTACGCCTTTTGGAATGTTTGCTACTGTGTCAGCTGTAGATGTGAACTCGGAAACTGACTTGAATGTTAAGGAGAGCGTTTTTGGCAGGTTTACTAAATTTGATATGTATTTCTTAGGGAGCTTTCTGCCTGTGATCTTGCAAAATGATGCTATACAAAAGGTTTTAAAATACCATAGTAACAACTCAATTTACACCGTTTTTGATAAATATAGGTATGTAGAATACTATTTCAAAGACAATGTTAGATTTCATAAAATTTCTGAAGTAGAAATCAGTGAATATCTGGAAGAAATATTCACGAAAGCTAAAAACGGAGTTTTGTTAAGTGAATTGGTAAATAATTTGGTTTCTGATGAAATCACGGAAAATGAAGCCAAAGAATTTATCAATACTCTTATACAAAGTCAATTTATCGTAAGTGAACTTGAGTTTACCATAACGGGAGAAGATTATCTGGATAAATTAGTAAAAGTATTTTCGGAAAAACGATTTGATTTTTATGAAGCACAGGTTATCAAAGAATTAATTACTAATCTAAAAACAAAAATTAATACCCTTGATGAAAATAATACTAATGATCCTGTTTTATATACTGAAATTCATGAATTAGTAAATGAGGAACTAAATCATGTTGATGTTTCAAAATTATTCCAGGTTGATAGTTTTAGAAAGATAGAGAATGGTTCTATTAGTTTTAAAACTTTAAAAAAACTACGTCCTGCACTAACAGTTCTAAATAAATTGCAGTCGAAATACAACAATGCCAATTTGAATGATTTTAAGAAAAAATTTCAAGAACGTTTTGAAGAATATGAACAGCCATTGGTAAGCGTTCTAGATCCGGACATTGGTATTGGTTACGGAAGACAGTCTGGAGCAAAATCTCCTTTGGTTGACGAATTGCTAATCAACACCGAACAGTCTGATGTGAATCAGATTTCAATGGATACAAAAAAGGCGTTTATATTCAAAAAATTGATTCAGGCTACAAAAAATAACCTTCAGTCTATCGAAATTACAGATGACGAAGTCAATAAATTTGAAGAAAATGAATCTTTATACCCAGATACTTTTTCAGCATTTGTAAATGTTTTTCATGAAGATGGAGTTGAAAAAATCAATTTAAAAACAGCTAGTGGTCCATCTGCAAACGGATTAATAGGAAGATTTAGCCATTTAGATACCAAAATTCTAGATTTATGCAATGAAGTAACTGCAATTGAAAATCAACTGCAACCAGACAAAATTATTGCCGAAATAGTACACTTGCCTCAGGCGAGAACAGGGAATATCTTATACAGAAATTTTCAAAGAGAATATGAAATTCCGTATTTAGGAAATGCATCTGTAGAAAAAGAGAATCAAATTATGATTGAAGATCTTTATGTTTCAGTTAAAGGAGGAAAAATCGTTTTGCGCTCTAAAAAGCTCAATAAAGAAATTATTCCAAGACTAAGTAATGCACATAACTATAGTGCAAATGCATTGCCAATCTATCATTTTCTTTGTGATCTTCAAAATCAAAACTCTTTTGGATTTGGATTTAGCTGGGGGGCACTTCAAAATCAGTTTGATTTTTTACCACGATTAACTTATAAAGATGCGGTTTTAAGCAGAGCTACCTGGAACATCAGTAAAACTGAAATTGAAAGTATTCTGGCAGTTAGTGAATCAAAAAACATTGAATTTATTCGAAATTTCGTAGCACAGAGAAACATTCCGGATCTTGTATATTTTACTCAGGGAGATAATGAAGTGTTGATTAATTTCAAAAATGATTTGAGCTGTAATGTTTTTTACTTTATGCTCAAAGGTGAAAAATTCGTTCAATTAAAAGAGTTTTTCTTCGCTGAAGATACTATAACAGGCACTTATTGTAATGAAATAATTTTTACGGCGCATAAAAATATCGATCAAAAACAAGAAGCTGACACCACAATTCAGTTTGTATCGAAAGAGTCTAAGTCAAATGTTATTCCTTCATTTTCAATAGGAGAAAAATGGCTTTACTATAAGTTTTACTGCGGAGAAAGAGCAGGAGAAGAGGTTCTAAATAGAGCGATAAACCCAATTGTCGAAGAATTAAAGTCAAGTGATTTAATCGATAAATGGTTTTTTATTCGTTATCATGATACTCAGGGACATCATATCAGATTCCGTGTTTTGTTAAAAAAGACAGATTCTTTTACAGATTGTATTCAAATCGTTAAAAAGCATATCGAGCCTCTTGAAAAAATGAAAATAATCTGGAAAACACAAACAGATAATTATCTTAGAGAGTTGCAGAGATATGGTTATGAGGTTATCGAAGAAACTGAAACCTTGTTTCATAATGATAGCGAGTGTACTTTGCAGTTTACTGATATGATTGAAGGAGATTCGGGAGAAAAAGTAAGATGGCTGTTCTCCTTATTGTCTATTGATCACTTTTTAGATGATTTCAATATTGGCCTTGAAAGTAAAGTCAAATTGTTTAATGTGGCCAAAACCAGTTTTGGAAAAGAATTTAATCGTTCTGGAAAACTTAATAAACAGATTAATGAAATGTTTGTAACTCATGAATCTGAAATTGAAGCTTTCTTAGACAGAAACAATATCGATGAAATGTATGAGCCATTAAATCAAATTCTTAAACAGCGTTCAGACAAAAATGTCGATGCTATCGCTACAATAAAAAGAAGTAGCGAAGACCAACGTCTTCCTACACTGCTTTTTAATATCATGTTAAGTTATGTCCACATGATTTGTAATCGAATTTTTATAACTAAACAAAGAGCACACGAAATGGTTGTTTATGATTATTTGTATAAATATTACAGTAAAAAATTGCACGCAAGTAAAACACTTAAAGAAAAAGCAGAATTAATAAACTAAAATTATGAGAGCATTAGCAGTAGTAACTTCTTCTTTATTTGATAAAATAGAAGACAGTCAAAAACATTTAATCGAAATTGATAACTTAAAAATTCCTATTGCTTTCATTGAAGGAACTCCTCCTAATTTTGAAGCTGATTCTGATAAATACGCGAATTTTGTTTTAGTAAAAAAATCAAGTTTCTCTTTAAATTATAGAGATTTAGGCGTAATTGAAGGTGCATGGAAAAAATTGAATGCTGAAAAAGAGGATACTTTTTACGCCATTGGATCTGATTTTTCAGGACACGTGGCAGCTATTGGTAAAAATGTAACCACATTAGCAGTAGGTGATTTAGTGATGGGTAATTGCTTTTATCCTGAATCTGAAAATGGAACTATCCCAGGAATTCCCTCTAATCATTCTAGTAAAGAATATGAAATATATCATTGGGGAAAACTAATCAAAGTACCAGATTATATTTCCAGTGTCGAAGCTGGAGCGATGAGTATCGGAATTCAAACGGCTACGGCAATGATTAGAAAAGCCAATATCAAAAAAGGAGATAATGTATTGGTAACATCAATTACATCTAATACTTCTTTCTTTTTCCTAAATGCGCTTTGGAATCTGGATTGCAATGTTTACGGATTATCTTATTCAGGGAAAAATACAGAAATAGTGCGTGAGCATTTTACTTTTATTAAAGATGTTTTTGGGATAAAGGAAAATAAAATACCCGAAAAAATATTTTTTGATGTCGTTTTGGATGCCTTTTCAGACACATATTTGCCTATTTTGTCTTCAAAATTAAATTTGCATGCACGATACGTGACTTGTGGCATTTTTAATCAGTCATCAGATAAAATAACTAATGTAAAACCAATAAATTTACCTTTATTGATTGCCAATTTAATGATTCGTAATGTGAGTTTTATTGGTAATTGTTTGGGAACAACGGAGGATTTGCTGACAGGTATTGAAAGCTATAAAACACATAAAATAAAGATTGATTCTATTTTTACAGATGGCGATACTTTGGCTGAGTTTATCAATAAAACCTATAATTTAGGATCTGATAAATTCGGGAAGGTTGTTTATCAATATACTTAATTCGGGGGAAAAGTCTATTTATAATAATTTCGAAACCAAACCTTCTGCCATTCTCTCTTTAGAATCAAGAAAGCAACTTGTTCGGCCAGAATAACCAAATCTGATCCGTCAAGTTGTTTGATTTCGTTTTCGGGAACGTCAATGATGTAGAGAAGATTTAAGTATTCAGCAAATTTGTACTGAATCATTCGGTAGACTTTTTCGTGAAGCTGAATCTTTAATTCGTCTGGCGAAATGCTTAACGGAAAATCGATTCCTTCATTGGCCAGATTAAAATCTTTATTAATTTGCTCAATAAGATTCAAATATAAAGTCTCTGCCTGCGCTTGCTCTAATAATGATTCGGTATTTACTGGTGCTACAAACATGTGATTTTAGATTTTTGATTGCTGATTGTAGATTTTTTTCTGA
>Ga0182006_1001371_pt1 | contig 14825 bp, 13 predicted proteins | sample Sormic07211104_1_FD_123022 | JGI IMG/M metagenome (GOLD analysis project Ga0182006, IMG submission 123022) | Rhizosphere microbial communities from Sorghum bicolor, Mead, Nebraska, USA - 072115-104_1 MetaG | ecosystem: Host-associated > Plants > Roots > Rhizosphere | place: USA: Nebraska...
CAAGACGGCAAGCTGGGCATCGAAGACATGACCGGCGGCACGTTCTCCATCTCGAATGGCGGCACCTTCGGCTCGATGCTCTCGACCCCGATCATCAACCCGCCCCAGTCGGCCATCCTCGGCGTGCACGCCACCAAGGACCGCGCCGTCGTCGAGAACGGCCAGATCGTCGTTCGCCCGATGAACTACCTCGCCATGAGCTACGACCACCGCATCATCGACGGCCGTGAAGCCGTGCTGGGCCTGGTCGCCATGAAGGAAGCGCTGGAAGACCCGTCGCGCCTGCTGTTCGACATCTGATCCGGGAGAAAGAACCAGATGGCAAACAAGCAATTCGACGTCGTCGTCATCGGCGGCGGCCCCGGCGGCTACATTGCGGCGATCCGCGCCGCGCAACTGGGCTTCAACGTGGCCTGCATCGACGAGTGGAAGAACGGCAAGGGCGGCCCCGCACCGGGCGGCACCTGCACCAACGTCGGCTGCATCCCCTCGAAGGCGCTGCTGCAATCGTCGGAGCACTTCGAGCAGGCCGGCCACCACTTCGCGGACCACGGCATCAAGGTCGAAGGCCTGGGCCTCGACATCGACAAGATGCTGGCCCGCAAGGACCAGGTCGTGAAGCAGAACAACGACGGCATCCTGTATCTGTTCAAGAAGAACAAGATCAGCTTCTTCCATGGCCGCGGCTCGTTCGTGAAGACCGATGCAGCCGGCTACGAGATCAAGGTGGCGGGCGCCGCCGAAGAGTCGATCAGCGGCAAGCACATCATCGTGGCCACGGGCTCCAATGCCCGCGCGCTGCCGGGCACGCCGTTCGACGAGGAGAACATCCTCTCGAACGACGGCGCGCTGCGCATCGGCGCTGTGCCGAAGAAGCTGGGCCTGATCGGTTCGGGTGTCATCGGCCTCGAGATGGGTTCGGTGTGGCGCCGCCTCGGCGCGGAAGTCACGGTGCTCGAAGCACTGCCGACGTTCCTGGGCGCTGTGGACGAGCAGATCGCCAAGGAAGCCAAGAAAGCCTTCGACAAGCAGAAGCTCAAGATCGAGCTCGGCGTGAAGGTCGGCGAGATCAAGTCGTCGAAGAAGGGCGTGAGCGTTGCCTGGACCAACGCCAAGGGCGAAGCCCAGACGCTGGAAGTCGACAAGCTGATCGTGTCGATCGGCCGCGTGCCCAACACCATCGGCCTGAATGCCGAAGCCGTGGGCCTGAAGCTCGACGAGCGCGGCGCCATCAACGTCGATGACGACTGCAAGACCAACCTGCCCAACGTCTGGGCCATCGGCGACGTGGTGCGCGGCCCGATGTTGGCGCACAAGGCCGAGGAAGAGGGCGTTGCCGTGGCGGAGCGCATCGCGGGCCAGCATGGCCACGTGAACTTCAACACGGTCCCGTGGGTGATCTACACCAGCCCCGAGATCGCATGGGTCGGCCAGACCGAGCAGCAGCTCAAGGCCGCGGGCCGTGCATACAAGGCCGGCACCTTCCCGTTCCTCGCGAACGGCCGCGCACGCGCGCTGGGCGACACGACCGGCATGGTCAAGTTCCTGGCCGACGCAGCGACCGACGAGATCCTGGGCGTGCACATCGTGGGTCCGCAAGCGAGCGAACTGATCTCCGAAGCCGTGGTGGCGATGGAGTTCAAGGCCAGCGCGGAAGACATCGCGCGTATCTGCCATGCGCACCCGTCGCTGTCGGAAGCCACGAAGGAAGCGGCACTCGCCGTGGACAAGCGCACGCTGAACTTCTGATCTCACCGATCTTTTGACCAGCGTCAAACAGGCCTACGAGGCGGAACTCGCTACGCGCGGGTTCAGGAGCGATCCCGCGCAGCTGCGCGCCGTGGAGGCGCTGGATCGCTGCGCCAACGAATGGGCCGCCTACAAGGCCCAGCGCTCGAATGCGCTGAAGAAGTTCATCAACCGGCCGGAGCTCCCGCGCGGCGTCTACATGTACGGTGGCGTCGGTCGGGGCAAGAGCTTCCTGATGGACCTGTTCTTCAATGCGGTGCCGCTGCGGCGCAAGACGCGCCTGCACTTTCACGAGTTCATGCGGGAAGTGCACCGCGAGCTGCGCGAGTTGCAGGGCACGGTGAACCCGCTCGACGAGCTGGGGCTGCGCATATCGAAGCGCTACAAGCTGATCTGCTTCGACGAGTTCCATGTGGCCGACATCACCGACGCGATGATTCTTCATCGGCTGCTGGTGTCGCTGTTCGAGAACGGCGTGGGCTTTGTCACCACCTCGAACTTCAAGCCCGACGATCTGTATCCCGGTGGCTTGCACCGCGACCGCATCCTGCCGGCCATTGCGCTCCTGAACGAGAAGCTAGAAGTGCTGAGCGTCGACAACGGCACCGACTACCGGCGTCGCACGCTCGAACAGCTGCGCATGTACCTCACGCCGAACGACGGTGCCGCCGAGAAGGAGATGCGCAAGGCCTTCGACAAGCTGGCCGAGACGGCTGACGAAAACCCGATCCTGCACATCGAGCAGCGCGAGATCCGCGCACTGCGCAAGGCCGGCGGCGTGGTCTGGTTCGATTTCAAGACGCTGTGCGGCGGTCCGCGCTCGCAGAACGACTACCTCGAGATCGCCAGCCAGTTCCACACGGTGCTGCTGTCCGACGTGCCGCACATGCCGGTGCGCATGGCCTCGGAAGCGCGTCGTTTCACCTGGCTGGTCGACGTCTTGTACGACCGGCGCTGCAAGCTCATCATGTCGGCTGAGGTTCCGCCCGAGGCGTTGTACACGGAAGGGCCGCTGTCGCACGAGTTTCCGCGCACGGTCTCCCGGCTCACCGAAATGCAATCGAGCGAGTTTCTCGCCCTCGAACGCCGCATCGTCGACACCCGACTCACATGAAAAAAATCGCTCTTGCCCTGCTGATGACGTTGGCCAGCCTTCCGCTGTGGGCACAGTCCAATGCCGCTACGGGCAGTGCCGACCTCGAGGCCGAGAAGCGCCGGCTCTCCAGCGAGCGCGAGGTCATCGAGAAGCGTTTTGTCGAAGAGCGGGCCGCCTGCTACAAGAAGTTCGCGGTGGAAGACTGCCTGCGCGAGAGCCGGAGCCGGCGTCGCAAGGAAACCGACAATATCAAGCGGCAGGAAACAGCGATCAACGACATCCAGCGCCAGCGCAGCGGCGCGGCCGAGCTGCAAAAGCTTGACCAGAAGGCCGGCACCCAGCGCCCGCAGGACACCCGCGAGAAGCAGGAGGAGTCGATCCAGGGCCAGAGGGACCGCGAGCAGCGCGCGGCCGACCATGCGGCCAGCCGCGCCGCCACGGCCGCCGATGCTGCCGAGCGCGAACGCCAGTTTCGGTCCAAGCAGCAGGCCCATTCCGACGAGCAGGCCAAGGCCGCCCAGCGGCAGGCCGAGGCGCCTGCCGCCGTCAAGCGTTTCGAAGACAAACAGAAGCGGGCCGAAGAGCACAGGGCCAGCCGCGAGCGGCAGAACGCCAATCGCAGCAAGCCGCGCGCGGCGCCGCTGCCGCTGCCGCTGCCGCCGCCGCCGGCCGCACCCTGAGCGGGGCAAGAAGGCAGGGGCGCCGCTCAGGCGGTTGTCGCCGGCAGCGGATCGAACTTCAGGACGACAATCGAGATGTTGTCGCCCGTGCCCCGGGCTCGACGGCGCGCTTCACCCACCAGGATTTCGACCGCATCGCGCGGCGGCTGCGCGTACAGCACGCTCGCCAGCTCTTCGGGGCTGAAGTAATGCCACAGTCCGTCGCTGCAGGCCATCAGCAGGTCGCCCGGTTCCATCTTCGGAATGTAGTAGGGGTCGATGGGCGGCGGCGTGGTCGTCATGCCCAGGCAGCCGAGCAGGATGTTGCCTTGCGGATGGACGTTGGCCTGGGCCTCGGTGATCTGGCCGCGGTCGATCAGCACCTGCACGTACGAATGGTCGCGCGTGCGCTTGACGAGCTGCCCGTCATGGAAGTGATAGATGCGCGAGTCGCCGGCATGGATCCAGGCACAGTCGCCCTTGGGGGTCATGAGGAAGGCCGCGAGCGTGCTGTGCGGCTCCTGTTCGCTGGAAACGGCGGTGAGCTTGATGACCGTGTGCGAGTCTTCGAGGATCTGCTTCAGCACGGCTTCGGGGTCGTCGCGGCTGGGCTGGTAGCGGGCGAAGAGCTGGCGTGCCGTCATCAGCACCTGATCGGAGGCCTTGCGCCCGCCGCTGCGCCCGCCCATGCCGTCGGCCACGATGCCCAGCACGCAGCCAGGCACGCGCGGATGGCTCATCATCAGCACCTGGTCTTGTTGGTACGGGCGGTCTCCCTTGTGGAGTCCGGTGGCCGCGGCGAGTCGAAAGCCTTGGGTCATGAGGCATATGCGCCGAAGCGCGTGTTTCTGTCTTCTCGGAGATTCGTGTCAGGACGTATTATCGAATGAACATGCGCCGCGAAAACCTCGCAGCCGCTCCCCACCGTTGGACTCCAATCTTCACTCCCTTTCCCGCCAGCTGATCGAATTGCGCATCGAGCATGCCGATCTCGACGCCACCATCGACCGGCTGGCCGAGGGCTCGCCGCAAGACGAGCTGTTGCTGCGGCGCCTGAAAAAGCGCCGCCTCGCACTGCGCGACCAGATCGCGCGCCTCGAAAACGACCTCGACCCGAAAGAGCCGGCGTGACGGGGGCGCTCGAAGACCAGGTGCGCGACGCCTTCGCGCAGGACGGTGCGCTGTCGCGTGCCGCCGAGCAGTTCCGCGAGCGCGCGGGTCAGACCGAGATGGCGATAGCCGTGGCCCGCATCATCGACCAGGGCGGCGTGCTGGTGGTCGAAGCGGGCACCGGGGTGGGCAAGACTTTTTCGTATCTCGTGCCGGCCCTGCTGAGCGGCGAACGCGTACTGCTCTCGACCGCCACCAAGACGCTGCAGGACCAGCTGTTCGGCCGCGACCTGCCGCGTCTTGTCGAAGCCTTCGGGCTGCCAGTGCGCACCGCGCTGCTCAAGGGGCGCGGCAGCTATCTTTGCCTGCACCGGCTCGATCTGGCGCGCCACGATGCCTCATTGCCTGAACGCGGCAGCTTGCGCACGCTCGCCAAGATCGAGCAGTGGTCGAAGGCCACGCGCACCGGCGACCTGGCCGAGCTGCCGGGGCTGGATGAGCGCTCGCCGCTGATCCCGCTGATCACCTCCACGCGAGAGAACTGCCTGGGCGCGCAATGCCCGCAGTTCAAGCCCTGCCATGTCAACCTGGCACGGCGCGAGGCGCTGGCGGCCGACATCGTGGTCATCAACCACCATCTGTTCTTTGCCGACCTCGCGGTGCGCGAGACCGGCATGGCGGAGCTTCTGCCGACCGTGAGCGTGGTGGTGTTCGACGAAGCGCACCAGCTCAACGAAACCGGCGTGCAGTTTCTCGGTGCGCAGCTCGGCAGCGGGCAGGCGCTCGACTTTGCGCGCGACATGCTGGGTGCCGGCCTGCAGCATGCGCGCGGCCTGGTCGACTGGCAGCAACTGGTCGCGGCAGTCGAGCGCGCCGCGCGCGAACTGCGGCTCGTGGTCGGCAAGCAATGGCCCGGCGCCAAGCTGCGCTGGCTGGGTGCCTCGCCCGAGGGTGTCGATCCCGATGCGTGGCAGCAAGCGCTGGACGACCTGCTGCAAGCGTTCGAGCTGTCGGCCGAGGGGCTCGCCACCGTCAGCGAAATCTCGCCTGACTTCGTGCGGCTGCACGAGCGGGCCCGCCAACTCGCGAAGCGCATCGCGCGCTTCGCCCTGCCATGCGAGATCGATTCGGTGCGCTGGGTCGATGTGGGCTCGCAGCTGCGGCTCATCGAATCGCCGCTGGACATCGCCGACGCCATGCGCAAGCGGGTGCTCAAGATCGCCGAGGCAGGCTCCGATGCGGCCGATGGCGACGACGAGGATCTCGACGGCTATGGCGAGCGGCCGGCGCGCGAGACGGCGGCGCAGCAAGATGGCGGCCGCGCCTGGGTCTTCACCTCCGCAACGCTGGGCGACGAGCCCACGCTGCGCTGGTTCACCGAGCCCTGCGGCCTGCAGGACGCGGAAGTACTGCGCGTGCAAAGCCCGTTCGACTATGCCTCGCAGGCTGCGCTCTATGTGCCGCGTGCGTTTCCCAAGCCCAACGATCCGTCGCACAGCCAGCGCGTCGCGCAACTGGCCGCGCGCGGCGCGACCGAGCTGGGCGGCCGCACGCTGGTGCTGACGACCACGCTTCGCGCACTGCGCACCATCGGCGACGAGATGAGGCAGCAGTTCGAACTGCTCGACGCGCAAGCGCGCCCCGAGGTGCTGGTGCAGGGCGAGCTGCCCAAGCGCGTGCTGATGGATCGCTTCCGCGAAGGCGCGAGCGCCGGGCGCGCAGGCTGCGTGCTGGTGGCGTCGGCCTCGTTCTGGGAAGGCTTCGACGCACCGGGCGATGTGTTGCAACTGGTGGTGATCGACAAGCTGCCGTTCCCGCCGCCGAACGATCCGCTGGTCGAGGCGCGCTCACAGCGTCTTGAAGCGCAGGGCCGCAGTTCGTTTGCCGACTATTCGCTGCCCGAGGCGGCCGTGGCGCTCAAGCAGGGGGCGGGCCGATTGATTCGGCGCGAAACCGACAGCGGCGTACTGGCGATCTGCGATACGCGGCTGGTGGCCATGGGCTACGGCCGCCGGTTGCTGGCGGCGCTGCCACCGATGCGGCGGCTCGAAAACGAATCGGATTTCGAGGCCGCGCTGGACGCACTCAAGACTTAGTTAGGGGCTACCAGAGCTTCCACCAGGGATCGTCCTTGCCCTTGAAGCCGTTCGCGAGGTAGGTGCTCTTCGGATAGTTGGTGGTCAGCACGCGTTGGGTGTCGTCGCGCAGGTCCTTCATGCCGAGGGCGTCGTACGACTTCACCATGATGTACAGGGCTTCTTCGAGCGCCGGTACTTCGCGGTAGTCGGACAGCGCGACCTGGGCGCGGTTGATGGCCGCCAGGTAGGCGCCGCGCGAATAGTAGTAGCGCGCCACGTGAACTTCGTACTGCGCGAGCGAGTTCACGATGTAGTTCATGCGCTGGCGCGCGTCAGGGGTGTAGCGCGACTCGGGGAAGCGCGTGACGAGGTCCTTGAACGACTCGAAAGATTCCTTGGCGGCCTTCTGGTCGCGCTCGGACAGGTCCTGGCGCGTCATGAACGCGAACATGCCAAGGTCGTCGTTGAAGTTGATCACGCCCTTGAGGTAGAGCGCATAGTCGATGGCGGGGCTCGCCGGATGCAGCTTCATGAAGCGGTCGACGGTGGCGATGGCGTTCGCCTTTTCGCCCGACTTGTACTGAGCGTAGGCCTTTTCGAGCTGCGCCTGCTGCGCGAGCGGCGTGCCGGCGGCGCGGCCTTCGAGCTTCTCGTACAGCGGCACGGCCTTGTCGTAGGCGCCCGATCCGGCCTCGTCCTTGGCTTCCGAATAGATACGGTTGGGGCTCCAGTTGGCGGTCTTGTCGACGGAGGTCGACGAGCAGCCAGCAGCCAGCACAGCCGCGGCGCTGAGCGCGATCCAGGCGGGGACCGATAATTTGGCGCGAAACATCACATACGGCTTTCGTGAAACAGTTGCCCTCAATTATATCGACCGACCCTTTGGGCAATACCCCCGAGGCACTGGAGGTGCCCGAGTTCGAGGAGGGGGCCGATCCGATCGAACCCAGCGAGCAGCGGCCCTTCGTCATCGACCCGGCCCAGCACGGCCAGCGGCTCGACCGCGCGCTCGCCGCGCTGGTGCCCGAGTTTTCCCGCAGTTACCTGCAGCAGTTGATCGAGGCTGGCGCTGTCGAGCTGCAGGGCCGCACGCTGACCAAGGTCTCGGCCACCGTCAAGGCGGGACAGGCCGGCCGCATCGAGCTTCGTCCCACGCCCCAGAGCCAGGCCTTCCGGCCCGAGCCGATGGACATCGTCACCGTGCACGAGGACGAACACCTGCGCATCGTCGACAAGCCCGCCGGCCTGGTCGTGCACCCGGCGCCGGGACACTGGAGCGGCACGCTGCTCAATGGCCTGCTGGCGCTGGACCCGAAGGCTGTGCTGCTGCCGCGCGCCGGCATCGTGCACCGGCTCGACCGCGACACCAGCGGCCTGATGGTGGTGGCGCGCACCCGGGCCGCCATGGATGCGATGGTGGCGCTGATCGCTGCGCGCGAGGTCAAGCGGCAGTACCTGGCCATCGGCCACAAGCCGTGGGAGGGTGCCGCGGGCCGGCAGGTCGACGCCCCCATTGGGCGCGATCCGCGCAACCGGCTGCGCATGGCCGTGGTCGATCTCGAGCGGCATGCGGGCAAGACGGCGCGCACGCTGATCGAGCGGCTCGACAGCAACGCCGAAGGCTGCGCCGTGCGCTGCACCCTCGAAACGGGGCGCACCCACCAGATCCGCGTGCACATGGCGTCGATCGGCCATCCGCTGGTGGGCGATGCGCTCTACGGCGGGGCGCCGGCTGCCGGGCTGTCGCGGCAGGCGCTGCATGCATTCAGGCTGGCCTTCGTGCATCCCGTCACACAAGCGGCGCTGGAGTTCCGCTCGCCGCCGCCCGCCGACCTCGTCCAGGCTTTGCGGGCCTGGGGGCTGGATTACAATCGCGCCTGACGGCCCGAGAGCCGCGCCGGTCACCCGAGGCCGGCCTTGCGTTGCATTTGCCGCGTGCCTGCAGCGCCTACTCCTTTCATCCTTCTGAACTAGCGCCCCGAGGCGCCTTTTCCCGGATAACGCGAACCATGAATACGGCGGATGCCAAGCGCATTCTCGAAACCGCCTTGATCTGTTCGAGCCAGCCGTTGCCGGTGCGCGATATGCGCGTGCTGTTCGACGACGAGCTGGGCGTGGACACCATCAAGGTGCTGTTGCTCGAATTGCAGGAAGACTGGGCGCAGCGCGGCCTGGAGCTGGTGAGCGTCGGCAGCGGCTGGCGTTTCCAGAGCCGGCCCGAGATGCGCGACCACCTCGATCGCCTGCACCCCGAGAAGCCGCCGCGCTACACCCGCGCCGCACTCGAGACGCTGGCCATCATTGCCTACCGGCAGCCGGCCACGCGCGGCGACATGGAAGACATTCGTGGCGTGACGATCAACTCGCTGATCCTCAAGCAGCTGGAAGACCGCGGCTGGGTCGAGGTCATCGGCCATCGCGAAACGGTCGGCCGTCCGGCGCTGTATGCAACCACGCGCCAGTTCCTCGACGACCTGGGCCTGGCCTCGTTAGACCAGTTGCCACTGATCGAAACGCCCGCGCAGCAGGCAGCGCTGGTCGATGCCCTCGAGCAGGCGTCCGGCGAGCAGCAGGGGTTGCCCATCGATGCCGCGCCCGAGATCGAAGCGCTGGCAGAGGGCGATGCGGATGCATCGGGGATGGCAGAGCTGGAGTCTTCCGCCGCCGAAGCCGCCGAGGCGCAGTTTGCCGAGAACGCCGCAGGCACCGAATCTCCCATCGAGCCCGAACCCGAGCTCGCGCCGGAACCCGAATCCATACCCGAGCCCGAGTCCGCTCAGGCACCGTCGCCAGAACCCGATGCCCCGTCCCAGGACGAGGTCGATCCCCACGCTCCCTCTCCCGGAAAAACCTCATGAGCACAACCGACACCGAAGACGCGGCGATGCTGCCGGCCGAGCCCGAAGTCAAAAAGAAGAAAAGGGCGGCCCCGTCCAGGAAGGCCGCGGGTGATGCTATTGAATCGGTAGCGCCGGAGGCAGCTGCGCAGGAAATCGCTGCACCGGTGGAGGCCGAGGCGCCCAAGAAACCGAGAGCGCCCCGCAAGAAGAAGCCGGTCGAGCCGTCCATGGCGGATGAAGCGGTGGCTTTGCCTGTTGCACAGCCCCCCGAGGCGATCGCGCCGGCGGTCGTTGCCGCCGAGGAAGCTCCGGTTGTCGCCGTCGCCGCTGAAGAGGCCCGCAATCCCGCACCGGTCGAAGCCGATCGCAACAGCAGCGATGACGGCGAAGAAGAGCGGGACGAAGACGAAGAAGAGCCCGACGAGGAAGAGGACGACCTCGACCGCGCCCGCCGCGCCGCAGAGCGCGAACAGCGCAACGCGCCGCCGCCCGAGCCGATCCGTTTCTCGGACGTCATCTCCGGCCAGTTCGACGCCGACGAAGAAAGCCCCGAAGTCCCGCCGCTCAAGCGCGTGCTTCTGCCCGAGGCGGATTCGCCCAAGCTGCACAAGGTGTTGGCCCAGGCCGGCCTGGGCTCGCGGCTCGAAATGGAGCAGCTGATTCTTCAGGGCCGCATTTCCGTCAACAACGAGCCGGCCCACATCGGCCAGCGCATCCAGTACGGCGATCAGGTCAAGATCAACGGCAAGCCGATCCGCTACCGCATCGCGCCTCCGCCGCCGCGCGTGATCGCGTACCACAAGCCCGTGGGCGAGGTGGTCACGCACGACGATCCGCAGAACCGCCCGACCGTGTTCCGCAAGCTGCCGCGCCTGCAGCAGGGCAAGTGGCAGTCGGTCGGGCGCCTCGACCTGAACACCGAAGGGCTGCTGCTGTTCAGCAGCTCCGGCGACCTGGCCAACCAATTGATGCACCCGCGCTTCGGCCTGGAGCGCGAGTACGCGGTCCGTGTGCTGGGCGCGCTCACCAGCGAAGAAAAGCAGAAGCTGCTCGACGGGGTGCGCCTCGACGACGGCATGGCGCAGTTCGGCACCATCGAGGATGGCGGCGGCGAAGGCTCGAACTGCTGGTATCGCGTGACCATTTCCGAAGGCCGCAATCGCGAGGTGCGCCGCCTGTTCGAGTCGGTGGGCCACGCGGTCAGCCGGCTGATCCGCATCCGCTACGGCGCCATGGTGCTGCCGCGCGGCCTGAAGCGCGGCGCCTGGATGGAACTCGACGAGCGTGATATCCGCGCGCTGTTCCAGGCTTCCGGCGGCGCGGTTGCCCGGCCCGGCCCGCAGCAGCGTGGCCCGGGGCAGGAGGGTGGTGGCGGCAATGGCCGAAGCGGGCGCAACAAGAAGCGCCGCGGCAATCGCAATGGTGGTGGCGGCCAGCAGCCGCGCGACATGCGCGATGCTCGCGACGAAGGCAGCCGGGAAGCGCCGATCCCGAATCCGCTGGGCGATGGTCGTCCGCCGCGCGGTGACCGGGGTGGCCGTCCCAATCGTGGCGGTGGCAACGGCGGTCCGCCCCAGGGGCAGGGACGCCGCGGCAACAGCGGCAACCGCCAGGGTGGCGGCAATCGCCAGCAGGGCGACGACCGTCAACCCAGCGGCGCCAACCAGCCCGATCCAATGAAGACCTCGCTGGGCTACATCGGCGCCGACAGCTTCTCGCGCCAGCGCAAGGAGCAGCGCGCAGGCCCGCGTCGTGGCGGCGGCGGCGGTGGCGGCTTCGGCGGCCAGGGCGGCCAAGGTGGCGGCCGCCGCCGCGGGCGCTGAAAACCAGCCGTCGGTACGCGGCCTTTCGCGGGGTTTTCACCAATCCGAAAGGCTGCGCCGGTTAAAATCAGAGGCTTTGTCGACATGTGATGCAACAAGCGCGTCGCAGTTGTGACAAAACACTTCAAAATCAAAGCTCCAGGAAGCATTTCAATGGCTATCGAACGTACCCTTTCCATCATCAAGCCCGATGCAGTTGCCAAGAACGTCATCGGCAAGATCGTTTCCCGTTTTGAAGCTGCCGGCCTCAAGGTCGTCGCCGCCAAGCTGGTGCACCTGTCGCGCAACGAAGCCGAACAGTTCTACGCCGTGCACAAGGAACGTCCCTTCTTCAAGGACCTGGTCGAGTTCATGATCTCGGGCCCCGTGTTCGTGCAAGTGCTCGAAGGCGACAACGCCATCGCCAAGAACCGCGACCTGATGGGCGCCACCGACCCGAAGAAGGCCGCTGCCGGTACCATCCGCGCCGATTTCGCCGACAGCATCGATGCCAACGCCGTGCACGGTTCGGACGCTGCCGAAACCGCAGCGAACGAAGTCGCTTTCTTCTTCGCCGGCCTCAACGTCTACGCACGCTGAAGCTGTCTGCCGATCGATTCCATGACCACGGCCAATCTGCTCGAATTCGATCTCGAGGGGTTGGCTGCGTTCTGCGAAAAGCTCGGCGAGAAGAAATTCCGCGCCACGCAGCTGTTCCGCTGGATCCACCAGCGTGGCGCCAGCGACTTCGCCCAGATGACCGATCTGGCGAAGTCGCTGCGCGAGAAGCTCGCGACCACGGCGCGCGTGGAGGCCTTGCAGGTCATCACGCAGCACGAATCCAAGGACGGCACGATCAAGTGGCTGTTCGACGTCGGTGACGGCAATGCCGTCGAAGCCGTATTCATTCCAGAGGACGACCGCGGCACCCTGTGCGTGTCGTCCCAAGCCGGCTGTGCGGTCGGATGCCGCTTTTGCTCGACAGGGCATCAGGGCTTCAGCCGCAACCTGAGCACGGGCGAAATCGTCGCCCAGCTCTGGTTTGCCGAACACTTCCTGCGCAAGCACCTGAAGCGCGACGAACGCGTCATCTCCAACGTGGTGATGATGGGCATGGGCGAGCCGCTGCAGAACTACTCGGCGCTCGTGCCCGCGCTGCGCACCATGCTCGACGACAACGCCTACGGGCTGTCGCGCCGTCGCGTGACGGTGTCGACCTCCGGCGTGGTGCCCATGATCGACCGCCTCGGCGCCGATTGCCCGGTGGCCATGGCCGTCTCGCTGCATGCGCCCAACGATGCGTTGCGCGACGACCTCGTGCCGCTCAACCGCAAGTACCCGATCGCCGAACTGATCGAGGCCTGCAAGCGTTACCTGGCGCATGCACCGCGCGACTTCATCACCTTCGAGTACTGCATGCTCGACGGAGTGAACGATCAGCCCGAGCATGCGCGGCAGCTCATCGAGCTGGTGCGTACGCACGGCATCTCGTGCAAGTTCAACCTGATCCCGTTCAACCCCTTTCCGGCGTCGGGCCTGCTGCGCTCCCCGCAGCCACGCGTACTGGCATTCGCCAGGACGCTGAGCGAAGCCGGCCTCGTGACCACCGTGCGCAAGACGCGCGGCGACGACATCGACGCCGCCTGCGGCCAGCTCGCTGGCGACGTCAAGGACCGCACCCGTGCGGCCGAGCGCATGGCGCAGCGCCGCGCGGCGGAGCGCCCGATTGTTTTGCATCCGGTCCGCAAGACCACCCCCCAGGAGCACTGAACCGATGAGCATGGCCATTCCGATGACGACCGCGAGCGTGCAGCGGATGCTGACTGTGGGTTTCGCGGGCGTTGCCATGGCGTTGCTGCTTGGGGGCTGCGTGAACACGCGCACCACCACCACCAGCCTGGCCGACACCAGCTCGGGCAAGGGCGCCGAGATCGTCACCGAGTCCGACGAAACCAGCCGGCAGCGCCGTGCGCGCCTGCGCATGGAACTGGCCTCCGGCTATTTCGAGCATGGCCAGACCACCGTCGCGCTCGACGAGATCAAGCAGGCGCTGGCCGCCGATCCCAACAACGCCGACGCCTACAACCTGCGCGGCCTGGTCTACATGCGGCTCGACGACGCCGCGCTGGCCGAAGACAGCTTCCGCCGCGCCATCGCCATCAATCCGCGCGACCCCAACGCGCGGCACAACTACGGCTGGCTGCTGTGCCAGCAGAACCGCTATGGCGATGCGGCTGCGCAGTTCACCGAAGCCCTGGCCGTGCCGAGCTATGCGGACCGCGCCAAGACGCTCATGACGCAGGGCGTGTGCGAACTCAAGGCCGGCCAGCGGGTCCAGGCGGAGCGCAGCCTCATGCAGGCCTACGAGATCGACGCCGGCAATCCGGTGGTCGGCTTCAATCTGGCTTCATTGCTGGCGCAGCGCGAAGAATGGTCGCGCGCGCAGTTCTACATTCGCCGCGTCAACAACAGCCCCTCGGCCAGCGCCGAGACGCTCTGGCTCGGCATCAGGGTCGAACGAAAGCTGAACAACCGCGAGGCAGTCGCGCAGTTGGGAGGTCAACTGCAACGACGCTTCCCCCAGTCGCGGGAGGCAACAGCGTACGAGCGCGGGAATTTCAATGACTGATCGGGTTTCGGAGTTCGGCACTTTCGCAGCACAGCCGCTGGAAGAAGGCGACATCACGCACAAGACAGCCGGCGACCTGCTGCGCGAGGCGCGCGAGGCCCACGGCCTGCACATCGAGATGGTGGCTGCCGCGCTGAAGGTGCCGCCGCAGAAGCTCATGGCGCTTGAAGCGGACGATATCGCCTCGCTGCCCGATCCGGTCTTCGCTCGCGCCCTGGCGAGCAGCGTCTGCCGCGCGTTGCGCATCGATCCCGCGCCCGTGCTCGCGAAGCTGCCCAGCACGCAAAAGGTGTCGCTGGCCGAGGCCGATCGCACGCTGCGAGGGAACATCGCCTCCAACACGCCTCGCTGGAACAACAACGGCCGTTCCAGTGGGCTGCCTTCGCGTGCGCTGCTGATCGCGGTGGGGCTCCTGCTGGTGGCCGCGGGTGCGCTGTTCTGGTTGCCGCAGTCGGTGTTCGACCAGATCGGGGCTTCCGTGTCGCGGCTGACGGCCCGAGGCGAATCCAGTGAGGGTTCGGCGCCTGCCGGCGGACCGGTGTCGTCCAGCGGGACCGGCGCTGTCGCGGAAAACGTGCCCGTGCAGGCTGTGGCGCCGAGCGGTCCGGTGAGCGAGGCTCCTGCGGCCGTCACCCCTGGCGCGCCTGCTGCTGCCGTGGCACCGGTCGCCGCTGTGCCTGCTGCCCCCGCCGCGCCCGTCACGGCTGCAGCCAGTGGCCAGCAACTTGTCTTCGTGGCGCGGGAAGAGTGCTGGGTCACCGTGACCGAAGCCGGGGGCAAGCAGCTGCTGCGCCGCAGCCTGAAGGCTGGCGAAACGGTGGGTTTGTCGGGCACGCTGCCGCTGTCCGTCGTGGTCGGGCGC
>Ga0182006_1001373_pt1 | contig 14820 bp, 9 predicted proteins | sample Sormic07211104_1_FD_123022 | JGI IMG/M metagenome (GOLD analysis project Ga0182006, IMG submission 123022) | Rhizosphere microbial communities from Sorghum bicolor, Mead, Nebraska, USA - 072115-104_1 MetaG | ecosystem: Host-associated > Plants > Roots > Rhizosphere | place: USA: Nebraska...
CTGTGCGTTGCTGCTGGGATCATTCGCTCCCATCGTCGATGCGGCATCCACAGACCTGTCGAACCAACCGCTGGCTACGCTGCCCGCCGTTCAAGCCAAGCCGAACCTGTTGTTCGTTCTGGATGATTCGGGAAGCATGGACAACGATTACATGCCGGACAACATCCCGAGCGGCATAGATCGGAACAACGCCTACGAATACTACGGATACCGCTCCGCCCAGTGCAATGGGGTGGCCTACGATCCCACGGTCACCTATGCGCCGCCACTCAACGCGGATGGAACGCCTTATCCCAATGCGGTTTTTACAGCCGCACGTAATGATGGGTACGACGCGTCGAGTTCGACGACCAATCTCAACAACCGGTTCTATTACACCTACAGCGGCACTCAGCCCAAAATGGGTTGGGTCTACACGAGCAATGGTCCGGTGGCTAACACCTTCTACAACCAGTGCAGGACGCGAACGAGCACGCAGAGCAGCATCTTTGCCAAGGTAACGCTCACGAGCACTTCCGCCGAAGCTCAAAATTACGCAAATTGGTATTCGTACTACCGCAAGCGCTACCTGTTGATGCGCACCGCCATGGGCCGTGCAATCTCGGCGCTCGACTCGAGCTACCGCGTTGGCTTCAGCACGATCAGCGATGGAACGGCGGTGGATGGCGACAACTACTTTCGCGATGTCAAGGACTTCGATCTCGCGCAAAAAACCAACTTCTACAGCAGTCTCTACAGCGCCTCGCCAAACGGCTGGACACCCTTGCGCTCGGCCTTGTCCAAGGCGGGACGCTATTTTGCGAACAAGGCTCCTGACCAGAACTACGATCCCGTCCAGTACTCCTGCCAGCGCAACTATGCGCTCCTATCGACCGACGGCTACTGGAACATGAGCAAGGGTCTGAAGCTCGATGGCACTACCGAGATCGGACAGCAAGACGGGACCGAAGCCCGCCCGATGCGGGATGACAGCCAGGTCATCGTCACTACCGTGACACCCTACACCGTGGCGCTGACCAGGAACGCGCTTTCCACCCAGACGCAGACCAGAACCTGGACCCGCACCTCCACCACTGTTTCGTCAACACCGGTGGCAAGCGGACAGAACAAGGGGAAGTACGCCGTCACCAAGGTGACCAACCAGCGCTACACGGAGACGCAGTCTCGCACCTATACGACACCCCAATCGGCGACGAGGTCCTATTCCGAGACAGTAGTGACAACCGATGGTGTCGAGACGTCCAGAAGTACCAGCACACCCACCACTTCCGCCTGGGTCAACACCGCGACACCCACCGAGTCGTTGACAGGCAATGGTCCTCCAACCGACGGCAGCAGCTTCACGAGCGGAAACACAGGCACGACCTACCAGGCGACCAAGGGCGACGGGGTGACGGTCAATTCAGACTCTGCCGGATCGTGGAGTTCCTGGTCTACGGCAATCACGTCCAACACAACACCTGTGGCCCAAACGCCTGTTGCAGGCACGCCAACCCAAACACCGTCCACCTCGGGAGGCACCGGTAACACGCTGGCCGACGTGGCCCAGTACTACTTCGCGACGGACTTGCGCACCAGCGCGCTAGGCAATTGCACTTCGAGCAGTTCCGGCAGCAGCCAGGATGTCTGCAGCAACATCGTGCGCCCAGTGGGGAGCGACAAAGCCGCATGGCAGCACATGAATTCGTTCACGATAGGTCTTGGCGTGAGCGGCACCTTGCCTTACGACAAGAATTACCTGACCCAGACCGCTGGTTCCTATGTGGACCTGACCAGTGGTGCATTGAACTGGCCTGTGCCCGAAGGCGCGGATCTGAATGACGGCCAGGGAGGCAACGCCACCAACGTCGACGACCTGTGGCACGCAGCCATTAACGGCCGCGGCCAGTATTACTCTGCACTCAATGCCAGCGCGCTGAGCGAAGCTATCAACGGTGTCGTCACGTCGGTGCAGCAGGTCTCCGGCGCGGGCGCCACCGCATCGACCAGTTCGCTCCAGCTGGTGGCTGGCGACAACAACCTGGTCTTCCGGGCCAGCTACACCACGCAGCTGTGGACCGGTGATCTGCAGGCCTTTGCAATCAACGGCACAACGGGCGTCATTGCGAATAGCGCCACATGGTCCGCGCAGGCAAAGCTCGATGCAACGGCCGCTTCGGACCGCAGGATCTACTTCAACAACGGTTCGGCTCTTCAGAGCTTCGAGTACGGCAACCTGAGCGCCGCGCAAAAGGGCTACTTCGATAACCTTTGCAGCAAGACCCTCATTGCCGCGCAATGCTCGCTGCTTTCGGACAGCAACAAGACGCTGGCCAACAACGGCACGAACCTCGTCAACTACCTGCGAGGCGTGCGCACCTACGAAACGGCCAGCGTCGACGCATCCAACAACAGCATTGCCGCGCTCTATCGCAAGCGTGAACATGTGCTGGGCGACATCATCAACGGTGCGCCGGTCTATGTTGGTAAGCCCCCCTTCCGCTATGCCGACGCCGGCTACGCCGACTTCGTTACGGCAAAGTCAACTCGCACGCCCGTGGTGTACGTGGGCTCGAACGACGGCATGCTCCACGCTTTCTCGGCTGCGACCGGCAGCACGGGTGGCAACGAGCTCTGGGCCTATGTTCCAGGTACCGTCATGCCCAACCTCTACAAGATGGCGGACACGAGCTACGGATCAAGGCACCAATACTCCGTGGACGGAGCGCCGGTCATGGGCGACATCAAGGTTGGCACCGCCTGGAAGACCATTGTTGTCGGTGGCCTGAACAGCGGCGGCCGCGGCTACTACGCACTGGACATCACCGACCCCAACGATCCCAAGGCTCTCTGGGAGTTCACCGATGCCAACCTGGGCTTCAGCTTCGGCAACCCGGTGATCGCCAAGCGCGGTGACGGCACCTGGATCGTTGCCTTTGCCTCGGGCTACAACAACACCGATGGCGACGGCAAAGGCCACCTCTACGTCCTGAACGCCAACACCGGCGCCCTGCTGCTGGACATTGCCACCAGCGACGGCAGCAGCTCCGACCCGAGCGGCCTTGCAAAGATCAACGCCTGGATCGAAAGCTCCAGCGACAACACAGCCAAGCGCTTCTATGGCGGTGATCAGCAAGGCAACCTCTGGCGCTTCGACATCGACGGTCTCTTGCTACCCAACGGGGCCGCGATGCGGCTCGCCAAGTTCCAGATCAACGACACGACGCCGCAGCCCATCACCACAAAGCCGGAAACCGTGGAGATCTCCGGCAAGCCAGTGGTCGTGGTTGCAACAGGCCGGTATCTCGGCTCGTCCGACATCGCGGATTCGACACAACAGAGCATCTATGCAGTCAAGGACACGCTGACCGCCACCGGATGGGGCGACGTGCGTGCCGACACCGCGAACTTCGTCAGGCAGACATTCACGTTGAATGGCCCTGTGGCAACCGCTACCGCGGCCTCGGTATCCAACACGTCGGTCGACTGGGCAACCAAGGGCGGATGGTGGATCGATCTGCCGCATTCGCGTGAACGCGTGAATACCAACCTGGGCCTGCAATTCAGCACCTTGGCGGTCGCCACCGCCATTCCGAATGGTGACGCCTGCGCGTCGGGCGGCACGGCGTGGCGCTACTACCTCAACGTGGCCAATGGCGGCGTCGTGACGACCAACCCGGCCGGCGGACTCTTCAGCACCGACGGGCTGATCATGGGCATGACCTGGGTGCAAGACAGCAACGGCAACGCCCGCATCATTTACCAGAAGAGCAATGGCGACAACGTGATCGAGACGCCACCAGTCGCGACATCGTCCGGCTCCGGCAGCGTGCGCAGGACCTCCTGGCGCGAGCTGGTGGACTGAGCTTCGATGAGATGAGAGAAAAGGTCTTGGCCCGGGATGCGCCGGGCCAGGCAAGGATGCGATGCGTGCTTTTTGGGAGCGCGGTGCTCTCATTGGCACTTCACGCTGCGGTGCTTTCGGCGCGGGTTTCGCCTGTTGGCCCAAAAGGATCCGTGAGCGGGACGGCCGGAAGTGCCGTCTCCGCCGTCATTCGAGTGCGAGCGGTTCCCGTCCCCCTCCTTGCTCCCTCGCTCTCGCCTTTGCCGGATCACAAGCCCCTTCAGGTGAGCGAAACGATTCATGCGCCCGCCCGTGCGCCCGTCTCCGCTCCCGCGTCTATCTCCGAGCAGGAACCGTCAACAGATACGTCGCCTGCTGCGCCGCCTCTGTCGGTTACGGCCGAAGTCGACAACGATAGCTACCTGCCGCGCAGCCAGCTATCAACGCCGCCCGCCGCCAAGACGACCATCGTGCTCGAACCTCCGCTTGGCGAAATGGCGAGTGGTCGCCTGGTCGGCATTCTGTCGCTCTTCATTGACGAACAAGGTCGCGTTCAGCGCGTGGATGCCGAGGAACCGACGCTTCCTCCCACCTTCGAGCAAGTGGCACGCGAAGCCTTCATGGCGGCGGAGTTTTCTCCTGGGGAAGTCGATGGCCGTGCGGTCAGGTCGCGTCAGCGAGTGGAAGTAGTGTTCGATTGAAGACTGCAGCACTCTTCAGTCCCCAGCTACTCGCGCATCTGGCGATCGCGACATAAGCGCAGCGACACACAATCACCTGTTGCGGATGGTTACCATTGGATCTATGACAACCAGCCCTCGCGATCTCATCGGCCTTTCCATCTGCGGTGATGTTTTGGAAATTGGCCCCGGGAGCCGCCCGTTCGTCGTTTCGCCTCGTGCAAACGTCAAGTACGCTGATCGCTCGATCGAAGGAGGCCGTGACAAGAATTTCCCAGAGTTGATCGGGCAGCCAAATGGCGTGCAAGCTCACTACGACATCGACCTCGACACCGAAGGATTGTCAAAGCTTGCACCAAATTCTTTTGATGGATTGGTCGCTTCACACGTCATTGAGCATGTAGCCAATCCTCTTGGAGTGCTTACCGAGTTCTCCAGGGTGCTTCGCATTGGCGGAAAGTTGCTACTGGTCGTACCAGACCGAAGCTGCACTTTTGACGCAGTGCGCGTGCCGACGCCTTTTTCGGTGCCGCTCGCAAAGTACCGGGCGGGCGTGACTGAGGTAGACGAGGCGAGTATCCGCGAATTTTGCGAGGCCATCTACAACCAAGCACCAATCCATCCGCGCGGAGTTCGCGAGTGGTACAACCCCCGGCTACTGGACGCGTCGCGGTTCGCGCTGCATAGGAGGCGCACCATTCATGTCCACGCCTGGAACCCAGAAGAGTTCGCATCATTGCTTGCAGCTGGCATGTCGGAGGGTGCATGGTTCTGGCGGCTGGACTCGATGTATTTCGCTGAGCATCTCCCCAAAGCCCGAGGCATCGAGTTCGCTCTTCTTCTAGAAAAGATTCCCGGCGAGAACTCGCTAGAGGAATCAAGAAAATTCGTCGAGGACTGGTGTGAAAAGGTGATCTGCGACACCTCCGTTCATCCATTGCGCATGCTGCGGTTTCAAGAGGCGATGATTCGAGACGGCGTCGATCGACAGGTTGCCGAGTTGCCCCTGCAGATGATGACCGCCCGGCATAAAGCCGAAGGACACGCGAATAGTCAAGAGCGCATTGCACTGCTGAATATGGAACTCGATGCTGAGCGCATCCGTGAAGAGCAGATACGAAAACGCCGCGTCACTTTGCTCAGATCTGCTTCCTGGCGCATCTCTGGTGTCTTGCACAAGATGATCGGCCTTGTTCGAGGATAACGAGACATCATCCAGTCCACCACATGAGCCTGAAGCGCCATACTTCTTACAACCTGGCCGGTCAGATCCTGCCGCTGGTGTTGTCCCTGCTCACCATTCCGGCCTATCTGCGCTTGATTGGGGAAGCCCGCTTCGGAGTGCTCGCGCTGATCTGGCTCTTCTTCGGTTACATGGGCCTTTTCGATTTGGGAATCGGTCAAGCAACTGCCCGTCAGCTCGCACACATGGCCGGCGAATCGAAGAGAGAGCATGCAAAGGTACTTTGGACGGCGCTGTCGATCAGCCTCGCACTCGGATTGGCTGGTGCTCTTGTCACTCAACCTCTAGGCGCTTGGTTCTTTTCGCGCGATTCCTCTATCGAGGCCGGCTTGCGTGTCGAGCTCCTGGCTGCCTTGCCATGGGCCGCGGCGATGGTGCCGGCGACAACCCTTGCGGCTGTATTAAGCGGGGCATTGCAGGCGCGCAGCGCATTTGGTGAACTCAATCTGATCGGCGCCTCGGTCAATGCTCTAGCTCTACTCGCCCCATTGGCTGTGGCAGCAACGTTAGGAGTTCAACTGTCCGGGCTTGTTGCTGCGGTGGCGGTGGTTCGTCTGCTGGTGCTGGTACCGATGCTCTGGCGCTGCAGAAAACATTACCTTGTTGGCTTTCCCGTTTCGATCGACAGGCGTTATGCCTCGCAATTGCTACGTTTCGGCGGATGGGCAACTGTCAGTGCGATCGCAGGACCGCTCATGGTGGTTGCAGACCGCTTTGCGATCGGTGTACAGCTGGGCGCTAGATCGGTCAGTCACTATGTCATCCCCTTTCAGATGACCGAACGCACCACGCTGTTGTCATCGGCACTGAACCAAGCGCTCTTTCCTCGTTTTGCCAGCGCGACGACCGAGATTCAAAGACGTCAACTGGCCATGTTTGGCCTGCGCGTGCTGGGTGTGTGGTTGTCACCGCTGATGGCGATAGGGTTGCTGTTGTCCGCTCCGTTCCTCGCCTGGTGGATCTCACCGGAACTTGCCACGCAGTCGGCCGGCGTGGCACAAGTCCTGTGTCTTGCCTTCTGGATCAACAGTCTCACAATCGTCCCATTCACCAAGCTGCTTGCGAGTGGGCGGCCCGATCTCATTGCAAAAAGCCACATGATTGAGTTGCTGCCATATCTGGCGTTTTTGTATGTCGCGCTCAAATCATGGGGCCTTGTCGGTGTCGCTGCAGCATTTGCCGCGAGAGTGACGATAGATTTTCTGCTGCTCTCCTATTTGGCGGGCACGCTGCTTTCGACGCTGAGGTTTCTCGCGATTCCGGCGACCCTCATGGCGGCGCTCCTTGGGCTCGTCATGAGAAGGAATCTCTCCCCAACTTTGCCAGGGCCATTCGAGTTCGTGTTGTTGCTCGCACTGCTGGGATGGTCGTTGACGCAGTTGCGTATCGCCAATCGCAGGTCAAACGAGGCTCGTCGTGACCCAGCGCATCCGCGGACTGATTGACGGCAGGATCTTGAACGAGAACCCTGAATCTTATGAAAATCGTTGTCTTGATGTCCACTTGGCAAGGCGAACGCCTTGTGGAAGAGCAACTTCGCTCCATCCTCGATCAGCTGCCGCCTGACGGCCACGTGATCGTGCGCGACGATGGTTCCACGGACCAGACCGTTGCACGCATTCAAAGCCTCGGCGATTCGCGCATTGCGGTGATGCGCGGGCAAAACGTCGGTTTCGTGCGGAGTTTTTTCAAGCTGCTGGATACCGCGCCTGACGACGCAGATCTGATCATGCTGAGCGACCAGGACGACGTGTGGCTGCCAAACAAGATCGAGCGAGCTGCCGCACACTTGGCACCACTGCAAGACAAACCCGCGTTGTATTGCTCACGCCTTCGACTAGTCAACGAACAGCTGCTCCCTCTCGGCCTATCGCCAATGTGGGAGCGGCCACCGTCATTTCGTAATGCGTTGACAGAAAATATCGTGACCGGCTGCACGTGCGCCATCAATCGCGCGGCCTTGCCTCTGGCGCGTCAATATGGCGACCCGGATCGCATCTATTTTCATGACTGGTGGTTGTACTTGGTCATTACGGCGTTCGGTCAAGTCATCGTTGATCGCGAGCCCACCATCCTCTATCGGCAGCATGGCGCCAATGCCATCGGAATGGGCTCAGGCATGGGCCGCTACATCGCAATCCTGCGCTTTCTCCGCAAAAAGAACTGGGTCCACATCATGTACGACCAGATCGAGAATTTTCGCGCTGTGCATGCCGCGCGACTGAATGCGGTGGACCGACGATTGCTGGAGAGTTACTTCGACTGTCACAGGCCAATAACCGCCATGCGGCTGCTGATGACCCCGATGCGTTTTCGCCAATCACTTGTCGGTGACGTGCTGCTGCGGCTGCTTCTGCTGGGAAGCTGGGCCACCGGCAGGGGCCTGATCAGCCGTCCTCGATGAGGACCTGCGGACCGGACAACATGTCTACAGCGGCAGTGTCCTGCGTCCAAAGCGGCGCAGCATAAAGTCACCCAGCCCGGAGAGCATTGCGCGCAACTTCGCGCGACGCTCGGTCTCCAGCAACAGGGTGATTGCGCTTCCGCTTGCCAAGTCCCAGAACGCTCCCAATGCCCAGCGCGGGTCGGCCCAAATGAAACGCCGGCACATTTCAAGCTGATTGCGCGTGATGTAGTAGCGGCGTAACGGAGAGTGCCCGGTCAGCACGAGGGGGAATCCTAGTACGACACGGGTCGTGGAATTTCCCATTGAATGGGTCAGTACCACCACCCGGTTTTCCTGCACCAGCAATCCTTGGCGACGACAGCGCAGACAAAACTCCAGATCAACCGTGTCTATGAAAAGCCGCGTATCAAAAAAACCCACCTGAAGAAAAACCGATACACGCACCAAGCTTCCCGACGTAATGGTGGTGCGCACCGACCGCCATTGCTCTGTTTCCTTCAAGATTTCGCCGGAGCGGTGGTAATCGCGCCCTGTCCCACGGTCGCGATGGCTCATGGCCAGAATGGCGACACGGTCTAACTGCGGCAATGCCGCGGAAGCGGCCAGCAGCTGCGCAATAGCTTCAGGAGCTACGTGGCTGTCCTGATCAAAGGTCGCAAGCCATTCGGCTCCCTGTTGAATGGCAGCACGAGCGCCTTGATTGAGGGCTTCAGCAATGCCAAGGTTCTCCGGGTTAAGGACCACTGAGCATTCAGCTTGCAGCGCCATCGAGCGCACAGCCTCGGCGTTGGTTGACCCGTTATCGACAACCAAGAGCGCGTGCACTTGCTCGCGCAAAGCCCGCAACCTATCGAACAGCTTATCGTCCGGGTTGTACGTCACAACCACAGCGAACACTGTGCCGCTCACGGGTCTGGACGTCGATGGCGATGGGGTTGACACGCCGGGATCCATTCAAGCAGACACCGTCGCCGTCAGCGTGATGCACTCCCCTTGTTCTACATCGCTGCGCCCCAAGAGTTCCGCCATGTCTTCACGTATCGCTTGGGAACGGATATTGCGCATCTGCGTCGGATCTGATGATCGGCTCAAGGAAGCCATCGCTCGCCAACCGGATTGCGATGAGGCAATACGAATGTCGATGAAACCGGCTTCCTCAAGCAGCTTTTCCAATGCCTTTGGTGCGAACACTTGGAGATGGTGTGGCGGATGAAGTCCGGCCCAGCCCGCACCAAAATACGCGTGGCCGCGCGCATTGATGTTGGGCGTTTCGATCCAGAAATGCCCCCCGGGTTTGAGCAGTTGATGCGCAGCTCGCAAGAGAGTGGATGGCTCGTGCACATGCTCAATGACGTGACTGATGGTGATCGCATCGAACTGGCTACCGCTGTTGACCAACTCTTCCAAAGGCCCTTCGTGAACGTCGAATCCCTTCGCGCGTGCGACTGCGGCCGCTTGTGAGTCGAACTCGGTGCCACAGCCCCGCCAGCCCGCGACGCGGGCCCACGCCAAGAAGCGGCCGTTTCCGCAGCCAATGTCCAGCACTGTGCCGGGTTTGATCGAAACAGGAAGATGCCGCATAGCCGCATCGAAACGCGGTCTCAAGAATGGGCGAAGCCACATTGCGCCTGCAAAGACATCACTTGGCTTGAACGGCTTCCTGCTGAAGCGCACGCGAATGTATGCGCGTAGGATGGCCTGTTTGAGAGAACTGCGCCAATCCGCTCCCGGCTGCTGCGGGTCATCGTCCGGCTGGCTTTCGTGCGTTCCGTAGTCTTGATACGCTAAATGGATCGTTTGACGACTGGGCCTGGGATCCAAATAGCCTGTGCCGCACTGCTCGCAGGCGTAGAGATCCCAACTCCCGGGTGTGTTGAACAAATGATCAACCAAGCCCTGGTGCACGCTATGACGGTGTTCGCCTGCGCAGATCGGACACGCGCGCAGATGCTCCAAGCCTTCCAATGGCCAATCACGATTCTGGCTGATCTGTTTGCTCATGCTGAGAGGTGGGCAAAACTTGCCTGTTTCTATGAAGCGCTCAATGGAGCGGAATATGCGTTGTACGAACGCCAGCTGCCAAACGGCTAGCCTGCCGCTCTGTTTAAATTTTGATGACGCCGGACTCGGCGCTATTCGAATGCATAGCCCCTCGCCGCAAATCGAAAGCGCTTCGAAGCGCTGCAAAGAAAATAGCGGCCAACAACGATTGCGTTCCCATCAACAGCAGCGCAACGCCAGGAATGATCTGGCGCATGGCGGTCTCGGGATCCAGCGCGCCGAAGCCGGTACGCCCCCATTGCCACGCGAGGTTCGCACACATTGCGAACCCAAACAGCGTTGCGAGCGCCCCCCCTATCGACAGCCATCCTCCGCCGGCCGCGCGCAGTGCCCATCGTTCGCGCGGGTGCGGCGTGTTCAGGCGTGCGCAATGCCGTGCAAGTACGGCTCCCATGGCGAACAGCATGGTCTGGTAGCCCAGCACCACGCCCGCGCTTGCGAACAACTGGGTGTGTATGCCGACCGGCCAACGGCCCAGGTTGCCTGGTTGGAAGTGCGCAAGCAGAAGTTGAGCCAAGCTCAGCAAGGTCAACACCGCGCCCGGATACAGAAACAACCATCGGGGAGTGAACAGAAGCAAGAACCGCAAATGACGCCAGCCGTCGCGCCAGGTCCGCAGATGCGGAGGCCGGTTCCGTCCATCGGGAGAAAGAATTGTCGGCACTTCGGCAATACGCAGCCCACTCAAAGACGCCTTGACGACCATCTCGCTGGCAAACTCCATGCCTTCGCAACATAGCTCCAGTTGGCGGATGGCCTGGCGCTCGAACCCACGCAAGCCGCAGTGGAAATCACCAATCTTGGACTTGAAGAACAGCCGTCCGACGAAGCTCAGCACCGGATTGCCAAGATAGCGGTGCAATGGAGGCATTGCACTGGGCAAGATGCCACCGCGGAAGCGGTTCCCCATCACGAGTTGGCTACCCTGGCGCAGTTCAGCGATAAAAGGGGCGAGTGCGCCAAAGTCGTAGCTGTCGTCGGCATCACCCATGATGACGTAGCGGCCTGCCGCAGCATCGATGCCGGCGATCAGTGCCGCGCCATAGCCGCGCACCGGCACGTCGACCACGCGTGCGCCGCACGATGAAGCCAGCGCCTGTGATCCATCCACCGAGCCGTTGTCGGCCACCAGCACCTCGCCGCGGATGCCGGTGAGCGCCAGGAACGCCCTTGCCTTGCCGATGCAGGTTGGCAGCGTGAGCGCCTCGTTGAGGCAGGGCATCAAGATCGTCAATTCAAGCTGCGGCTCGGGCTTGACCGCAGGCACAGGTACAAATAGACGATGCAGCGGCGCCTCCACGGCCGACGGTTTGGCCAACTCCGCGACCGGAGCACCAGACACGTGGTCGCCACGAAACGGTGGAGCGGCAGTGCTGCCCGGGGGCAGGCAAGTTGGCGCCATCATTTCAGCGCTTGTCGAGTTGGACATGGGCGAGGCCCTCCTTGCGCCAGCAGGTCAACTTCTGCGGCGATTTGATCCAATCTTCTTCACGGCCGATAGCCACGAAGTCCCCGCCGCCGCGGATCAGGTCCGCAAACCGCACTAAACCTTCATCATTAACCCAGATGACGACGTCGGCATGGTTGCGGCGCCAGATGGCTCCGCTGCGCAGGCTGGCGCCGCGCGTTGGAAACAACTCAGGACACGCGTCTTCAACGCGATCGAGCACCAGATCGGCGATGATTTTGCGTTCGCTTTCGACTTCGTTGAGCCGCGGGCCCGTCACTACCCGGCAGGTGTACAGATAAACCAGGTCGCGCGGTCCAGTCTGAGGTCCCGCTTTCCCGACGACGTCGGGATTGCCCTTGTAGCTGATGTATTCGCAGTCCGAAGTGTCGATGCGCAAACCGAAGCGTCGCAGCGGATAGTCGAAGGTCGCTATGGCGGGCGCCACGGGGCGGCCGTCGGACTCGATTGCCTGCACGAGCTTGAGAATGCGCAACCGCGTGAGGTTTTTATCAATCAGCGCCTGGGCTCGCCGGCCTGTCGGGCCTTCAAGAATGAGACCGGTGCTGACACCTATCAAGGCCGAACCGGGTGCCAAAGACGGCAGGAGAAACGACTGCGATTGCGAGTCCATCGGAAGATAGAGGTACGGCTCAGTCCGAAGACGCGACGATATTGTCGCCTGCACCCATTGCCCGCTCCAAGGCTGCGCACCCCATCGAAACTCGGCCGCCTGCCACATCAACAGCCCCTGAATACCGAGGACCATGGTCATTGCGTAGGCTGGCGCGCGAGGCACGCCTTCAAAAATGCGATGCAACCCTGACGCCAGGAGCACAGCGGCCACACATGACATTGGAAGGAAATAGCGGCTGTTGCCACTGATGGCGAGCCAGGTCACCCAAGCAATGAGAAACGCCGCCGCCAGGCAGGCAAAAGCTTGTCCCGAGGACCGCACAACAGGCAAGGTGCCGCGCCAGCGCCGCCATGCAACAGCGGCCAGCCCCATCACGGGCAGCAACATCAGTTCTGCGTAGCGCGCGTCGGCTGCCATGGTTTCGGTGTGGATCAGCCGCCGCGGGCGCAGCATCTCGAATGGCCGCGCAAGCGCTTCGCCTAGGGACGAAGGCAGAAAGCGCGGATCGCGCATGGCGTTGAACAATCGTCCTAGCGCTTCGACCGCCGACCCTGCCGAAGTCGCCGGGCTACGTATTGCCCCCGTCGCGGCCTGGGCTTGGGGTGCGTTGAAAAAGTCGTTGAGCATCGGGAAGAATGGGTTCCCGAAGGCCTGCTCGAGCCGCCATGCCCATGGAAGAGAGATCGCGAGCGCGACCCCGCTCGCAGAGGCGGCAAATAGCAGCAGGGCGCGCATACGCAACCGAGCTGTAGGCACGCAACCCAACACGATTGGAAGGGCCGGGACAAGCGCCAGGAATGCGTTCGACAGCTTCAACGCGGCGGCAGCGCCCAGCAGTGCGCCACCCAAAGCAATCAAGCGGAGCCGCCCGCCGATGAATGCGTTGGCAAGTGCAGCGTAGCCACCGAGCGCCAATGTGCCGGTGGTGATGTCGGTGAACGACGAGCCCATTTCCTGCAGCAGCACAGGATTGAGCAGCGCCAGCCCGACCGCGGTCCATGTCACGGCAACAGGGCTTGTTCCATCGCTGCGGCGGCTGACGGCGCTCGCCAGTTCGTAGGTCATCCACAGCATCACGCTGTGCAGGCAGGCGAAAGCGATGCCGATGGCGAGCGATGGCCACTGCGCATGCACCATCAGGTACAGCGGCAGGTGCGAGTAAGGATTCAGGTAGGTTTGCGGTCCCGCGGGAGAAAGATCGATCGCAAGGCGGTCATTGAGCGCACTGAAACCGGCGTACAAGTGATAGTGCAACGCATCCCACGGAACGTCCTTGCCGGCCAGCAGCGTCCACGCGATCGCGAGCAGCGTGCAGGTGACATAGACCACTGGGCGCAGGCGCGCCGCGCGATGGATCGCTTCGGCAATCGCCGGCTTTGGCGTGACCGTGGTAGACGGGTTCATCCGGGTGAGCGCGAGATTCGGGTCGAACTGCATCGTGGGCCGCAGCCCACAACGAAAAAAGCGGCCCCGCGAAGGGCCGCTTTGCGTCAAGGCAAGCTCAGTCGGCTCAGGAACGGCATTCAGCAGGAACGTACTTCGTCGGGAGACTCGTGGTGCACGCCCACTTCAGCTGGCCCGTACCAGTGCCCACTTCTGACGGCGTGAGAGTAATAGTGCCCGCAGCCTGGGGAACGGTCGACGTGACAGTCACAACGCCCTTGCCATCGTTGGAGATCGCCACGTTAGACACATACTTGGTCGCGCCGGGGAACGAATAGCCAGTATTTGTAGACGTGACAGAAGCCAGTTCGCCCAGCGTCGATGTCGTTTCGGCCACAGCCAACTTGGCCGGTGCTCCCATGATGATCACTTCGCTGACCTTCGCACGGGTGGTGTAGTCCTGATAAGCCGGCAGAGCCACAGCAGCCAAGATACCAATGATCGCCACAACGATCATCAACTCGATAAGGGTGAAACCCTTTTGCACGTTACGTGCGATAGAACGACGGTTCATTCAAAACTCCAGGTTGATTTGTACAGCCCGGGAACCAAGCCCGGAGCGCAGAACCTTCCGCAGCATCTGTGCCACCTTGTTTCGCGGTCTTGCGGCGGCCGAACTGACTACTTTGTACCCACACAAGTTACATCAAGTGACAAAATCCGGTCCAAGATGCTGGGATCGGTGACAAATTTGTCAGAAAAGCGGCCGCACCGCCTCAAAAAGTCAGCACCCCATCCGCCTTCAACCACCGAATTTCCCGCTGCGCCAGCCCCGCCACCTGGTGCCCGGCCAGATGCTCGATCTGCCACATGATCTCTTCGGTTTCGGCCGGCTTGGTGTGGGTGATGTAGATCGGAAACTTCTTCCCCGGATCGATATGCGCCAGCTCGTCGGCCAGCGCCCGCGGCGACAGGTGCAGGCTGCGTTCGGCCAGGGCCTGCTCGCGGTTGCTGAAGGCCGTTTCTATGACGAGCATGGCCACGTCCAGGGCGTTGAGGCGGTCCCAGAAGGGGGTGTTGCGCTCGGTGTCGCCGGTGAAGACCCAGTTGGCGCCGCCCTCGGCGCGGCTCACGGCAAA
>Ga0182006_1001377_pt1 | contig 14795 bp, 12 predicted proteins | sample Sormic07211104_1_FD_123022 | JGI IMG/M metagenome (GOLD analysis project Ga0182006, IMG submission 123022) | Rhizosphere microbial communities from Sorghum bicolor, Mead, Nebraska, USA - 072115-104_1 MetaG | ecosystem: Host-associated > Plants > Roots > Rhizosphere | place: USA: Nebraska...
TAAAAACTATCCTGGAAAAGCCGGAATGGGGAAGTTATCCTTCACCATTAAGAAAGTAGAACTGCTCTGCGGCGACACCGCCTTTGTGATGGGTGCATTTCACCTGAAGCGAGATCAGGATGAGCCAAAAGGCCATTTCACCCTGATCTTCAAAAAGTTCAAAGACGGCTGGAAGATCATTTCAGATCACAGCAGCTAAGCATCTTAGGACTAACGGGGCAGATTCCTGGCTAATGCCCGTTCTGCCCTTTTAATGGCTAGTTTTTCGCGCCATCTTGCATATGGTGCTTTAAAGATCATCTTGATCACGCTATCTATTCCACCTTTAACCACAAGGTTACCTACACTTTGTGCCTTTCTTTTTATGGATTTATCCCAGGCACGAAGGCTCAGGGAGAATGAACCATCCACATAGCGCATCCAGTGCCACATGCCACTAGGCATAAAGAGGGTATCGCCATGTTCCAGAAACAGCTCATAGCCTTCCACACCTTCCAGTGCAGGGAACTGCTTAGTGTCGGGATTGCTTACATCATAATCTTCAAGCGCGTACGTTGCATTTGGAATGCAGTACAAGCGCTCCTTCCATTTGTTTTCGAACAGGATGACGTGCTTTCGGCCGCCAAAGTGCGTATGGAAGATGTGTGCAAGGTCGATATCGTAATGCAGGAAGGTTACAGATTTTGAGCCGCCAAAGAACATTGTAGGCATGCTTTCAATAAAACCGCCGGTCAGATCTTTTGGAATGACAACGTCATCAACCATGCTTGGTGCATGTTTGAAAAGGTTGAAAAGAAATATGCGGAGTTCGGTAGGGGTTGATTTAATCAGGTCCAGGTATTCCCCGAACTTCATGGTGGCCACAGAGGCGTTGATGGGCTTAGAAGGATCTGCCTTGGAGTTGTCCATCAGGTTCACCGTAACATCCCCCGCGATAGACTTCAGGTATTCAGTCGTCCACTTTTCGCGTGCCGGCCATGATTTGGTAAGTCCTTTTATAATCAGCGGCTTGCCTGCTTGCAGATAATTCTTCTTAAAATCAGCTGGACTGATCTCCTCAACCGTGTCAACAGGCCTAAGTTTAAAGCTCATATTGTAAAACTTGTGTGTGTCCGCAAAGTTAAGTTAAAAAGTATTTCCCTTTGCCTGGAAATGTCGGCGTAATAACACGATAGCAACATGACAGCAGGAACAGGGATCACAAGGCCCGCACTAGGGGTCCGAAGGGGGTTCACTAGGGGGTAACAGGGCTACAGGCTAATTAACGCCCCGCAGGCTCCCTGCAGGGGGCAAGTCGCCCGGTTGTGATCCTTGTCTCTGGCTCTTCTCAAGCGCTTTCTTATTAGGTGTAAACCCTTATATTCGTGTATGGCGAACCTGGAGCTTAACGATCCCCAACTTTCTGAATTCCTCAGCAGGAAGTCTGCACATAGCAGGATGTTGTTGGAACATTTAGTGATAGCGTTCGACGAGATTGGGACGGTTGAAGTTTATCCAACCAAAACCATGGTGGGCTTCAGGCGCAGGCGTAACTTTGCTTACATCATCCAGTTTGGAAAAGGCTTTATCGACTTTCTTTTGCCTTTTAAGGAGCCGTATGATGACAATTTATGCTTCCGCAAGATTACGATGCCCGGTGATGGTGACTATAATCATCATATACGGATTATGGAAGTTGCGGACATCAACGAGGAAGTCCGCTTTTACATGAAAAAGGCTTTTGATTTAGCTGGGTAGTTAACGTTTAATCAGTTAGGTAACATTGGCTTTGCGGATGTATTTTGAAAAGCGTTCTGGCAACAGTCGTTTGAACAACACGCCTTTCACTTCTTTGCCACCGATATAGACTTCCTCTTTCTTTTTCTTGATGGCATTTACCATTTCGCCGGCACATGCTTCAGACGACATGCCATTGGCCTGCGCTTCGTCCATGGTTCCTTGTGCGCTTCCATCTGCTGTAAGTGCGTTTATCGTAACATTTGTTTTGATGTAACCTGGACAAGCGATGGTGATGTTGATGTTTTTATCGAAAACTTCCGACCGCAGGGAATCGAAATAGCCGTGAAGCGCATGTTTGGATGCTGAATATGCAGAGCGAAGTTTCGTGCCGAATTTACCGACCAGGCTGCTGATGCACACGATGTGACCACCGCCTTGTGCAATCATGGTTGGCAGTACCGCTTTGCTTAGCGCTACTGTTCCCCAGAAGTTCACACGCATGAGTTTTTCCTCGGTTTCCAGGTTGGTATCTATTGCCAGACTTCGCTGACTAATGCCACCGCTATTGATGAGCAGGTCTATGCGTCCGAAGATCCGGATGGCATCTGCAGCTTTCTGGGGCAGGGATTCAGTGTTTTCCAGGTCGAAGGACAGTACGTGTACCAGCGCCGGGTTTTTACAGGCCATCTTCACGCGGAACAGTTCATCGCGGTTGCGGGAAGAGATGATCAGCTTTGCGCCTTGTGCACTATAATTGTAGGCAAGGGCTTCCCCAATTCCTGAGGATGCGCCAGTGATCCAAACAACAGAATTCTTCATGTCTTAGTTTAAGGATTATAAATGATCTTCCGGTATCAAAAATAGCTCGGAAGCAATGTAATCTGCAAAATACTTGCCGTCATGGGTAAGTTTTAGCGTGTCCCCTTCAAGTTGCAGCCAGTTGCGCTCCAGGAAAGGTTTGATGTTTTTCATGGTGTCCTGCAGGTAAGCGGGACCATATTTCGAGCTGATCTTGTTCAGATCTACACCCCACATGGTTCGCAAGGAGGTCATCATGTACTCGTTGAAACGGTCATACTGGTCGAGTTCTTCTACGGTCTCGGCAAGTTTACCATCGCTTAGCGCCGTTAAATAATGGGCATTGTTGGCGATGTTCAGGTACCTGTTGGTGCCGTCGAAGCCATGTGCCGACGGGCCGATACCCAGGTAGGGTACGCCGCGCCAGTAGTTGGTGTTGTGTACGGCATACTTTCCAGGTCGGGCGAAGTTGGAGATCTCGTAATGTTCAAAGCCGCCGGCGGTAGTGTTTTTGATTAGCATTTCGAACTGATCCGCACTCTGTTCATCGTTCAGCGGCACCTGTTTACCACGTTTAATGGCGCTTGCCAAAGCGGTCCTTGGTTCAACGGTAAGCGAGTAGGCCGAGATGTGTGGACTTTCCAGCTCCAGTGCTTTCCGGATGTTGCTGCTCCATTTCTCGTTCGTAAGTAAAGGATAGCCATAGATCAGGTCGATGCTCAGGTTTTCAAAGCCCGCATCCTGACTGCGCTTTACGCAGGTTTCTGCTTCTGTCGCATTGTGCGCGCGGTTCATCCAGATCAGGTCTTCATTGAAGAAGGACTGGATGCCGATGCTGAAGCGATTAACAGGCAGCTGTCGCAGTTCCATGATCTTTTTGGCATCCAGATCATCGGGGTTTGCTTCCAGCGTGATTTCAGCATCATTGGCTACGGAGAAATGTTGCGTAATGGTGTTGAAGATTTTGTGGAGCGCAGGACTGGTGAGTACAGAAGGCGTGCCGCCACCGAAGTAAATGCTTCCGATTTGCTGTCCGGCCAGCCGGTCTTTTTTCATAACCAGCTCTGCACATATGGCATCGACCATTTCGTCCATGTACTTCATGGAAGTGGAGAAGTGGAAATCACAGTAGGTGCAAGCTTTTTTACAGAAAGGGATGTGGATATAGATTCCGGCCATTGCGCAAAGGTAGTGGCAATTACGGCGATTTTGGTAATCAGGCGGTCAGTGTTCTGAACATATCCCGCAGAAGTGTTCAACTTAAGGTCTGATATTGCTAATTTGTTCAGTTTCCTGAAATAAATGAACATATAGATGTTTTATGTTCATCAATATTCTCTATTCTAAACTTATATATCTTGTTGACAAAGGGCTGCTTGAGCAGCCACATCAATAACAATTTGATTCAAATTCTAAGGGGATAGGACATCATTAATTCATATTTTCGCGTCCATAAGAAATTGAAGAATCTCAAGTACTACATCGCTGCGATCGTCGCATTTTCCGTTTGGGGCACTTTCAGCCTGGTCTTAAAACCGCTGCATGACTACGCCTCTCTAGACATCCTGTTCTACCGGGTATTTAGTTGTGCGCTGATCATGACCGTTTTCGCGCTGTTGTTTAAGCGGCAGACGCTTAAAGACAACGTAAGCTTATTTAAGGCTTTGAGTAAAAAGGACCGACGGCAAATGATGGGTTTGAATGTCGCCAGCAGTCTGTTCTTAACGGTAAATTGGTTCTCTTTCATCTATGTCATGAACCATGTTAGTGTACGCGCAACGTCGGTAGCCTATCTGGTTTGTCCAATTCTAACCACTTTGCTGGCCTTCTTCATTTTGCACGAGAAATTAAGCCGAATACAGTGGTTTTCTGTTGCGCTGAGTTGTATTGGTTGTTTGCTTCTATCCTACGCCAACATCATGGATATGTTTTTCAGTGCTATTGTAGGTTTTAGCTACGCTTGTTATCTGGTAAATCAAACGAAGAACAGTGGTTTTGATAAGTTTCTGGTGCTAAACTTTCATATCCTACTATCAGCATTAGTATTGCTTCCTTTTTACCCTTTCTTTTCAGAATCTATTCCTTCAGATTTCAAGTTCTACCTATACGTGGAAACCATAGCTGTTGGATACACCATTCTTCCTTTGCTGCTCAATTTATATGCACTTACGCGGATTAGTTCATCAACAGTTGGCATGCTCCTGAATATCAATCCGATTATTGCTTTTATGTTAGCCGGTCTGGTGTACCATGAGCCTTTGGGTACTATTCAGTTGATCGCTTATGGATTGATATTTTTGGCTGTGGTTATTTTCAATTTAAAGAAGTCCTAATTATCAATCGTTCTCTGAAAAGTTTTATTGGGATAAACCGTTCCATTTAGCAGTTGTTCCACACCATAGGTTGTCAAGTGATTTTGATCAAACATGTAGGGTACGTGCTTCGGAGAAACTTTCGCAAAGTAATCTTTTCGGAAAAGATCAATATACTTGTCTTTAAGACCAGCTTTAAGATAAGCGTTGATCTCTGCTGTTTCTTCGTCAAGATAGTTCTCGCTATTGCGAATTCCATATTCATGCTCGCGGGCAGCAATTGTCGAATAATCAATTTTATAAGTTTCTGTTTGCCCAAGTACCACAGACTTGATACCCATTTTTTCCAGATGCGCTATGGTGCCCTGAATATCTTTTAGCAATTGTTCCTTTCCATGTGGATTATCAACCCAGTTGGCGCTTAAGATAACACTTTCGATCTCGCCGGCATGTTGCGGCAACATCTCATCATAGATAAAGTTTAATAGATCTTCACACTTACCTGGTCCCGGACCTTCAGCGGTTTTCAGGGGTAAGCAGCTGGCTGCGGAAGCATGGCCGAGGTTTACACCTTTAGGCGTAAAATGTTTACGCAATGCCTGGTAGAATTGTGCAGCGTGACTATCCCCAAGTAGTAAGATGTTCTTTTTTCCTTTATGGAATGGTAGGCACTTATTCTTATTATAAGTATTCAGGCCCGTAGAAGAAGACCTGATAAAGCAGGAGTCAACTTCAAATTGTTTTGCATGAGCCGCCCGGTTGATGGCTTCATAGTCTGCAATGATCACCGTGTTGTTTTTAAAAACACCTGGGTTCAGGTAGCTTAAAGAAGCGACAAATGCAAGTGCGGCAAAGCTGCCGGTTGTGGCAACAATGTATCTGTTTTTGCTGATCTCAAAGGATTCTATGTAGCGATAGGATAGATAGCCCAAGGAGATCGAGAGGAGGATACCAAGAAAGGCGTATAAAGGTGTAGAAGGGGCGCCCAGGTAATTTCCAATGACGAATACCGGCCAGTGCCACAAGTAAAGTGAATAGGATATCTTTCCGAAAAACTGCACGATTCCAGCCTTCAGGAACTTGAAATCATTAACGTTACAAACGATGATCAGGTAGGTTGCGGCAACAGGAATCAGCGTGTAGAATCCAGGCCATTTCATGCTTTTATGAAGGAAGATCATCCCAACAAGCAAGACTACAAACCCAGTAATAGAGAGCATTTTTCTGCGGCGGGCATTGAAGTTGATTTGCGTTAAAAATGCCAGTCCACCAGCCAACATTTCCCATGAGCGGGAGGGTAGCAGGTAGAAGGACATATTCGGCCGGTAGCGGGTAACCAGCAATGCGCCCGCGAAGATCAGGACAATCGCCAGAAGGCAAAGGTTGAAATATCTCCTGCGGTCATTCTTCAGGTATTTGTTAACAACTATTAAAGCAAGCGGTAACAGCAGGTAGAACTGCCACTCTACAGATAATGACCAGGTGTGGAGGAATATGTTGTTGTCCGCAGAGTTACCAAAGTAACTTCCAGTAAGTGCATAAACAAAGTTTGAGATAAAGAGCAAACTCCCAGCTCCATTTTTCGCAACCTCTTGATAATCATCAGGCATGTAAGTGAAGAAGCAGAGCCCCAGCACAATGATAATCATAAAGGTTAAGGCGGGTATGATCCGCTGTACACGTTTTTTGTAGAATGTAATCAAGGAGAACTGCTCACGAGCGAGGCCATCAAGAATGATCTTTGTCATGAGATATCCTGAGATGACGTAGAAAACGTCAACACCAGAGAAGCCCCCTGCGCTAAAAGGGACGTTGAAATGGTAGAGGAGTACGGAAATTACGGCAAGAGCCCGGAGTGCGTTGATGTCGTATCTAAAGCCTGGTTTCTGAATCATTTAATAAATTTGAAATCAAATTGAACAAATAAAACTCCAACTCTTATAGGCTTGGTACCTGTATCTGTCGTATTGTGTGGCAATTAGTGAAAAACTGTGATGATTTCTCAGCTTCGCTGCTCCGCTATAATTTGAAGAATAGCTACTTTTGTGCTGCAACCTATGCCAGAACAAGAGCCCCTGCTTCCTGAAATCTCTAACCTTAAATCCAGCTTGCTTGCGCAGACCACCTGGCAGCTTCCGCTTACAGATAAGCAGCCGGAGGGTAGACAGCGCATTCTCGTGTTGCGAAAGCACAAGTACTACACCCACTTTGTAGCGGAAATCTACGAAGCAACGGTCGGAAGTAATGGAAAACTTAAAAGTCCTTTCGTGCTTATTGACCCGCTGGATTTCATCTGGAAAGTAAATGATCCTGATGCTTTAAAGTTTTATGCCGCGATCGTCAAGCTACGCAGCAGCTATGATGCGGAACATACCCAGGCAGATATGGATGGCCTTAAAGCTTTGGTTAAAAACCCTTTGCAGCTCGAGGTCTACTACCATAATCCGGAGCAATCCGCAAATGTGAACTTGCGCTCCATCGTAAAGGTTACCCTGGGTACGTACCAGCTTGACCTAAGATTGGAGGTCGTGCTAAGGAATGCTTTTTATGAAATTACGGCAAGATTGTATATCGGGGAGAAGGCTTATAATCTTGATTTACTCAACTTTAAATTTCAATACTTCGTTTTTTACGATGGGGTAATGCAACTCATTGACAACCTGGCCTACTTACAGGTGATTGAAGTTTTTAAGCGGAACAATAACCGGCTTCACTTTCCGGAGGAGGCTTATGATGAGTTTCAGCGCACAATTCTGTCTAAACTGGAAGGCAAGGTAAAGATCAACTATGCTTATCTGAAGCCAGCAACCAAGAAGCAGTTGCTGGAGAATAATTTTGATACGCAAAATGAGAAGCTCATTTATTTATCTGACTCTGGTGACTACGTGTTAATCACCCCTGTGATCCGTTACGGCAATGTAGAAGTGCCGGTGTTATCGCAGCAACAGATCTATACACTGGACAGTACAGGCATTCCTTTTACAGTGCAGCGTGATCATCAGCTTGAAGATAACTTCATTCGGATGCTCCGTCATCAGCACCCACTGTTTCTGGAGCAGGAGGGGCAGGAATGCTATTACCTGCATAAAAAACGTTTCCTGGATGAAGGCTGGTTTTTGAGTGCTTTTGCCTACTGGCAGCAACATGGGATTCGGGTGCTGGGGTTCAATGATTTAGCTGACAATAAGCTGAATCCAAATGCGGCAAAGATTTCGATAGAAGTGATCTCCGGGCTGGACTGGTTTGAAACCGGTGTGAAGATCAGCTATGGTAAACAAAAGGTAAGTTTGAAACACCTGGCGAAAGCGTTAAGGAACAAGAGCAAGTTTGTAGAGCTAGGCGACGGTACCATGGGTGTTTTGCCTGAAGAATGGATCGGTAGGCTTTCGGCCTATCTGGAAGCTGGAACGGTAGTGGATGAAGTTATTCACACGCCTAAGGTGAATATCCTGAGCATTGATGCACTGTATGAAGAGGAAATGCTTACTGCACCAGTACGACTAGCACTCAAAAACTTCCGGGCGAAACTCGAAAACTTCAATGTAATCGGTCAGGTGCAAGTGCCTGAAACCTTCCAGGGTACGCTGCGGCATTATCAGCAGGAAGGGCTTAACTGGTTGAACTTCCTCGATGAGTTTGGCTTTGGCGGTTGCCTGGCCGACGATATGGGTCTGGGTAAAACCATTCAGGTTATTGCCTTTCTGTTGCTCCAGAAAGAGAAAGCGGCAAGTGCAGCAAGTATGATCATCGTGCCGGCCACACTGATCTTCAACTGGCAATCGGAACTTCGCAAGTTTGCACCAACATTGCGGGTACTTACCATCTACGGTGCAGACCGCGCCCGGCATGTGGATGATTTCGAGCACTATGATGTGGTGTTAAGTTCTTATGGAACCATACTTCAGGATGTGCGCCACTTAAAACATTTCCGCTTCAATTACATATTCTTAGATGAATCACAAACCATAAAGAATCCAAATTCGCAGCGGTACCGCGCCATAGCATTACTAAAATCACGGAGTAAGGTGATGCTTACGGGTACGCCTTTGGAGAACAACACCTTTGACCTTTACGCTCAGTTTTCACTTGCTTGTCCAGGATTGCTTGGCACGCGTCAGCATTTCAAGGATCAGTATGTAATGCCGATCGATAAGTTTAATGATACCCGGAAGGCTGCGGCACTTCAACGGCTTATCCGTCCCTTCCTGCTGCGGAGAACCAAAAAGCAGGTTGCGACCGAGCTGCCGGAGAAAACCGAAATGGTGATCTATTGCGAAATGGCTGAAGAACAACGCAAGGTTTACGATTCCTACAAGCAGGAGTATCGCAATTACCTGATGGCTAAGAAATCAGATGAACTTGCCGGGCAAACCATGCACATTCTGAAGGGCATGACGCTTTTAAGGCAGATCTGCAATGCACCGGCGTTAATCAGCTCGGACCGCTATTTTGGAAATGCCTCCGCAAAGTTGGATACGCTCCTGGAGGAGATCGAAGGAAAATCTGCGGAACATAAGATTCTTGTCTTTTCTTCTTTTGTGGGGATGCTGGATCTGGTGCGCACAGCACTGCAGCAGCGTAACATTGCCTATAGTTATCTGACAGGACAAACGACAAAGCGCGAAGCGGAAGTGAAACGCTTTACTGAAAATGCGGAGGTACGTGTGTTTCTGATCAGCCTTAAGGCTGGCGGGACAGGGTTGAACCTAACCGAAGCGGACTATGTTTACCTGCTTGATCCCTGGTGGAACCCGGCGGCAGAGCAGCAGGCGATAGACCGGGTTTACAGGATCGGTCAGCAGAAGCATGTTGTTGCCGTGCGGCTGATCTGTCCCGATACGATTGAGGATAAGATCATGCAGTTGCAGCAAAAGAAGCAGCGGTTGGTTGAAGATTTGATTAAAACAGAAGGGAATCTCTTGAAAACCCTCAGCAAAGGTGAATTATTAGAATTGTTCAGTTAATAGAAGATTTAAAATTAAATTTGCCCGATGTTCAAATGCTTACTGGCTATTTTCTTGTTTTTTGCATTTGCTGCAAACGTAGTCAGTGGACAGGTTGATGCGCCGGTTCAGCAATTGCCTGTAGATAGTACGGTGAGGCTGGAGCGCGTGATGCCTAAGCGTTACCGTGATTCGGCAACCATTGCCAGGCAGAAGTTTGTGACGGATTCTATTATGCGACATACCTGGTTGTTGCCAGACTCGCTTTTGAACCCATATTTGGTTATTGACAGCATTCTGAAGGCAAATGTTCGCGTGCTGAAAAAGGGTGAAGCCTGGTACAATCTCCCGGGGAAGGGTAAAGCGGAAAGCTTCTACAAAATTGGCAGACCAGTGCCCAAAGGAGAGCCCTGGGTGTTGGGCTTTATCCTGTTCCTGCTTCTGCTGTTTGGGATCCTGCGCATTTCGTTCCATAAACAACTGGGGGATATCATTCAAGCGTTTTACAGTAACCGGGTATTAAACAACCTCTACAAGGAAGATAATCTTTTTACGTCCTGGCCTTTTCTGTTCCTGTTTATACAATTTGGGTTCACTCTGGGCATGTTTTTATACCTGATTTCTCAATACTACCAAATTTCCTATGGTGCAGGGGGGCTGCAGTTTTTTGTAACGATTTCAGTGATGATCGTGCTTCTTTATGCGCTTAAAATTTTTGTTTTACGCGGACTTGGACATTTATTCAGCATCCAAAAGCTGGTTCATGAGTACATAACCGTTCTATATCTCAGCTACTTTAACATTTCCCTGATCTTCATTCCGCTGGTTGTGGCCTTTGCATTGGCCCCGTTGCGCTATGGTATGTACTTTATCTCCACTGCAGCGATGTTGTTGACTGTTATTTTTCTTTTTCAGTTTGTCCGTGCGGGCTACAACATTTTATCCAACAATCGTTTTTCTAAAGTCTATTTATTTTTGTACTTTTGTGCCCTTGAAATTTGCCCTATATTAATAGTAATCAAGGCAATTGGACTATAAGGACAACCAAATACACATGCAAGAAAACAGAGAAGATCGGTTACGCAAAGTAAAGAGCATTTTGATCACTTTGCCGAAACCTGAGACAGATAAATCTCCTTATTTTGATTTAGCCAAAAAGTACAACGTAAAGATTGATTTCAGATCCTTCATCCATGTTGAGGGTGTGCCCGCAAAGGATTTCAGAAAAGACAAGATTAACCTGGCAGACTTTACCGCGGTTGTATTTACAAGTAGAAATGCAGTGGATCACTTCTTCAGAATCTGCGAAGAAATGAGGTATGATGTTCCAGCGGATCTGAAGTATTTCTGTATCTCTGAATCTACCGCTTTATATCTCCAGAAGTACATTCAATATCGCAAGCGTAAGATCTTTTTTGGTAAGCAAACTGCATCTGATCTGGCGGAAGTATTGAAGAAGCATGCCTCAGAAAAGTTCCTTTACCCATGTTCTGATGTGGCTACAGAGGATACGATGAACTTCCTTCAAAAGAATGGCTACGACTTTACACCTGCTGTACTGTTTAAAACAGTTGTAAGCGACCTGTCGGATTTAGCTGAAGTTTTCTACGATATCATTGGCTTTTTCAGTCCATCGAGTATACAATCTTTGTTCACAAATTTCCCAGAATTTAAACAGAATAATACACGTATTGCCGCGTTTGGGGTGAATACGCATCGTGCTGTTACAGAGGCGGGTTTAATTGTAGACATCGCTGCGCCAAGTCCGGAAGCACCTTCTATGATCATGGCTATCGAAAACTACATCAAGAAATCCAATAAATAAGCTTCTTTTTGGCAGGTTGTTTGTGTTGTTGCTTTTTGATAAAAAGATTTGTTAAGTTTGATAAGATATACCAACTGTAATAAATCAATATTTAGATCTACCCTTCAGTAACATATGAAAAAACTATACTCTGGTTTTATTATTTTAACCATGCTAATGAGCAGCTGCGGAAAAGGTGGCCAGGGCGAGTTAGTAGGGGTTTACAATAAGAACTTCAAAAACAACCGTGTTCCTTTAGGAATGGTTTACGTACCACCAGGACGTACACTTATTGGCGGTTCTGACGAGGATATTACCGGCAGTCAGGCTCCGGCAAGTAGAATGACCTCTTTCAGTGCATTTTATATGGACGAGACGGAGATTACCAATGCAGAGTACCGCCAGTTTGTAAACTATGTACGTGACTCTGTAGCGATAACCAGCTTAGGCCCTGCAGGTGCACCTGATTTGTATATGCCAGCACCAACCGGTGAAGGTGCAAATACAAATGGACAGCGTAACATCAACTGGAAAAAGGTTGGCGACGGTTCCCGTTTGTGGAGCAGTAAAAATGGCGGTTACGCCACGAAGCTCGCAGATATGTATTACAGCGGTGATGATGCGCTTTTTGGTCGTGCTGAGCTGGATGTAAGGAAATTCCGCTACTCGTACAAAGTGGTGAACATGGATCTTGCTGCTAAAGCGAAAAACAATCCTGATGCTAAACGTAGCGACTTCATTGAAAGTTATGTAGATGCACCGGATCCAAATAAGCCTAACGAATTCCCTTCAATTAGTGTTTACCCGGATACTTTAGTCTGGAAAACAGATTACTCTTACTCACAGAATGATCCGATGGTTATCGGTTATTTCAATCACCCTTCTTATGACGAATATCCTGTTGTAGGGGTAACCTGGGAGCAGGCGAATGCATTCTGCGTATGGCGCACACGTTTATTCCAGTCTGTTGCCGCAGAGCGTAAACAACCTTACAATTCACGTTTAAGTTACAGCCTACCTACAGAAGCGCAGTTTGAATATGCGGCAAGAGGTGGTAATGTTAAAACCAAATATCCTTGGGGTGGCCCTTACATCCGCAATGCAAAAGGATGTATGCAGGCAAACTTTAAAGTTGGACGCGGTAACTACTCCGATGATGGTGGTTTGTATACCGTAAACGTACACTCTTATTTCCCGAACGATTATGGCTTGTACAACATGGCCGGAAACGTGTCGGAATGGACATTAACAGCTTATAACAAGTCTGCCGGAACAATGCTTCTGGACTTCAATCCGAACTATACTTATGTAGCAAGACCGGAAGACAACAAGTACTTAAAACGCAAAGTGGTTAGAGGTGGTTCATGGAAAGACATCGGTTTTTTCCTGCAGAATTCAGTAGGTACGTATGAGTACCAGGACAATGCAACATCTTACATCGGCTTCAGATGTGTGGTTTCTTATGCAGGAACTGACATCAACTACAAGTAAAAACACATAACAACACAAAAACTTACCATCCAGAACAAGAACATGGCAGCAAAGAAAAAATTTGATTGGTTACATACGGCAATTTCATTGGGAGCCAGTATTGTAATTTTGGGCGCATTATTTAAGATCCTTCACATTGGAGGCGTTTGGGGAAATTACATGATTGGAGCCGGATTAGGGGTTGAGGCTTTCCTATTTGCGCTGACTGCGTTCTTTCCACCTGCACCAGAACCAGCATGGGAGCGTGTATATCCGGAACTGGATCCTGAATTTACAGGTGAGTTGCCGAAGGCATCTGCAAGACCAGTAAACGTACCTCAAAGTGCGCCTACTACGGCTGCTTTAGACAACATGTTGAGAAATGCAAACGTAGGTCCTGATCTTATCGAAAGCCTAGGAAATGGTCTTCGTACTTTCGGCGATAAGGTTGCTGCAATCTCTAACGTTGCTGACGCATCGTCTGCGACCACAGAATACACCAGCAAAATTAAATCCGCTACAGCAAGCTTTGACAACCTTAATTTAGCTTTTGACAAAGCAACAGCGCAATTGGTTGAGATGGGTCAGAGCAGTGGTGAAGCAAGAGCTTACCATGAGCAGGTGAACAAATTGGCAAAGAACCTTTCTGCATTAAATGCAGTATATGAGTTGGAACTTCAGGATTCAAGTGCACATTTGAAATCTATGAACACGTTCTATCAAAATGTTTCAACCACCATGCACAACTTCAATGAGTCTATGGAAGATTCAAAAATGTTTAAAGAAGAAGTTGCTAAACTTGCTAAAAACCTAGCTTCACTTAATGCAATTTATGGCAATATGCTGTCTGCTATGAACCAGCCACGGGTATAATTTCCCTAATTATTAATTCAAACAAAGACCTTTAATAAACATGGCCGGAGGAAAAGAAACAACAAGGCAGCGGATGATCAATATCATGTATTTGGTATTGCTTGCGATGCTTGCATTAAACGTGTCAGATACCATACTGGATGCTTTCAAAAACATCAACGACAGTTTGGAGACATCTAAGAACAACGTTAATACAAGTGTTGATCAATTATTCACTGCTTTTCAGAATACAAAATTAAAAGATGAGCCTGCCAGAGCGCAGCCGATCTGGGAAAAAGCCCAGAAGGCCAAAGCTTATGCAGGAGAACTGGATGGATATATCCAGAAGTTAAAAGCCCGCTTCCTAGCAGAAGGCGAGGGAATTGATGAAGAAACTGGTGATCTTAAACAAAGAGGAAACCAGGACATCGCTCAGGGTATCATGATCAATCAAAAGGAAGGTGATAAACTTCAGAAGATGATCAATGAAACGCGTGAGAAGTTGATCGCATTATTAAACCCAGAAGATCGTGCAAGCGTAACCTTCTCCCTTGTGGCTAATGATGCAGAGAAAAACGTTAACGGCAAAAAGAAGTGGTCGGACATCAACTTTGGTGAAGGCACACCTTTAACAGCGGCAAACACCATTTTAACAAAGATTCAGACAGATACCAAAAATGCGGAAGCAGAAGTTGTGAAGAAGCTTTTTGGAAATATGGATAAATCATTGGTGAACCTGGATCAGTTTGCAGCAGTTGCTGTAGCACCATCATCTTATGTGATTCAAGGACAGCCTTATGTTGCTGAAGTATTTTTAACTGCAAGTGATTCAAAATCCAGCCCTGACATTTCAGTTGGTGGTAGTAAGCTTACGGTAAGGGAAGGCAAAGCAACTTA
>Ga0182006_1001383_pt1 | contig 14759 bp, 2 predicted proteins | sample Sormic07211104_1_FD_123022 | JGI IMG/M metagenome (GOLD analysis project Ga0182006, IMG submission 123022) | Rhizosphere microbial communities from Sorghum bicolor, Mead, Nebraska, USA - 072115-104_1 MetaG | ecosystem: Host-associated > Plants > Roots > Rhizosphere | place: USA: Nebraska...
CTTGCCGGTGGCAGCGTTCTTGTCTGCAAAGGCGCCGCTGGCGGTCGCACTGAGGCTGTCGCCATTGACCATGCCGGCAAACGCCGCGCCGGTGGTGTTGACGGTGGCGGCAGTCGTGCCGTCATAGACCTTGTTGCCGACAGTGATGCCGGTCACCGCGCTGATGGTGGCCCTGGTGATATCGGCTGCCGTGCTGGCGGTATTGCTGGCCAGCGTGTAGTTGCCGGCATCCAGGCCGCCGAGGGCGATGCCGCTGACCTGGACCGTCTTGCCGCTGCCGGCATTCTTGTCTGCAAAGGCGCCGCTGGCGGTGGCACTGAGGCTGTCGCCGTTGACCATGCCGGCAAACGCCGCGCCGGTCGTATTGACCGTGGCGGCAGTCGTGCCGTCATAGACCTTGTTGCCGGCAGTGATGCCGGTCACCGCGCTGATGGTGGCCCGGGTGATGTCGGCCGTGGTGCTGGCGGTATTGCTGGCCAGCGTGTAATTGGCTGCGTCGGCACCAGTCTTGGCGATGCCGGCCACGGTGACGGCCTTGCCAACACCGGTGTTCTTGTCGGCAAAGCTGGCCGAGGTGCTGCTGAGCACCAGGGCGTCGCCAGTTATGCGGTCGTCGTCCAGGATCACTGCAGCATTGGTGGTGGCGTCGTACACGCGGTTGACGCCGGTGGCATTGACGTTGAGCGTGCGCGGGGTGATGGTGCTGCTGCTGTTGCCAGCCAGCGTGACGCTGTAATTGGCGCCGCCGTTGCCGTCGCTGATGGTCACGCTGCCCAGGCTGACCGCGCGGTTGCCGGCGCCAGCGTTCTTGTCCCCGTAGCTCAAGGTAGCGCCGGTAATGCTGTCGCTACCCAGCAGCACGCTGCCCAGGGCGCTGCGGTCGCCCGCCGTAGCGGTGTAATCGCGCGTGCCGTCGTACACCTTGCTGATCGTTGGTGCGGTCAGCACGATCGACTTGGGCGTGATGGTGGCGCTGCCAGTAGCGCTGGTGGGCAACACGTAGTTGCTGGTCAGAGTGCCCGATGCCGCGCTGAAGTCGCTCCCGGCCAGCGCCACCGACACCGTCCGGTTGCCGGCGTTGGCGCTGTCATAGCTGCCGCTGGTCTGGTTGACGGCAAACGCATCGGCTCCGGCCAGGCCGGTCAACGCGTAGTTGGCGGCCGACAGCGTGGCGCTGGTGCCGGCATTGTAATCGCGGTTCAGGTTGCCGGTCAGGTTGACGCCCAGCGCCTTCGGCGTGATCGAGGCCGCGCCGCTGGCCGTGGCCGGCAAGCTGTAATTCGACGCCAGCGTCGCCGCCCCAGCGACCAGGTCGCCGCTCGACAGGCTGGCGGTCACGGTGGTGGCGCCGGCCACGTTGGCCGAGTTGTACAGGCCCGCTGTCTGCGCGATGCCGCCCGATTGACCGCCAATGAAGCCGCTCAAGGTATAGTTGCCGGGGTTGAGCACTGCCGTAAGGCCGCCGTCATAGGTCTTGACGATGGCGCCGGTGAGGCTGGCAGTGAGCGCCTTGGGCGTAATGGTGGCCGCGCCCGTAGCCGAGGTCGGCAGCACGTAGTTGACCAGCGAGGTGCCGGCGCCGGCCGTGAAGTCCGGCGCCGCCAGGCTGGCATTGACACTGCTGGCGGTGGCCACATCGGCCGAGTTGTACAAGGCGGCGGCCTGGCTGACGGTGGCCGATTCAGCGCCGACGAAACCGTTGAGCAGGTAGTTGGCGCCGCTCAGCGTGGCGCTGGCCGAGCCGTCATAGGTCTTGCTCACGCCGGTGATGGTGGCGGTGAGGATCTTGGGCGTGATGCTGGCTGCGCCGCTGGCGGAGGTCGGCAAGATATAGTTGCTCGACAGGGTACCGTTGGCAGGGACGAAGTCGCCCCCGGTAAAGGTGGTGCTGGCGCTGCTGGCGCCTGTGCCGCTGAGGTTGTACACCCCGGTGGCCTGGGTCACGTTGAACGCGTCCGAACCCACCAGGCCGGTCAAGCTGTAATTGGCCGCGCCGAGGGTGGCGGTGGTACTGCCGTCGTAGGTCTTGGTGACGCCGCTCAAGGCCGCGGTCAGGGTCTTGGGCGCGACCGTGATGGTGCGCGCCGTGTTGCTGCCCAGCGCCACGGCGTAGCCATTGTTGCCGGTTGCACCCGACAAATCGACCGTGATCGCATAGGGGCCGCCGGCCACGCCGGCATTGGCGGCGGCGCCGCTGGAGGTGGCGATAATGTTGCCCGACAGCGCAGTAGACACCGTGTCGGCCAGATAGGCGCCCGCTTGCGCTGCCTCGCCGCCCGACAGGCTGACCACGCGGTCGACCAGCGCGGTGCCGGCGGTCAGGTCTTCGCCATAGGTCTTGTTGACGTTTTGCGTGCCGACGGTGATCGTAGGCTGGTAGGCGAACACATAGCGGTTGCCTGATTGTGCGACCGGGGTGCCGGTGTAAGTGGCGTTCCAGATGGCCGTGTTCTGGCTGTCCAGGCCGCCATAGGTGCTGCCGCCCGGCGCATTGGCATACACCAGCCAGCGCGCGGCGGGGTCGCTCATGGCGATACTGCCGGCGCCATTGCCGGAATTATTGTTGAAATTGCCTTTAGCGGCCAGGGTCACGGCCGTGCCGGCGCCGCTGGCGCTCAGGACCGCGCCCGCGTTGAGCGTGACATCGGCGCCGATGCCGCGGTAGCCGAGGTCGAAGCCACAGCAATTGGCTGCCAGGTCTGGCAAGTCGGACACGGTGCCGGCGCCATTACCCTGGTTCACCAGCTTGATGGTGCGCGCGGTGATGCTGTTAACGCTGATCGAACCGGCCATGTTGTTGGTCTTGTCGGCGCCGGCGTCGATCAGCAGCGACACGTCGCCGCTGCCGGCATCGATTCTGGCGGCCACGCCCTGCTTGTTGCTGCCCATGCTCAGGGTGGCGATGCCGGCGTCGCGGTAGGCGTCCTTGACGCCGTGGGCCACGCTGTCGTTGGCGACCAGGTTCAGGTCGCGGTTACCGGTGATGATGTCGCCCAGCACCGTGATACTGCGGCCCGCCTGCATGGTCAAGGCGCCGCCGGCAGTGCCGCCGGTGGCGTCGATGCCGCTCTTGACGAAGATGTCGTTATTCGCCTGCAGCGTGACGCTGGTGCCCGTCTTGAGCACGCCGGCGATATAGTCGGGGGTCATGGCCTGGGTCGCACCTTCTGCATCGGCATACTGGGTGGCGCCCGGCAGCGTCATGGCGCTCGGCGTGGGCATCGAGGGGGTGAGCAGCACCACATGGCCGTTGTCACCGGTGAAGGTCACCGTGGCGGCGCCGCCGGACATGAGCGAGATATTCGGGTTATAGGTCAGGCCGCCCCAGAACCGGCCATTCGGATTGCCCACCGCGGCGTTGTCGGCGCCGACGACGCCGATCAGCGGTACGCTGGCATCGCTGATGTAATTGATCGCACCAGCGCTGCAATTCCAGTCTGCCGAGCTGATGAAATAGCCGTTATTGGCGTAGTCGGCGGTGTTGAGCGCATAGTAGTTGGCCGGTGCCAGCACGGTGCCGACGTAGTCGTTGGTATGGCTGCCCACCAGCGCATTGGCGCCGGACATGATGTTCTGGTTGCCTTGGGCAGCGTAGTCGTTCAGGCGGCCGGTGCTGCCATCGACCCAGCTCACGCCGCCGGCATTGACCACGCCATTGACGTCGAGGGTGGGGTTGGAGACGAGATAATTGCCGTTCGACAGCGGGACATAATAAGCGCCCAGGGCGTCGTTTTCCTTTTCGCCGATCAGGCTGTTGGCGCGGGTGATCTCGCCTTTGACGCCCGTCGCGCCATTGCCCCATGTCACGGCACCGGCGTATTGCCTGGTGTCGTTGGTCCAGTTGTAGCTGATGGCCACGTAGTTGCCGGTAAACCGTTGCCTGCCGTTGACGGCGTCGTAGTTGTACAGGAAGTCGACGGTGCCACCGACATTGTCGCCCGTGTGGCTGCCGACCAGGCTGTTGGCCCCCGAGACGATATTATGATTGCCTTGCGCCGCATAGTCGGCCAGGCGTCCGCTGCTGCCGTCGACCCAGGTCAGGGCACCGGCGCCGATGGCGGCGCCATTGTCCCAGTACTGGTTCTGGATCAGGTAATTGCCAGTGGTGCCCAAGGCAGCTACCGTCCAGTTTTTCACGTCATCGGTTTTCAGGCCCAGCACGCTGTTGCTGTCCGAGATAGCGCCGGTCAGTGCGGCCGTACCGCTGCCCCAGGTCACTGCCCCGGCGTCGACGATGCTGCCATTGTTCCATTTGTTGCTGGTGACAACATAATTGCCGGAATAGGTGGGATTGCTCACGCTGTCGTAACCGTTCTCGAGCAGCTTGATGCCATAGCCGTTGTTCTGGGCCAGCCCCACCATATCGTCCTGCACGCTGCCGACCAGGCTGTTGCTGGCCGAAACCGGCCCGATCGTTGGCGCGCCAGCGCCGTCGCTCCAGGTGACTGCGCCCGCGCGCAGGGCCGCGCCATTGCGCCAGTAATTGCTGACTGTAACGTAGTTGCCGTTGGCCAGGGCCGTGACGCCGTTCGAGATCGTATCGTAATGCGTGAGGGTCTGGTTGGCGGCATTGGTGATCACATCGTTCGGCCCCATGAAGCCGCCGATGAAGTCGCCGGTGTTGCTGCCCAGCAGGCTATTGCTTGCGGTAATCGTGTGGCCGGCATCGGCAGTGGCGCCGGTGGCGCCGCTGCTCCAGGTGACGGCGCCGCGCGTGCCGTTGAACATCGGGCTGGCCACCACGTAATTACCATTGCTCAGCAGGGTGACACTGCTCGATTCACTCAGGAAGGCATAGGCGTTATTTTGTTGATAGTAGTTGTACTGGTAGCTGCCGATGCGGTCGTTGGCCGAGCTGCCCACCAGGCTGTTGCTGGTGCCCACCGCGCCCACGGTCGGCGTGCTGCCGCTGGACCAGGAGACGGCGCCGGCCTTGGCATTGCCGCCGTTGGCCCAGTAGGGGCTCAGCACGACATAGTTGCCATTGCCTTTGAGCTCCAGGACGCCGCCGGAACCGACCTGGTCGTTCGCTTGCGTGCCGACCAGGCTGGTGGTTGCCGAAACAACGCCGCTCTGGTCGGCCTTGGCCTTGCCGGTGGTGCCATCGACGAGCGTGGCGGCGCCCTTGCCACTGTTCCAGTTAGGACTGACCACGACATAGTCATTGTTGGCCAGCGCGGCAATGGCTTTGCTGCCAATGCCGTCACCGGCAGTGGCGCCCACCACGCCATTGCTGGCCACGCTGACAGTCTTGACATCGGTGCTGAACGGCACCCAGGTGGCCGCTCCGCGCCCGCCATTCCAGCTGGGGCTGCTGATCACAAACGCATTGTTCGATGGCAGCAGGGTCAGGTTGCCGCTGGACAGGTTGTCGCCGGCATTGCCGACCAGGCTGGTGCTGGCCGAAACCAGGCCGGTGATCGGGGTGACACCGTCGAACGAGGTCACAGCGCCCGAGGCGTTTTTCCAGTCCGAGCCGTAGACGACGAATTGCGAACCGGTCAGCACCGTCAGGTATTTGCCGACCTTGTCGGTGCCGGTGCCGGCGCCGGTGGCATCGAAGCGGGTGGCGTCGCCGATCAGGCTGTTGGAAGAACCGACCACGCCCGTGATGCCGGTGGTACCAGAGGCGAACGTGACCGCGCCCACGCCCTTGTTCCAGTTGGCATTGGCCTGGACGTAATTATCATTGGCCAACACCGTCACGCCGCTACCGACCTGGTCGCCGTTCTTGTAGGGCTTGTAGCCATCGGCTGGCACCACGGTCATGGCGGTGCTGCCGACCAGGCTGTTGGCGGAGCTGACGATGCCGCTCACACCGGTGCTGCCATCGCCAAAGGTGAGCGCACCGCGGTTGTCGGACCAGCTGGCCGTACCGACCAGGTAGTTACCATTGTTCAGTACCGTGATCGCGTAACCGCCGATGTTGTCGGAGGTATCCTGGTTCATGCTGCTTTTATGGGTAGCGTGGCTGCCGACCAGGCTGTTGCTTGACGAGACCGCCACGGCGCCGGCGCCCCAGCCGGTAGTGCCGTTACCCCAGGTGACAGCGCCCATGCCGTTGTTCCACAGATTGCTGGAAACGACGTAGTTGCCATTGGTGAGCGACGTCACACCATTGCTGCCGATTTTGTCGCCCGCGTGGGTGCCGTAGAGGGTCGAGATCAGCGCCTGGTCGCTCTGGCGAAACAGGTAGGCGGCGCCGCCATCGGTTGCGCCGAGGTTGTCGTTGGGATTGGTAACGACGATGTAGCCGGTGCGCGTGACGGTGCTGCCCGAGGTGGTGGTCAGGGCAGCGTTGATCTTGCCGAAGCTGCCGCCGGTGCTCGGGTGCGGATCGACCAGTTCAAGCTGGCCCGACAATTCGCTGTCGATCACAATATCTTTCGGGTCCAGCAGCAGGACGCCCGACTTGCCCTGGGCCGCGTGGGCGTCGGCCTTGCCGCCGAAATGCAGGGTTTGCTTGCCCGACACCTCCAGTATGCCGCCGTCGCCGCCGGCCGCGCCGCCGCGCGCCGTCAGCTCGCCGGCAAACACGGTTTTTTCGTCGGACCAGACCACCACCTTGCCGCCGTTGCCGGTGCCGGTGGCATCGGCGTTGAGGGTGACGCCAGCGCCGACCGAGGTTTTGGCGGCATTGCGCACGTCGGCGCTTTTGCCTTGGTAATCGCCGCCGATCAGGATCGTGCCACCCGCGCTCACGCCGGTGGCGCTGACCTTGGCGCCCATCAGCGCGACATCGTTGGCGGTGATCACCACTTTGCCGCCGCGTTCGCCGTGGGCGTCGTAACTGGCGGACGTGTACACCTTGCCGGCGCCGCCATCGACCGTGATGCTGCCGCCGCCCTGGGCCGAGATCAGCGCGCCCGTGGTTTCCACCAGGCCGTTGGCCAGCGTGCTGGCAATCGCGCCGCCGCCGTCGGCGCGCATGCTGCCGCTGCTGGCCATGCGGTCGCCGCGCACGCTCACGCTGCCTGCCGGTCCAGCTGCGGCCGAAGCGTCGAGCGCGCCGCTGTTGTCCACCAGCGCGGAACTGTCGAGCACGATCTTGCCGCCGCGCTCGGCAAAGCCGGTTGCCTCGAGGGTGCCGCTGTTGCGCACCACCCCGCCCTGCAGCTGGTTGGCTGCCTGCGCCGACATGATGATCAGGCCGCCAGGCGCATGCACCGCCGAACCGTTTTCCACCAGCGTTGCGATCGACGCGGGCGTCACCAGCACGCCGGTAAGCGAACGGCTGTTTTCAAATTGCAGTTCGATGGCCTCGCCTGCCGCCAGCGCCACCGTGCCGGCCTGGGCCAGCACGATGCCCTGGTTGCGCACTTCCGGCGCCAGCAGGGCGATATAGCCGTTCAGGCCCGCTTGCAGCGTGCCGTCGTTGACCACGCTGCCGGTGGCGCCAGCGCGCACCAGGGTGTTTTTGCCGGCCATAAAGTCGGCCGTGGAAATCGTGTGCGTGGTCGCCACCAGCCCGCCGACGTCGACCGACGCCGTGGGGCTGAAGTACACGCCGTTCGGGTTGGAAAGGAACACCTGGCCATTGGCGGTGATGCGGCCGAAGATCTGGCTGGCCTGGGTATCGGCCACGCGGTTCAGGGTGACCGCGCTGCTCGAGGGCTGGCGGAAATCGACCCGGGCCTGGGTGCCGACGTTAAAGGTCTGCCAGTCCACCGCCCCGCGCTGGCTGGACTGCTCGACGGTCATGGTGGCGCCATTCTGGCCGATGTTGACGTTGCCGCCAGTGACTACGCCGCCGGTAGGAAGCTGGGTGGGCGCCGGCGGCGCCCCTGCCTGTGCCAGCGGTGACAGCCCCAGGCTGGCGAACAGCGCTGCCATGAATGCGCCGCGCCCGCTGCTCTTGCCGCGTCCGCGCGTGTGCTCGGCAACAGCGATCCAGGCGCCTTGCGCCTCGCTCCAGATCAGGCGATAAAAACGATTGATGGTGGCGTGTCCGCTCATGTTCGTGCTCCGGTATTTTTAAAATGGCATCGTGGCTTGCAGCCAGAAGCGGTTCTTGCGCAGCGTGCCGTCCTGGTCGCTGCCGTTCAGACTGGCATTGGGATTGCTGCCGATCCTGCGCGCCCAGGCTGCCTTGAGATTGAGGCGGAAGCTGGTGCTCCAGTTCAACGCTATCCCGGCGCCCTTGAGGCTGTAGTTGTTGACCAGGGCGGCGCCGGCAAACCTGTTGTCGCGGTTGACCTCGACGTGACCCCAGTCGTAAAAGCCGCTCACGCCCACGCTGCCCGGCGCGCGCCAGCGCAGTTCGAGATTGATCAGCTGGCCGTTGGTGCCGCCGGCCTCGCTGGCGGGATAGGCGCGCACGCCGTAATTACCACCAAGATAGAATTTTTCCGACGAATCGAGGTTGCGGTTGGCATCCTGGCCGCTGAGTGCGGCAAACAGCGACATACTCTCGGTAAGCGCTTGCTGCCGGCTGGCGCTGTAGCGCAGCTTGGTGAAACCGCCGCCGGCACGCGGGCCGGCGGCGTCCGACAATTGGTTGGGCGAACCGTTGAGGTCGGCCTTGCCGCGCATGAAACTGATGCTGGCCGTATTGGCGCCGCCGCCGCCAAGGTTGTCGAACAGGTTGCCATTCAAGCCGAAGGTCCAGCCGTCGATCTTGTAATGGCTATTGGTCAGGCCGTTGGCCTGGTTGTCGAAGCGCTTGCTATCGTAGTTGAGCTGCAGGAAAAGGTTGCTCAGGCGCGTGCGCAGCAGCGGATAGCTGGCGTCGACGCCAGCCGTGCCGGAACTGCCGCGCGCGCGCAGGGCGTCGAACTCGTCGGCCACCAGCCGGTAGGACAGGCGCGAGCCGCTCACGCCCAGGCGCCAGCCGTCGGTGCCCACCGGTAGGCTGTAGGCAAGACGGGCATAATCGCTGCCTTCGCTATGGATCAGGTTGGCGATAGCCTGGTCGCCGAGCCGCAGCGGGCTGCTCAGTGCCAGGTTGGCGGTCGCGCGCCGCGCGCCGGTCGAGCGCGAACCAGTATTGTCGAGGCCGGCATCGCCGCTGAACAGCGGCTCGTCGGTCAGCTTGAGCACCAGCTGCGTTTCTTCGTCCTGCTCACCAGCGGCAAGGTTGCCGGAGGCGCCCACGCCCGGCAAATCGTCGATGATCAGCAGCGCGCGGTCAAGCGCGTTCGCATTGAGCGCTGTGCCGATCTCTTGCGCCGACGTCACATAGGACATGATGCGATCGAGCGGCATGCGTGCCGGTTCGCCGCCGCTGTTGCGGGCCCCGCCAAACAGCGCCTCGACGATCTGGATGGTGACGATACCTCCCTCGATGTCCTGGCGTGGCAGGTAGGCGCGCACGATCCAGCCTTGCCGGCGGTAGGCGTCGGCCACGGCCATGGCGGCGCCTTGCAATTCCTGGAAGGTGAGCGGACGGCCAACGAAGGGCGTGACCGCCTGGCGCAGTTCCTCGGCGCCGATCAGGCGATTGCCCTGGAAGCGGAAGGCGCTGACCGTGACGGTGGCGCCGGGCAGCTGTTGTAGCGGCGCCAGCGCCGGCTGCAGGTCCTGCTGCGATTTTTTCGGCAATTGTGGCGGGCGGTTTTTTTCGATTTGCTGCAGCAAGGAGCCGGCGTCGGGCGTCACTTGGGCATGTGCCAGGCCCACAGTACCGAGTAGGACCATTAACGGAAAGCGGTTTTTCATGAGATGTCTGCCGAAAGTTTCTGGATGAAAACTATGTCAGACGAAATTTTGCCAAATTCACGCTTCGAAAAGAACTACCGGAAAGCAATATCCGAAAATAATATGACGGCGAGCAACGGATTACTCATTTAATTAATTGAATAACAATTCAAATATGGATAGTCCGGCATAATTATTTTGTTCTCGAATAATGTTTTATATTTATAAATATTAATAACGAGAAAAGGCGCAGCTGTCATTTGCTACACCGAACCGAGATAATCGCGGCTTTTCGATTCTTCCCTGAATCCGCGGGCGGTGTTGGATAAATCATTCGCCGCCGTGGATGACAACGAGGAGCAACAACTGTAGCTTGTGTCGATTCTGTTCGTTTGCCTGAAACTATGTCCAAGGACAAACAACAGGGCAATCAACCCAGGGGAATTACCGGATTAAATACTGGCTGCTGCCCGCGTTGCCCGGCCACCTCCCGGCCGAGCGCCTAGCGGTGTTGTGGGCGCTAATGCGCGTACGTCACCCGGCCATGTTGCTCCCCAACAGAAAGCTGGCCTTCGCCGGGGGCATACCGCGCAGCCGGATCGTTCAACTGGTCTGCCTGCTACTTGTCATTTTCAAGCCTCTTGGCCGGAGAACGGCCATTCGCTCCTGTCCATGCTACGTACTGACACCAGCATCGGCCGAGCCGCCCACTATCCGCTCCAGACTCGTCTCATCCCCCAGCACATAAATCTTCTGCTCCCGCAGCACCTGCAAGATAAACCCCTGCTGCTCGCGCAAGCGCCTTTTAAAGTCCGGCAGCGTGTACAGGTTCGGATTGATTTTACGGCGCAACAGGCGCTCCGCCACCGGCAGCCGCGACAGCAGCTCGCCGTAACTGGTGTTCTCGCCGATTAACAGCAACTCCACCGGCGTGTTCATGCCCTCGTGCTCCTTGGCCGTGGCGCCATATACGAACGCGACATTAAGGACGTGCTGCAACGGCGCCAGCGCCGAGTTCAGCACGCTGACCAGGCCGAAGGTCTTTTTCACCACGCTGGTCAGTTCTTCATAGACCATGCAGTCAACGTTCGGCTTGAAGCGGCGCACATTGCCGATGCGCTCGGAGACGATCACGCCAGCCTCGTGCAACCGCTTCAACTCGCGCTGGGCCGAGGCGCTGCCCAGGCCCGTCAGGCGCATGATTTCGTTGAGGTGGTAGCCGTCGGTGGTGCGTATAAAAAGCAAACCCAGCAGTTTTTGCTGGGCGGGAGTGAAGAGAGCTTGGGCGATCATGAGCCAGATCTTAGCATGGATGCACCAGCTGCTGGCAGCGCAAAAATATTCGGTTCGGGCATAAAAAAACGGCGCCCGCAGGCGCCGTTTTCAGTGAGCAAAGAAGCCGATTACGCTTCGTCGCCGTGCGGGGTGACCGATTCGGTCACTTCCACGTCGCCGCCGGACATGGCAGCTTTTTCTGCTTGCAGCAGGGCTTGACGCTCTTCCACTTCCCACAGTTCTTTCTCTTTGCGGGCGCGGTGGAACGCCAGACCGGTACCGCCCGGGATCAGGCGACCAACGATCACGTTTTCTTTCAGGCCGCGCAGACCGTCGCGCTTGCCCATGATCGCCGCTTCCGTCAGCACGCGGGTGGTTTCCTGGAACGATGCGGCCGAGATGAACGAGTCGGTCGACAGCGATGCCTTGGTAATACCCAGCAGGACGTTTTCGTAGGTCGCAGGAATCTTGTTCTCGCGATCCATACGATCGTTTTCGTCCAGCAGTTCCGAACGCTCGACCTGCTCGCCAACGATGTAGTTGGTGTCGCCGGCGTTGACGATCTGAACGCGACGCAGCATCTGGCGTACGATCACTTCGATGTGCTTGTCGTTAATCTTCACGCCTTGCAGACGGTACACGTCCTGCACTTCGTCAACGATGTAACGTGCCAGCGCTTCGATACCGAGCAGGCGCAGGATGTCTTGCGGATCGGCCGGGCCGTCCACGATCATCTCGCCCTTGTTCACGACTTGACCATCGTGGACCAGCACTTGCTTGTCCTTGGTGATCAGGAACTCGTGCTTGTTGCCGTCCATGTCGGTGATTTCCAGACGCTGCTTGCCCTTGGTTTCCTTACCGAAGGCGACAGTACCGGTCACTTCCGCCAGCATGCCCGCGTCTTTCGGCGAACGTGCTTCGAACAGCTCGGCGACGCGTGGCAGACCACCGGTAATGTCACGGGTTTTCTGCGATTCGGTCGGGATACGCGCCAGAACCTCACCCACGGACACTTGCTGGCCGTCTTTCACCATGATCAGTGCGCCAACCTGGAAACCGATCGCTACTGCGTGTTCGGTACCGGCGATCTTCACTTCGTGGCCATCTTCGTTCAACAGTTTGACCTGTGGACGCAGGGTCTTGGTCAGCGAACCGCGACGCTTGGCATCGATCACCACCAGCGTTGCCAGACCGGTCACTTCGTCGACCTGGCGGGCCACGGTCACGCCTTCTTCGACGTTCTCGAAGCGGACGGTACCAGCGTACTCGGTGATGATCGGACGGGTCAGCGGATCCCAGGTTGCCAGGGCCGTACCGGCCTTGATGACCATGCCGTCCTTGACGATCAGGGTCGCGCCGTACGGCACTTTATGACGCTCACGCTCACGGCCGTGGTCGTCGGTGATCAGCACTTCGCCCGAACGGGAAATGACGATTTGCGCGCCCTTGCCGTTGGTAACGTAACGCATGGTCGAGGTGAAACGGATGGTACCGTTCGACTTCGCTTCCACCGACGAGGCCACTGCTGCACGCGATGCCGCACCACCGATGTGGAACGTACGCATGGTCAGCTGGGTACCAGGTTCACCGATCGACTGCGCTGCCACCACACCGACAGCTTCGCCGGCGTTGACCAGCATGCCGCGGCCCAGGTCGCGACCGTAGCACTTGGCGCACAGGCCGAAGCGCGTGTCGCAAGTGAGCGGCGTGCGAACCTTGACTTCGTCGATCGACAGACGCTCGATCTCTTCGACCATGTCTTCGTCCATCAGGGTGCCGGCTTCGTACAGGGTCGACTGGTTTTCCGGATTGACGACGTCGTTGACCACCACGCGGCCGAGGATACGGTCGCGCAGCGCTTCGATGACTTCACCACCTTCAACCAGCGCCTTCATGACGGTACCGTTGGACGTGCCGCAATCGTCTTCGATCACGACCAGATCCTGGGTCACGTCGACCAGGCGACGGGTCAGGTAACCGGAGTTCGCGGTTTTCAGTGCCGTATCGGCCAGACCTTTACGAGCGCCGTGGGTCGAAATGAAGTACTGCAACACGTTCAGGCCTTCGCGGAAGTTCGCGGTAATCGGCGTTTCGATAATCGAACCGTCCGGTTTGGCCATCAGACCACGCATACCTGCCAGCTGGCGAATCTGCGCTGCCGAACCACGTGCGCCCGAGTCGGCCATCATGTAAATCGCGTTGAACGATTCCTGGGTCGACTTGGTGCCGTCACGCTTGATGACGTCTTCCACTTTCAGCTGGTCCATCATGGCCTTGCCGACTTCGTCCGAGGTCTTGCCCCAGATGTCGACGACCTTGTTGTAACGTTCGCCGGCGGTCACCAGACCCGAAGCGTACTGCTGCTCGATCTGTTTGACTTCGGACTCTGCAGCCGAAATCAGCGTGACTTTTTGTGGCGGTACCAGCATGTCGTCCACGCAGATCGAAATACCGGCGCGGGTTGCCAGGCGGAAGCCCGACTGCATCAGTTGGTCGGCAAACACGACCGTCGCGCGCAGACCGCACTTGCGGAACGAGGTGTTGATCAGCTTGGAAATTTCTTTCTTTTTCAGCGCGCGGTTCAGCACCGAGAAAGGCAGGCCTTTCGGCAGGATTTCCGACAGGATGGCGCGGCCAACCGTGGTCTCGTAGCGGGTAACGGTACGGACGAACTCGCCCGTCTCGAGATCTTTTGGATTCTCGACGATACGCACCGTGATACGGGTGGTCAGTTCCACTTCCTTGTTGTCGTAGGCACGGATGACTTCCGACACGTCAGGGAACAGCATGCCTTCGTTTTTCGCATTGATCGCTTCGCGGGTCGCGTAGTACAGACCGAGCACGATATCCTGCGAAGGAACGATCGACGGTTCGCCGTTCGACGGGAACAGGATGTTGTTCGACGCCAGCATCAGCGTACGGGCTTCCATCTGTGCTTCGATCGACAGCGGTACGTGCACCGCCATCTGGTCACCGTCGAAGTCGGCGTTGAAGGCTGCGCAAACGAGTGGGTGCAGCTGGATCGCCTTGCCTTCAATCAGGACCGGCTCGAACGCCTGGATACCGAGGCGGTGCAGGGTTGGTGCACGGTTGAGCATGATCGGGTGTTCGCGGATCACGTCTTCCAGGATGTCCCAGACGACCGGCTCCTGGATCTCGACCAGCTTTTTGGCGGCCTTGATCGTGGTAGCCAAGCCCATCAGTTCCAGCTTGTTGAAGATAAAGGGTTTAAACAGCTCGAGCGCCATCAGTTTCGGCAGACCGCACTGGTGCAGTTTCAGCTGTGGACCCACCACGATGACCGAACGGCCCGAGTAGTCGACGCGCTTGCCCAGCAAGTTCTGGCGGAAACGACCGCCTTTACCCTTGATCATCTCGGCCAGCGATTTCAGCGGACGCTTGTTGGCGCCGGTCATCGCTTTACCGCGACGGCCGTTGTCCAGCAGCGAATCGACTGCTTCTTGCAGCATGCGCTTTTCGTTGCGCGTGATGATCTCTGGCGCGCGCAGCTCCATCAAACGCTTGAGACGATTATTACGGTTGATCACGCGGCGATACAGATCGTTCAGATCCGAGGTCGCGAAACGGCCGCCGTCCAGTGGCACCAGTGGGCGCAGTTCCGGTGGCAGCACCGGCAGCACTTCCATGATCATCCACTCAGGCTTGATGCCCGAACGCTGGAATGCTTCCAGCACTTTCAGACGCTTGGCGTATTTCTTGATCTTCGCTTCGGACTTCGATTCCTTCAGTTCCACGCGCAGGGTTTCGGCATCGCGGTGGATGTCGATCGAGCGCAGCAGTTCACGGATACCTTCGGCGCCCATGAAGGCGGTGAAGTCGTCGCCGTA
>Ga0182006_1001384_pt1 | contig 14752 bp, 9 predicted proteins | sample Sormic07211104_1_FD_123022 | JGI IMG/M metagenome (GOLD analysis project Ga0182006, IMG submission 123022) | Rhizosphere microbial communities from Sorghum bicolor, Mead, Nebraska, USA - 072115-104_1 MetaG | ecosystem: Host-associated > Plants > Roots > Rhizosphere | place: USA: Nebraska...
CGCCAGGCCGACTCCTTGTCGGGTGGCGAGGCGCAGCGCATCCGCCTGGCCAGCCAGATCGGCGCCGGCCTCGTCGGCGTCATGTACGTGCTGGACGAGCCGTCCATCGGCTTGCACCAGCGCGACAACGAGCGCCTGCTCGGCACCCTCACGCGCCTGCGCGACCTCGGCAACACGGTGATCGTGGTGGAACACGACGAGGACGCCATCCGCGCCGCCGATCACATCCTCGATATCGGCCCTGGCGCCGGCGTGCACGGCGGCCACATCGTCGCCGAGGGCACGCTCGAGCAGGTGCTGGCGTCGCCACGGTCGGTCACGGCGAAGTATCTCAGCGGAGAGCGCGGCATCCAGGTACCGGCCAAGCGCCGTCAGCCCCGCGACGACCAGTGGATCGAACTCAAGGGCGCGACCGGGAACAACCTCAAGGACGTCGACGTCCGTATCCCGGTGGGCACGTTCACCTGTGTCACGGGCGTGTCCGGCTCGGGCAAATCCACCCTGATCAACGACACCTTCTATCGCCTCGCCGCGATGGAACTCAACGGCGCCAGCGAGCAACCCGCCCCGTACGAGTCGATCGAGGGCCTGGAACTGTTCGACAAGGTGGTCGATATCGACCAGTCGCCGATCGGCCGCACGCCGCGTTCGAATCCGGCCACCTATACCGGCCTGTTCACGCCCTTGCGCGAGCTCTACGCACAGGTGCCCGAATCGCGCCAGCGTGGCTACACGCCCGGCCGTTTCAGCTTCAACGTGCGCGGCGGCCGTTGCGAAGCCTGCGAGGGCGACGGCATGATCAAGGTGGAGATGCATTTCCTCCCCGATGTGTACGTGCCCTGCGACGTGTGCCACGGCAAGCGCTACAACCGCGAAACGCTGGAAGTGCTCTACAAGGGGCACACCATCGCGGACGTGCTCGACATGACGGTGGAAGACGCCTTCAAGCTGTTCGAGAACGTGCCGGTGATCGCGCGCAAGCTGGAAACGCTGCGTGCCGTCGGCCTCGACTACATCAAGCTCGGCCAGAGCGCCACCACGCTGTCCGGCGGTGAAGCGCAGCGCGTGAAACTGTCGAAGGAATTGTCCAAGCGCGACACGGGAAGCACGCTCTACATCCTCGACGAGCCCACCACGGGTCTGCATTTCCACGACATCGAGCAGTTGCTCGAGGTACTGCACAAACTCGTGGAGCACGGCAACACCGTGGTCGTGATCGAGCACAACCTCGACGTCATCAAGACGGCCGACTGGTTGATCGACCTCGGCCCCGAGGGCGGAGCGGGTGGCGGCCGCATCCTCGTCAGCGGCACGCCGGAAACGGTGGCCGCGACGAAGGCATCGCATACCGGCCGTTTCCTCCTCCCGCACCTGAAACCATCCAAGCCCGTGGCCAAGGTGGCGACGAAGGCGACGACGAAGGCGGCCAGCAAGGTCGCCACGAAGAAACCGGCCGCGAAAGCGGCCCCGGACGCGAAGAAAAAAAGGACTGCATGACCACTGAAGCCTCGAACACCCCGACGCCCGTTCCGTTGTTCATCACGCCGATGGACGTGCGCTGGCAGGACCTCGACGCCTACAACCACGTCAACAACGCGAACTACCTGGTCTACCTGCAGGAGGCACGCATCAAGTGGTTGCAACAGCTGCCGGGCGAGTGGTACGGCAAGAACAGCGCACCGGTGATGGCGCGCAGCGAGTTGAACTACCGCATGCCCATCGGATACCCGGCGGACATCCAGATCGAGCTTTTCGTCGATCGCATCGGCACGAGTTCCATGACCATCGGCCACCGCATCGTGACCAGCGACGACGCCACGAAGATCCATTGCGACGGCAGCGTCACCATGGTCTGGGTCAACCCGCAGAACGGTCGCCCGGTCGAGGTGCCGCAGGTGATCCGCGACGCGGTGAAGGCAGCCGAAAACGCCTGAGTCAAGCCGGCAGGTCTCGAAAGTGAGGCCTGCCGCACTTCGCAAGATCGCGCGGATTCAGATCCGACCGGTATGATCCGTCAGGGTCACCCACGGAGAGAGTGAATCATGTTGCGCCGTTCCCTCGTACTCGCGATCGCCTGCGCCGTCGCCCTGCCCGCCCTTGCCGCCGATGAGCGCACCGCGCTCACGCTCTACCGCGCCGATGGCGACCAACTCTTTTCCACTGGCGGCGATGCCGTGTCCGGAGACGGTTACGCCGTCGTCCATGAGCGTCGCGCGTTCGACCTGAAAGGCGGCGTGCAAGACCTTTCCATCGACGGCCTTCCCTCCGCGCTGGACAGCGAAGCCATGTCGCTGCGCTTTCCCGGCAAGAACACGCGTGTCGTCTCCCAACGCCTTTTGCTCGGGCAGGGTTTCGACGGAGCCGTGGCCGGACTCGTCGGCCGCAACGTCAGCGTGATCGGCGAGAACGGCCAGCCAATCGCTACCGGCACCCTGGTCCGCGGCGGCGACGCGCTCGTCGTGCGCGAGGCGAACGGCCAGGCCAGCCTGATCCGTCAATACGCCGCCCTGCGTGCGGCGGACGCCACGGACTTCGCCCGTGGCTCGACCCTGCAAGTGCGCGTCAATGGCGGCTCGGCCGGATCGACCACCGCGCAGCTCGACTATCCCACCTCCGGGCTCGGCTGGCGCGGCGCCTATGTCGCCACGCTCGCCCCGGGCAACACCTGCCGCATGGCCTTCGACGCCGCCGCCAGCATCGCCAACCGCAGCGGGCGCGACTGGAAGGACGTGTCCCTGAAACTCGTCGCGGGCGACGCACGCCGCGCGAAGGCACCGCCGCAGCGGGAAAAGATGTTCATGGCCCGCGCACCAGCCCCCATGGCGGCCATGGACATGGCATCGGCGGAACCCCGCCAGGCCACGCTTGGCGACCTGCGCACCTACACCTTGCCCACAGCCGTCGACCTGCCTGATGGCAGTGTCACGCAAACCCCGCTGTACGACAGCCGGACGCTGGACTGTCAGCGCGAGGCCGTCTACGACACCGGCATGGCTTACCAGCCGCCGCAGCCGCGCATGGAGCGCAATATCGGCATGCCCGCGGACGGCGTCCCCGTCGTTTCCAACCTGCGCTTCAAGGCCTTCGACGCCCTTCCCGCCGGTTACGTACGCGTGCTCACCACCGACCGCGACGGCAATGCCGAACTCCTTGGCGAGGGGCGCCTGGAAGACACGCCGAAGAACAAGGACACCACCATTTCGCTAGGCAACGCCTTCGACCTCGGTGCGACGCGCGAGCAAACGGCCTTCACCGCCGATGCCGCCGCGCACCGCATCGACGAAGGCATGCGCATCCACCTCACCAACGCCGGCGACACCGCCCGTACCATCGTGGTGCGCGAACACCCCGGCCGCTGGCGCGCATGGACGGTGACGTCGTCCTCCGTAAAGCCGTCGAAGGTCTCGCCGGAACTGCTGGAGTTCAAGGTCGACGTACCGGCTAACGGCAGCACGGATCTCGACTACGCGGTGCGCTACACCTGGACCGACGCCGACCTGCCCAAGTAACTCGGCCCGATCGCCCCATCCACACCACGGACAACGACATGCTCGACATCCTCCTGCACGACGGCGACATCCACGAGATCCGCATGGCCCGCGCGCCGGTCAACGCGTTCGACATCGCCCTGGTCCGGGCACTGCGTGACGCGATCGCCGAGGCGCCTTCCAACGGCGCGCGCGGCATCGTGCTGTCGGGTGCGCAAGGCATGTTTTCCGCGGGCGTGGACGTCCCCGCCCTGCTCCAGCGGGACCGCGCGGGGGTGCGCGAATTCTGGGACGAGTTCTTCGCCCTGTGCGGCGCCATCGCCGCCTCGCGTGTTCCGGCGGTGGCCGCCATCACCGGTCACAGCCCGGCAGGCGGTGCGGTGGTTTCGCTGTTCTGCGATTACCGCGTGATGGCGCACGGTCCGTACAAGATCGGCCTCAACGAGGTGCAGGTGGGCCTGTCGGTTCCGGAACCCATACAGTTCGCGATGCGGCGCATCGTCGGCTCGTACCGTGCCGAGCGCTTGCTGGTGGCTGGTGCGATGGTCGATGCCGAGCAGGCCCATGCGATCGGACTGGTCGATGAACTGGCCACGGTCGAACAAGTGGTCACGCGCGCCGTGAACTGGTTGGCCGACCTGCTCAAGCTGCCGCCGAAGGCGATGCTGCGCACGCGCGCCATCGCACGCGCCGACCTCGTCGCGGTATGGGGCGACACGTCGAACCTGCTCGATCCCGGTTTCATCGACGACTTCTTCGGCGAAGAAACCCAGGCCGTCTTGCAGGCGTTGGTGGCCCGGCTGAAGTCCAAGTAGAAGCATCGCCGCTGAAGCGGCTCCCACAAGAGCATCGCGAACCTTAAAAGAACCCTCGAATCCCCGCCACGCCCTGCCCCGCGTGCATCCGCGCCTCGGCCATGTCCCCGGGCCCAAGCCCACCCAACGCATAGACGGGGAGCGACGCCGCCTCGGTCAAACGCGCGAAGCGTGGCCAACCCAGCGGCTCGGCATCGGGATGGCTTGCCGTCGGCAGGACGGGCGACAAGGTCGCGAAATCGCAACCGAGCCGTGAAGCGAGCGCAAGTTCTTCCGCATCGTGGCAAGAGGCGCCGACGACACCGGAGAACGGGAGCGGTCTCTCCGCCAGGTCGCGCAGTTGCGACGCGCTCAGATGCACTCCCACGCCAGCGCCCAACGACAGTGCGCCTTCGATATCGCGGTTGAGCAGCAGATACGCCCCGAAACGCCGCACATGGGGCAGCACGCGCGAAGCCACCGCACGCACGGCCTCGACGGGCTGTGCGGGAAGGCGTAGCTGCAGGAGACGTTCGCCGCGATCCAGGGCGACGAGCAATCCGCCGATGGCCTCGTCCGGCGTCGCCAGGGCCGGTGTGACCGCGTAGTGCCCCGGCAAGCGCGCCGCCGCCAGGATCGGCCGATCGGCGGGGGCGAGGATGGCCGGATCGATCGCCCACGGCTCGCACCAAGCGATCGCTGCGGCATCCAGCGCCTTGGGCTCCCCGCTCCAGGCGCGAACCACCATGGCCTCCAGCACCATCTGGCGCTCGCCGTAGTTCCACGGCACGCGGATCAGCGCTTCGAACGAATGCGGGTCGACGACGATACCCAGTTCCTCGTCGAGTTCGCGCTCCAGCGCGGCCCCGGCGGTCTCACCCGGCTCCAGTTTCCCGCCGGGAAACTCCCACAGGCCCGCCAGGTGCTTGCCCGGGGGCCGCTGGGCGATGAGGACCCGTCCGCTGTCGTCGACGAGGACGCCGGCGGCGACGTGCATCAAACGTTCCGGACGTATTCGACCATGTCGAACGGATGCGGGTGTTCCTTATCGGCCGCGTGGTGCACGCGCGACACCTCGGTCCATTCCTTGAAATCGATCCCGGGGAAGAAGACGTCCGCGCCTTCCACGGCCGCATAGACCCACGTGAGGTACAAGCTGCGCGCATACGGCAGCGCCTCGCGGAATACTTCACCGCCGCCGATCACCATGAGGCCGGTGTGGCCGCAGCTGGCCTGGGCCTCGGTCACCGAGCGCACCGTGATCTGTCCCGGGAAAGGCGCCACGCCCTTGCGCGAGAGCACGTAGTTCACCCGCCCCGGCAGCGCCCGGCCGATCGACTCGGCGGTCTTGCGACCCATCAGCACCGACTTGTCCATCGTCAGGCGCTTGAAGTACTTCAGGTCGTCGGGAAGGTGCCAGGGGAGCCCTCCCTGCTTGCCGATGGCAAAGTTTTCATCGAGCGCGGCAACCAGGTGAACGGCCATGGAACTTCCTTCGCGAGTCAAAGACGGAAACGGTCGGGCCTGTGGCCCATGCGCAGCGGATAGTAGTCCTCTGCGGGTTGGGGTGGAACTAACGACCGTTTGACTTACACCGCCACGGGCGCCTTGATCGCAGGGTGCGGGTCGTAGCCGGCGATCGCGACGTCTTCGAAACGGAAGTCGAAGAGGGAGCGCACGTCGGGGTTCAGCACCAGTTTCGGCAAGGATCGAGGCTCGCGCGCGAGCTGCTTCGTCGCTTGCTCGACGTGGTTCGAGTAAAGGTGCGCATCGCCCAGGGTGTGGATGAAATCGCCCGGTTCCAGGCCCGTCACCTGCGCGACCATGTGGGTCAGCAAGGCATAGCTGGCGATGTTGAACGGCACGCCGAGGAAGATGTCGCCGGAGCGCTGGTACAGCTGGCACGACAACTTCCCGTTCGCGACGTAGAACTGGAACATCGTATGGCACGGCATCAGCGCCATCTTCGGCAATTCGCCGACGTTCCATGCGGAGACGATCAGGCGGCGGGAATCCGGATTGCGCTTGATCTCGTCCACCAACCAGGCGATCTGGTCGACGGTCTTGCCATCGGCGGTGGGCCATGCGCGCCATTGGGCGCCATAGACGGGGCCGAGATCGCCCTTCGCGTCGGCCCATTCGTCCCAGATGCTGACTCCGTGCTCCTTCAGGTAGGCCGTGTTGGTGTCGCCCTGCAGGAACCAGATCAGCTCGTGGACGATCGACTTCAGGTGCAGCTTCTTGGTGGTGACCAGCGGGAAGCCCTTGGAGAGGTCGTAGCGCATCTGCCAGCCGAATACGCTGCGCGTGCCGGTGCCGGTGCGGTCGGATTTCTCGGCGCCGTGCTCGAGGACGTGACGAAGGAGATCGAGATAGGGCTGCATGGCGAAGACGATATCAGCTGGCGTTGACGGGCGTGATCCCCACCGGCGCGTAGGGCGCGCGGCGCGAGAGCAGCAAAAGGAAGATGCCCACGGCGATCAGTGGCAACGACAGGATCTGGCCCATCGTGAGCCAGCCGAAGGCGATGTAGCCCAACTGCGCGTCGGGCACGCGGACGAATTCGACGGCGAAGCGGAAGCAACCGTACAGCAGCCCGAACAGGCCCGATACCGCGTAGCGCGGACGCGGCTTCATCGAGAACAGCCACAGCACGGTGAACATCACCACGCCTTCGAGCGCGAACTCGTAGAGCGGATTCGGATGCCGGGGCAAGGCATCGGGAGCGTTCGGGAAAATCATGCCGATCGGCAGGTCGGTCGGCTTGCCCCAGAGTTCGCCATTGATGAAGTTGCCCAGGCGGCCGAGTCCGAGGCCGACCGGCACCAGCGGTGCGACGAAGTCCACGGTGTCGAAGAACTTCACCCCGTTGCGGCGAGACCACCACAAGCCGGCGACCAGGACGCCGAGCAGGCCGCCGTGGAAGGACATGCCGCCATCCCAGATGCGGAAGATCGCCAGGGGATCGGTCCATATCCAGTTGATCGCCGTGTAGAACAACATGTAGCCGACGCGGCCACCGATCACCACACCCATCATCGCGTAGAACATGAGGTCGCCGAAGCGATCCGCGTTCACCGGCAGGCGGCCCTGGCGGCGGCGGTACTCACCCAGCGCCCACCCGCCGAGGAACCCGCCCAGGTACATCAGGCCATACCAGTGGACATGGACAGGACCCAGGGAGAACGCGACGGGGTCGATTTTTACGATGAACGGAGTGGCCATGGGGTGCCCGGATCGAAATCAGCGCCAAGTGTAACGCCCCGCCACGACCGAAGGTCGGCTTGCCGTCGAGCCACCGATCGGCTATATCGGCCATCGGAGGCCGTCCGGGGGGACGGCACGATACGGATCCATCGAACCAGGGGGAATTCATGACGTACCGCTTCGTGCGGCCCATCGTGGCCGCGCTTTGTCTTGCCTCGGCCACCGCCGCCGCCACCGACCTCATCCCGGTCAGCGACTTCGCCCGGCGCATGCCGCTGACCAGTCCGCGCCTGTCCCCGGACGGGCAATATGTCTCGCTCGCCTACCACGATCCCGACGGCAAGAACCACGGCCTGGCGATCTACCGCGTGGGCGACATGAGCAAGCCCGCCACCCTGATCCGCATGCCACCGTACGAGATGCCGGCCGACATGGTCTGGGCCAGTCCCACCCGCCTCGTGGTGGCGCGCGGCAAGGTCGATGGCTCGATCGGCGCCGCCTCGTACACCGGCGAACTCATGGCGATCGACGTGGACGGCAAGAATCCCGATTATCTCTACGGTTTCGAGGCCTACGGCAAGCGCGCGGCCACCCGTGCGCTCGACCGCGGCTGGGGCACGATCGAAGGCGCCCCCGTGCAGAGCAACGGCCACTTCTACATGCGCGCCACCGCCTGGGCCGACCAGGACCGCAGCACGCTCTACGACGTCGACGCCAAGACGAGCGCGCGCAGGCAGATGGCCGACATCGGCCTCGGCCGCATGAGTTTCATGATCGCGCCCGATGGAACGCCACGTTTCGCTTTCGGTACCAACGACGATTTCAAGTGGGTGGTGTTCCACCGCGAGGGCAGCGGCTGGGCCAAGGTGCCGGAAAGCGAAGAACGCCAGAACTTCACGCCGGTCGCGACGGTCGCCGGAAACGGCAATCGCATCTATGCGGTCTCCAGCCCGGACGGCAAGGGCGGCGAGTTCGTCGAGCAGGACGAGGATGGCGGCAATGTGCGTGTGATCCGCAAGGACGACTTCAGCGAGGTCGCCTCGTCCGGTCTCTGGACGCCGGCGCCATTGCGTCCGTTCGGCACCGTCGCGACGACCGGCGTGCCCCAGGCAACGTATATCGATCCGCAGGCGCCGATCTCGAAACTGCACATGGCCTTGTCGCAGAAATTCCCCGGCAACTTCCTCAGCTTCGTCGACTTCAGCGAAGACGGCGGCCTGCTGATGTTCAAGGTGGCGAGCGATCGCGAACCGGGACGTTACATGCTCATCGACACCAAGACCTATAAGGTGAGCAAGCTGTTCGACGCGCAACCCTGGATCGATCCCAAGCAGATGGCCGAACGCCGGCCCATGCGCTTCAAGGCCAGCGACGGCATGGAACTGGAAGCCATCCTCACCTTCCCCAAGGGCCGGAGCGAGGCCAACCTGCCGATGGTGCTCCTTCCCCACGGTGGCCCGCACGGTGTGTCGGACGAATGGTTCTTCGACAGGGATGCGCAATTCCTGGCCAACCGCGGCTACCTCGTGTTGCAGGTGAACTACCGCGGCTCGGGCGGGCGTGGCAGCAAGTTCGAGCGGGCCGGTTACCTGAAGTGGGGCACGCGCGTCCAGGAGGACCTCATCGACGGCGTGAAATGGGCGATCGCCGAGAACTTCGCCGATCCCGCCCGCGTCTGTGTCTTCGGCGCCAGCTTCGGCGGTTACGCGGCGATGATGACCACGGTGCGCGCACCGGGCATGTTCAAGTGCGCGGTGGGTTACGACGGCATCTACGATCTGGACATGATGTACAACAAGGGCGACATCAAGGACAGGAAGTCGGGACGCAGCTACCTCACCACCGTGATCGGCAAGGACCAGGCGGACCTCGCGGCGAACTCGCCCACGCACCTCGCCGACAAGATCGGCGTTCCCGTCTTCCTGGTCCATGGCGAGGACGATGAACGAGCTCCCTTCGCCCAGTTCAAGGCCATGCGCGCCGCGCTCGATGCCGCGCACAAGCCCTATGAAACGCTGACCAAGCCCGACGAACGGCATGGCTTCGTGAAGCCGGAGAATATCGAGGAGTTCTACAACCGCCTGCAGGCGTTCCTCGAGAAGAATATCGGCAGCGGACAAGCACCGGCGGTCTCCGCCGCGCCGTAAACGATTCGGCCCACCCGTTGCTTCCGGCGGTTGCGCCCGCCATACCCCAGGCGTTATGGTCGCGAGATCGTCGCGCCCGGATGGGGTATGGCGGGGCTTGGGAGGTTACGGGGTATGTACGTCAGCTCGGAGCACCGGCGCCACGTCGCGCTGCGACGCATGGTGCTCGCGACCTCACTCCTGGCTGCGCTGCCCCTCGCCACCGCGAAGGCGCAGCAAACGGCACCTTCGTCCGCCGAGATGCTGGCTCCAGTCAATGTCACGGTCACCGGCTCGCGTATCCGCGGGATCGACGTGGAAACCGCCCAGCCGGTCTTCACGATGGACCGCCAGGCCATCCGCGCCACGGGCCTCACCAGCCTGGGCGACATCGTCGCCCGCATGCCGTCCGCCTCCATGCCGGAGGTCACACCGCAGGACACGTTGTCTTCCAGCAATGACGCCGGAGGCCGTTACGCCAACCTGCGCAACCTGGGAGCGGTGCGCACGCTGGTCCTGGTGAACGGGCGCCGCTGGACCACCAGCCTGGGCGGCCTGACCGACCTATCGACCATCCCCGTCTCGATCGTGGAACGCATCGAGGTGCTCAAGGATGGCGCGTCGTCCATCTATGGATCGGACGCCATCGGCGGCGTGGTGAACATCATCACCACCGATCGCTTCGAAGGCGCTTCCGCCGACGTCTTCTACGGCGTGAATGGCAAGGGCGACGGCGCGCAGAAGAACGGCACGTTCACCTGGGGCAAGAGCGGCCAGCGCGGATCGATCATCCTCGGCGCGAGCTACGAGGATGGCGATGCCCTGCGCGACGACAAGCGGTCCATCACCCGTAGCGCCTATGGCCCGCGGCATGCGGACGATGGTTTCGGCATGGGACCTTACGGTGGCGTGGTCGATCCACGTGCGCCGGCCGATCGCTACGTCATCGACCATCCCGGCGGCGTGGTGGGCGATACGGCGAACTTCGCCAATTACCATCCGTACGATGTCGCCAGCAACGTGGACAAGTACTCCACCGCCCAGGACATGACCTTCCGCGCCGGCAGCAAGTTGCGCAACCTGTTCGGCACGGGCCGCTATAACCTCACCGACGATATCACCCTGCGTGGCATGGCCAGCTATGGCGTGCGCGATACGCGCAGCCAGGCCGCCGGCTATCCGCTGGAGAGCGGCGCGGGGCGGCAGCAAGGGTTGTTCATCGATCCGGCGAACGCATACAACCCCTTCCCCGGCTACGCCACATCGTTCTTCCGGCGCACCACCGAGCTTCCACGCATGACCTGGGCCAGGAGCAAGACCCTGCATGCGGATGCCGGTGCCGAGGGCACGTTCCAGTGGATGGATCACGCCTGGAACTGGGATGTCGCCTACGCCTATGCCGAGACACGCGCCAGCCGGACCACCAGCGGCAACATCAACCTGGTGAACGCACGCAAGGCGCTGGGCCCCACGACCACGATCGACGGTCGAACCGCCTGCGCCGACGCCGCCGATCGTGCCGCGGGCTGCGTGCCGTGGAACATCCTTGCCGGCCCGGGTGGCACGCCGGATGCGGTGTGGAACTACGTGGCATCCACCACCACGGCCCGCCAGGTCACCCGCACCAACGATCTCGTCGCCAACCTCACCGGAGGCCTGTTCGACCTTCCCGCCGGCACGCTGCGCGCCGCCGGAGGCGTGGAACACCGGCGTGAGAATGGCCGCTATACGCCCGATCCCGCGGATTCCGCCGGCCTGACCACGCAACTCGCGAGCGATCCCACCGACGGCGGCTACATCGTCAACGAGGCCTACCTCGAATTCGACGTCCCCCTGCTCGCGGACCTGCCGCTGGCACGCGAGCTCGCGGTGAATGCATCCACCCGGTATTCGCACTACTCCGCGTTCGGCGGACGCACGAATAACAAGTACAGCTTCCGCTGGAAGCCGTTCGACGACCTGCTGTTGCGTGGAACCTACGCCCAGGGATTCCGGGCACCCACCGTGGCGGATCTCTACGCCGGATCGAGCGAGAGCTTCGAGAGCTTCCTCGATCCCTGTGACAGCGCCTTCGGCGCCTCGGCGACCGATGCCGCCGTGCGCGCACGCTGTGGCGCGGCGGGCGTGCCCGCCAACTACCGGCAGATCGACCAGTCCGGCGCGCAGATCGGCTCGGCGACCGGCGGGCAGAGCGCGACCGCCTTCCGCACCGGCGCGAACCTGGCGCTGAAACCGGAATCGTCGATCACGCGTACCGCCGGCCTGGTCTACAGCCCGGGATATCTCGATGGGCTCGACGTCACGCTCGACTACTACAAGATCGACATCAGCGATGTCATCACGCCCATCCTCGCGGGCGACATCCTCAATTTCTGCTATGTGCGCAACGACCCGACCTGGTGCGGTCGCTTCACGCGCGCCGCCGACGGCCACGTCGCCACGCTCGACGAAAGCCTGGCCAACCTCGGCACGCTGCGCACCGAAGGCTACGATCTCGGCCTGCACTATCGATTCCCGGAAACCCGCTACGGCGAGTTCACGCTGCTCTCGGACAGCACTTACCTGAAGGATTACACGCAGGTCAGCAGCCCTGGCGCCGCGCCGCGCCACCTGGCCGGCTACATGAGCGGCGTGCAGGGTCTCTACCGCGTGCGTTCGAACCTTTCGCTCGACTGGTCGTGGCGCCGTTTCGGCGCCACGTGGACGACCCGGTATTTTTCCGGATTGAAGGATTCGTGCTGGTCGGCGGACGTGGAATGCAATCGTCCCGACGAACTCAACGCGCTGACCGGCGTCACCGGCGTCAGCCGGAAAGGCGGCGTCGCCTTCCACGACCTCCAGCTTCGCTGGCAGGCGCCATGGAACGGCAACATCCGGCTGGGCGTGAACAACGTGTTCGGCCGCAGGGGGCCGTTCTACTACAACGTGTCCAGCGCGGGCGGCGGCAGCCCGCCCTACAACCCGGCGTTCGACATCGACCGCTACTTCTATCTGGGTTACCAGCAAAAGTTCTGAGCGCGCAGGATATTCCCTACTTCGCACGATCCAGCGCATTTCCGAAAGACTGGATAGGAATCGGTCTCAAACTCTTGCAGTAGCATGATGGTCGCGTTATGTTCGCGTTACGTCGCTTCGCGCTATTGGGTTGGCGCGACGTGGGTGTCCCCACACCCCAGACCCGGATTCACCCCACAAACGAGTGCCGCTAGCGGCGCTAACACAAGCTGTTCAGCCTTGCCGCAAAGCAGGGCCAGGGAGACTTTGACCTCATGACAAGCACCACCCTGTTCGCGCGCTCTCGCGTGTTCAAGCGCACTGCGCTCGTCTCGGCACTTGGCGCCTGCCTGCTGGCCGGCACCGCCTATGCGCAGAGCACCGTCGGCGACCTCTACGGCAGCGCCGCCGCTTCGCAGACCATCCAGATCCAGAACCTCGGCTCGGGCGCCTCGCGCACCGTCACCGTCGGCGAAGACGGCCGCTACCGCGCCTCGTCGCTGCCGATCGGCAGCTACCGCATCAACGTGCAGCAGAACGGCCAGACCGTCTCCACCCGCGACATCAACATCGTCGCCGGGCAGTCCGCACAGGTGAACTTCGCCGCGCCGGCCACGTCCGACGCCAGCGCGCAGGCGCTCGACACCGTCACCGTGTCGGCCAACGCCCTCGCCGCGATCGACGTCGCTTCCGTCGAGTCGCGCACCAGCTTCACCGCCGACCAGCTCAACAGCCTGCCCGTGCCGCGCAACGTCGTCGACGTCGCCGCGCTCACCCCGGGCACGGTCAAGGGCGATTCCGCCTTCGGCAACCTGCCGTCGTTCGGTGGCGCCTCGGTCGCCGAGAACAGCTACTACGTCAACGGCTTCAACGTCACCAACCTCTACAACAACCTGTCGTTCTCGGAAGTGCCGTTCCAGGCCATCCAGCAGCTCGACGTGCAGACCGGCGGCTACGGCGCGCAGTACGGTTTCTCCACCGGCGGCGTGACCTCGGTCATCACCAAGCGCGGCACCAACGAGTGGAAGGGTGGCGCGAGCTGGGTCTACACCCCGGCCTGGGGCCGTGAGCAGCAGCCGACCACGCACACCAAGGACGGCAACCTCTACCGCACCTACCAGAAGAACAACGACAACGACAACGTCTATTCGGCGTGGCTCGGTGGCGCGCTGGTGAAGGACAAGCTGTTCTTCTACGGCATCTTCCAGTCGCACCGCGAAACCGAGACCGCCTACCCGGGCGCCACCAGCTCGGCCGCCGCGCAGCGCAACACGTACAGCGATCCGTTCTACCTGATCAAGCTGGACTGGAACATCAACGATTCGAACATCCTCGAGTGGACGGGGATGAACAACACCAAGCACACGACGAATCGTTACTACAACTCCGAGATCGACGGCGAAGGCAAGCCCTTCACCGACGATTACCTCGGCCGTCGCCATGTGAAGACCGGCGGCGACGTCAACATCTTCAAGTACACCAGCTATCTCACCGACGACCTGACCCTGTCCGCCCAGTGGGGCAAGATGAAGAGCAAGAACTCTTCGGACTATGTCAGCGCGGACGGCACCGTCACCAAGTACAACGGTGACATCAACGGCGCCAACTCCGGTTGCCCGTACGTGATCGACCGTCGCTCCAGCACGCTCAGCGGCGTGACCGACCCGGTCCATTCGTGCTACCTGGCCAGCACCATCGACCGTTTCAACGGCGAAGACCAGCGCACGGCCTACCGCGTCGACCTCGACTGGAAGATCGGCGACCACGACATCGCCGGTGGTTACTCGCGTGAGAAGTGGAAGTCCGACTCCGGCCAGAGCTACGCCGGTGGCGCGCTGTACTACTACCGCACGAACGCCGCGGGCACCGATTACGTGTCGCAGTACAACTACCGCACGGGCGGTTCGGTCGCGATCGACCAGAAGTCCTGGTACCTGCAGGACAACTGGCAGGTGACCGACAAGTTCCTCGCCTACATCGGCGTGCGCAACGACTCGTTCAACAACAAGAACGGCGCCGCCGAGAACTTCGTCCGCCAGGGCAACATCTGGCAGCCGCGCCTCGGCTTCTCGTGGGACCTGTTCGGCGACTCCACCACGAAGATCTTCGGTACGGCCGGCCGCTACTCGCTGCCGATCGCCGC
>Ga0182006_1001387_pt1 | contig 14728 bp, 9 predicted proteins | sample Sormic07211104_1_FD_123022 | JGI IMG/M metagenome (GOLD analysis project Ga0182006, IMG submission 123022) | Rhizosphere microbial communities from Sorghum bicolor, Mead, Nebraska, USA - 072115-104_1 MetaG | ecosystem: Host-associated > Plants > Roots > Rhizosphere | place: USA: Nebraska...
CCGAATTTAAACTCAAAGCCACGTTGTTTCTACCAAAAGTAGTTTCTGGCAAAATAGATTCATCTTTAGTATTTCCAAAAGATAATCTAAAGTTTGTTGATTCATTTCCTCCAGAAATTGCTAGAGTATTACTGAAAGAATATCCTGTTCTGTAGAAATTCTCCACATTATCCTTTCCGTAAGCCTGATAAGGTCTAGTTTTACCGTCAAGAGATAATGAAGGTGTTCCGTCATATTTATCTCCCCACGCAAAATAGTAAGAATCTCTAAGTTCTTGTAAATTGGTAAATCTAGTTGGAACACCGCTTGCATTTGGAGCTCCGGCACCATATTGATCTTGCCATTTTAAAAGGCTAGCAGGTGTATTGAAAGTAGAATTTGTACTGAAGTCTACACCAATTCCTGATCCGTTTTTACCTTTTTTAGTTGTAATTAAGATAACACCATTTGATCCTCTGTACCCATAAAGCGCAGAAGCAGCACTGCCTTTTAATACAGACATCGAAGCAATATCATCTGGATTGAAAGAAGACATACCATCACCTTTATCGGCACCACCCCACATTCCAGCATTTCCCTGCTGAGTATTGTCAATCGGAATTCCATCTACCACATATAAAGGCTGGTTAAGTCCAGACGCAGAAGTTGCTCCACGAATTACAACACGGCTCGAACCAGAAGGTCCTGTAACTGGTGCAGAAACGTTTACTCCGGCAATTTTACCTTGAAGTGCATTTCCTAAGTTAATTTCCTTATTTTTTGTCAGGTCCTCGCCTTTTAATTCTCCTACGGCGTAACCTAGACTTTTCTTTTGTTTTTTAACTCCGAATGAAGTTACTACAACATCTTTTAATTCCTGTGTGTTTTCAATTAATACAACAGAAACTCTGCTTTCGTTTTCCTGAAGTACCACTTGTTTTGACTGAAATCCCATCGAGGATACATTAAGAGTAACTTTCCCTTCAGGAACATTCATTTTAAAACGCCCTTCGGCATCTGTAACAGCACTAAATGGTTTTCCTTGAACTTCGATTGACGCAGCAACAATTCCCTTGTTTTCTGCATCTGTAACTATGCCGGTTATTAATCGATTTTGCGCGGCAGCACTTAAACTGCTAAGCAATATCACTCCTAACACTGCTAATATTCGTCTCATAAGCTTTTTGTTTTGGTTATTGGTTTTGACTCGTTTTGTTGATTTGTGTTTGTTTTTAAATAATTAATAAAAAATTGTACTCTGTTTGCAATATCATAATAAACAGCTATTTAAGGCTGCAGTTGATTTTTAGTTTTTTACTAAATCGTTTTAGCAAAATGATTAAAAAAAAAGTCCTCACCTTTTTTTAAATTTTTTAAACCGATTCTCTTACGATCAAAGTTCCTTTTTCGAGAACCTTTTCTATTTTGAAATCATCAAAGTTTGTCATCTGATTCATTAAGAGCTGAATTGATTTTACCGCTATATCCTCTATTGGCTGCGCAATAACAGTTATTGTTGGTGTATGAAGTTTGAAACTGTCGTGATCATCGAAACTGATAACCGAAATGTCTTCTGGAATTTTGTATTTTAAAGCCCTAAAAGCCTGAAGTCCTGCTAGTCCGAGGTAATTTGCTAAAAACAGAACTGCATCTATCTCTTTATTTTTATTAAAAAAGTCTATGATTGCTTCAATTCTGCTTTGTTCACTAGCATGGTAATCTAGATGCAGCGTATAATTCTCGTTGTAAATACCTTCTTCTTTTAACGCTTCAACATATCCCTTTTCTCTCAGCTTCATCTGGATCATACCAGATTTATTATTAACGACAGCTATATTTTTGCGTCCCTTGTTCATCAAGAATTTAGCAGCCGAGTAAGATCCTTCGTAGTTATCCATTACAACATGACTTACTTTTTGATTGGCAAAATACCTATCGATTAGTACAACTGGTTTTTGTAATTTTAAAAGATGACTGATTGTTTTCTCTAAATTTCGGGTTGGAGTAATAATAAACCCTTCTACATTGGCTTGCAAAAGACTTTCTATCAATTCTTCCGAACGATTATTATCATCTCCTGTACTGCAGTAAAAAACCCTGTAATCAATATTTTTGGCTTCGTCTTCAATAACTCTTGCCAGATCTGCAAAAAACTGGTTCGATATATCTTCAACAATAAGTCCGATTGATCTTGTTTTTCCTGTTCGCAAACTGCTGGCGATCATGCTTGGTTTATAGTGCAGTTTTTGCGCCACATCCTGAACTTTTTTGATTACAGTGGGGCTGATAGCCATTTTTTCGCCTTTGCCGTTGATAACAAAAGACACAGTAGAAATCGAAACTTCTGCCTGTTTCGCAATATCTCTAATTGTAATCTTTTTCATCGGGTAATAAATTTATATTTGAATATTTTAGTACATCGCAAATATATGTAAGCAAAACTTACAAAAACGTTTTAGTAAAATTTTTTTTCAACAAATCTCTTTTTTAAGCTTAAAATTAAATGGAATATTCAGTAAATATTATATTTTACCAAGTTATTGTCATTCTGACTTTTAATGTAGATTTTATGAATTTTTATACAGATTTAATCTAATTTGGATAAGATTGTTAAATTTTCATAACTAGGTTGGAATGAAGAAATTTCTTTTATAAAGTCTTATTTTATTATCCTTAACAAAATAATATATCGTATCATATTTTGTAGGATAGTTAATTGTTTTTATTTCTTTCAAGCCTAACATTTGTAAAATGACTTTTTGCATTTTCATCATCAGAAAATAACTCGAAATATTTTAACGATGTATAAAATTCTTGTTTTCCGTATTGAATTTTTACAATACTTTTAAAACTATCAATCGAGATGATCTTAATTTTTGATGCCTAATTTACGTGGTGCAATTTTCCTAAAATAAATCTTTGTCAGAAAATAAATTTAAGCCTTCAAAATTTGTTACAACTCCATTTTTAGAATTACAGGAAATGATTAACATCACAAACATTAGTAATATTACTTTTATCACATATTCAATTTTGTGCGAAAATACAGTCTTAATTTAAATCTCAAATATGGTTGTTTTATGATTGCTGCTAATATAAAAGCGCAAAGATCAGAAGACTTTTGCGCTTTTTATTTTGATATAATTTAGTTTTGCTCTTCAACAAAATTTAATATACTTCCATCAATGGATGGATCATCAACAATAATAAATTTGGAATCTATAATTTCATAATTTTTATTTAATTTAAATATCATGCCGAATCTTTCTGACTCACTCAAACATAGTAATAATACATCTTTTTTGTTTGAAACTTTTCCTAAAACATTTAAGCTTTAGTTCCTTCATTATATTGATCAAATGAATCATAAAACAGCTTATAAACTTCAGCGGAATGACTTTTGGAAAACAAAATACTCTTTACTTCTTTTTCATTAAGAAAGGTAGTATTTGAAGGAGTAAATTCATCTGATTGCAATATGATTTAATGTTAACGTCGCCATCCACTGATGCTGTTTTTTAATAATAGATTTAAGTCTTTCTGAAGCAGACATCTTTTCTTCATTAGGCGGAATAAATTGATCAATAATTTCAAATTTTCCTTTGTCATTAACCTTATAATCAATATAAAGATAAAAAGGTTTCCTGATTCAATTTGACAATGAATTACACCATTTTTATCAATATAAACACGAAATGTACATTGACAAATTTGCTGATTGAATTTTGATAAGTCTAAAAAATCTATTAATTCATCTTTTGAATTGTAATTTAATAATGCGTAAACTGACTCCAGATTTGAAATTATTATTGTATCATAATTTGAATTTAATTTTATTCTTTTTTTAATTCTTATCCATTCAAATTCTTTTTTTATAACTATATCCTATTTTTTTTTAATTGTAAAGATGTCTCACTATCTCAAGCTATCTTATCAAATAATAATGATTTATATTGATAACAATAATCTCAGATATTCGATTATGACAAATATCAAAATTAATACGATGTAATTCTATCAACATTTTTTACAATAGAGTTATAATTAATGCTGTAATTGAGCTTTTTCTAATTCAAGTTTAACATTTGAAGCGAAGATTAAATCGGTTTGGTTATAGACAAATAACCACTAAAAACAGTTCCCTCAAAACTTTCACCATCTTTATCATAGTATCTAACATTAACCAAACTACCTTTTATGCCATTTATATATATATTATAATCAGGAGAATCTGATATCAATTCAACTCTGCCTCCCTTAGGAATTATAGTAATTAAAAAATCTTTGTCTCCAAAATTATTACCATACTCAAAATTATACAATTCCAATCCTTTTGGGGTTGTAACAAATCTCTCAGGATCTTCACGAGGATCAGAAACTTGTATACCTTCAATTTCTTTAAGATCTATATATTTTAGACCTTCATTCATCAAAGTAATTTTTGCAAAATATTTTAAAATCCTCCCATCCCTTATAACATTTATGTCTCTTAAATATTTAAATGGGATACTTGAAGAAATTATTTTATAACTTTTAGTATTTGGCATTTCATATACTTTTAAAGAATCTTGTCCAGCATATAATTTGTAATCATTATTTTTTATATCATACAATGCTTTAGGAATTTTACTTTGTGGAAAATCTATTTTACTCAAAACAACATCAAGAGACAAAAGATCATAAGTGTATCCTCTATATGGATTTTTTCTACTTTTAAAATAGTCATTAATTTTTTTTCCATCAAATGTACTATAACTTATGGTATATGTTTTTCTATAAAATTCATAACGCTCTTCGTACTGAATTGGATAATCAGAAATGACTTTAACTTTTAAAGTGTCAGTAATATAAACATTAGCATCCAAAAAGTTTTCTTTGTTAATATGATAACCAATTCTTTCATAGCTTGAAGTCCCGTCTCCTCCAAAGCTTTCGCTAAAAAAAACTTTTTCAATTCTGTTTAACTGATTTCCATCGTAAAATAAATTCAGAGTATCCGTTTTGTATTTTAATACAAAGCTTTCTTTTTTTGTGTAGGGACTAAAATATTGTCCCTTTTCAATTCCTTTCTTAATACTATCTTGTATTTTATAAACTTCTTTTTTTTGACAACATACAAATAGAACTGAAATGATTATGATTATTTTTTTCACTTTATAAAATTTGATTTACAAATATATTAAATTTGAATATGGATATGGTCTTTATGGTCAGATTTAGGAATCCACTTTCCTCCCATTTTTCTTAAACCTTCATTTTCAGCCCTATGCGCTTTTTTTGCCGACCAATATGGATGAAAAACATTTTTAGCTCCCATTTTTATAACTTTTTCAGTAAATTTTATATAAAATTCTTCGTTAAAATTAAGGTAATCAATATGTTTGCCATCAATATAATTAATATCAATTGCAGTTCCTTTATAATGATAGCTTCCAGAAGAATGAGAAGCTCCAGCAATCTCTGAAATATTCAATTTATAAATTTTACTTAATTCGTATAATATATATAAAATTTCAGATATTATTTCAACTTCTCCTCCAGGAGCGTTATCATAGTTACTACGTTTTGCATTTTTACCAAGTGCCGTGTCATTTATATTATCTTGAGCCATTGCCTTATCTATTACTTTTGAAACATGCGAATTTGCAAAAGTTACTTTACCACTCTTTAATATTTTTTCGGCTAAAACCTGATTAAGTTTTCTTGCTTCATTAACATCTATTGCATATCTTAATCCTTTAGCCTTCATTTCTCGATATCTCGATAATAACTCACCAGATTGTATTATTTCATCATTATTACCTTTATTAAACCCATCATTTTTAGTATCCATTGAAGCATTTTCTTTGTACTTAGGGTTTACTTTTTTATTATCTCTATCTTCCTTTGTTAAATATTTTTTATAAAGATCTACATAATCTCCTTGACCAGTAGCCCTAGGAGCAAAAATTATCATGTAAACATCTTCTGGTCTTTTAACTTTTTTATAGTTATTAAAAAGCATAAGATAGCTTTTAACATAATCTAATTGATCTTCTGGTGATAATAAAGCTAATTTTTGCTTGTAATTATTAATCTCAATTTGAGTTATAGCACTGGCTGTTGTAGGATTTTCTAAAATTCCTTTTTCCTTTAAAATAAGAGATACTACAGCATCTTTAGTAAATTGGGCTAACCCAATAGGTTTACCTTTCACTAAATCGGGATTCTTTTTATGTTCTTCTTTCGAAACTCCTATATATCCTTTTTTCGCTAATTGTATTAGTGAGCTACTAAATGTTTCAGCAGTTTCCACAGACATAGCAATCATTAAAGCATTCGCCATGACATATTTTTGTTGTTCTCCCCATAATTCTTTACAAATCGCAACAACTTTTTGTCTAAAGGGGACACTAACTTTTCCTCCCCAAATTATCTGCAGATTATCTTCATCTATTTTGCTGTTCATATTCCCAACACCAATAACCATCGTAACCACTTTATCGCTCAGATGCCTTGTAGAATACCCTTCAACGCCAACAAAGTAATTTATTTTTGTTCCTTTTTTTAATTTTTTATCTAGATTTTTTAAAATGAAACTGGTCGTTGCTACACCTTCAGAATTTACTGTTACGGTATTTTTAAAACTAGGTTTTTCTCCCACTTTATGAGCCTTTAATGCAATTTCTTCTCCAACCATATTTTGTGTTTTAGCCACAATCGTTATAATTGTTCCTTTTTCATTAAACGGAACCTCATCTTGTGCTGTTACTCGTGTCCCATCATAGGTAAAGTAAACATCAAGGATTTTTTTATCAGTTGTTACAGACAAGATAGTATCAGATTCGTAATTAGCTGGTGACTTAAATGGATATGGTTTACTATTCTGAATTCCTAAGAGTTTAAAACCAATTTTGACATTTTTCTTACTTCCCAATCCAATTGCTTTTTGAAAAGCGGCATCAAATTTTACCTCTTCAAAAATTTCACCCTTATTATTCGTTCTTACATCAATGTAATGGTTAGTTTTTGCATTGCCTAGATAAAAATAGATTCTAACTGTTTGATTATTATAATGTGGAACGCTTGCGTTTATCCAATTGCTTTCTAAAAGACTAGAAATTGTTTTTTTAGTTCCTCCACTCCATGACCAATACGCTTCTGCAATTTGTGGTTCTTTTACCTCAAACGTATAAGTACATTGCGATTTAGCTCCTTTTTGACGATCACTAAAAGCTTCTACAGTATAATTTCCTGCCTTTTGGGGAATAGACGCCGTGAAAGAATTCCATTTAAGCATATATGCTTTTTTAGAATCTCTCCTATCTGTAGACAATTCAAATCCAGGAGCTATATAAGGTTTATTATTAGCATCATAAACTACCCATCTTACATCTTCTTTCTCATCGTCTGTAGGAGGATTTATTCTGAAAGTTTTGGTTTCTAAAGTCAGCACGCTGTTTGTAATTCCTAACAAGAATATATTGCTTTCAGAACTTTTTTCAGCCAGACCAATACTTGTAACTTCATTTTTAATTACCGAAGTCTTAAATTCCTTATTTAATCCATATTGATCTTTACTAGCAACTTTAATTTTATAAATACCTAAATCTGACATAGCAAGTTTGATAATACCAGTTGAGTCTAATTCTTTTTCTTCTGAAATTATAGTTGTTTTTCCGGTAATCGTAGTTTCGATCTGATAGTATAATTTTAGAGGATTTATCGTTTGTACCTCAGTATTTTTCAGAGCTACTTTAAAAGTTTTCTCTTCAGCAAAAGGTCTTATAAATTCAGCCTTAGCATTTGCTGGAGGTGTAATTATAATGTCTTGTGCCACGACTTTAAGCTCTATGAAAGTAGCTGTAGCTGCACTTTTTTTCTGTTTAACTGTATGATATTTTCCATAGGCATCAATTCTATATATTCCTGGCTTATCGAAATTATAACTAAATGATGTACCTTCATTTTTAAAAATAGTCTCTTTATTAGAATTCGTATTACAAACCACCCAGTTTATATCTTCTTTTTGATGTGATTTCTGATTTATAAAAGCTTCATCAATGAAGAATTCCAAACTTTCACCAACAATAAATGAAGATGATGTACTGTTCCTAATTTGTACCGCGCCTTTGTTTACCGCGCTTCCATCAGAATCCTTTTCACTAACATTTTTAAGGAACACGTAAACATCTTCCCTACCAATAGAAGCATATGTTTTATCTGCACTTAGATTTGGATAAATTTTTGTTTTAGTTGTTACAGTAATACTACCTGGCAAATTATCAAGACCTTCAACTTCTTTTAGTAATAAAAATAGTTCATCATATTGCTCAAAAAGATTGGCAATGTTTGTTTTCTCATTAACAAGCTGGTTCTTGATTATTTGCCAACGGTCTTTATTTACTTTAGAAATAAAACCTTTAAGTATATTGGCATCGATTGCTTTAATCATTTTTTCACGAACGATTTCCCAATTAAAATTTTGAATGTCAACGAATGATGAACCTGACTGCTTTAAAGCGACATACATTTGTGTAAACAACATTTCATTTGGTTTCTCATAAAAATCTGCAGCTGTGGCTCCTTCTTCAAAAGCTTTCTGAATACGACTCCAATACTGAATAATTTCAATATCATTTTCTTTAACAGCCAGATCCAATTTCTTTTTGATTTCGGCTTTAATAAGCTCTACAGATGGCTCTGCACTAACTGTTTGTGGTACTGTCAGTATTTGTTTTGACTCAATGCTCTCGTAAATTTGGCTAATTGAATTATCTAAAACTAGATTTTCAGCTTCTGAAATCGGAAGAGTATTGCTAGCTGATGTAAAAGAATTGATAATTTTTCTTTCAGTAGTATCAGAAACGCCTCCTCCGATTGAAGCATCAAAACTTGGTGCAAAAAAATGAGCCGAAGAAGCCGAAGAAGTAATGTTAGACGATATGGCTGTTTCAATTACAGCATTGGTATCGAAAACGCCTTCTCCGACTGAGTCTCCAATATTATTTATTACAGTGTTTAAAGTGTTTTGCTCCTGCCAAACTTGTACGATATCTTTATGCTGGCTAATTTCTTTTGATACCTCAGCCAGTTCCTTTATAATAATTTTCGCCAAATTTTCTGGGCTTTCTGTATAAGCACTATTTTTTATTACTAGGTTGAAATTGTGAACTGTATTTTTATTCATAATGAGACTATTTTTCTAGATGCAAAAATAGTCTCATGTTATAACAATTTAAAATTACAAACTCTTTGCTTTCAGTAGTTTCAGCAGCTTTTCTTTCTACTGAAACTACTGAAATCCAACAACTTTTTTTCGTTTTTTACATAATACTATTCCTACTTTTGTTTTTCCAAAAATGAAATTAAAACACTCTGTTGTTTTACAAATCACATCCTCATCTACACCAAAAAAATACCACATTCGACTTTATTATTAATCAATTAAAATAGCCGTTATGGATTTTTTACTATTAAGAGGCATTAGAAAAATGCCCAAAATTCCCGACAAGAGTAAATTTTATTTTTTTCCAACCAAAAAAAAATCTAGTAGAATTTTTTTTATAAATCCTAAAGGAATTTTGGAAAACTCTCAATTCATGCTTTTTCGATATCTAAATACTATCGAACTCAAAATCAATAAATCATATAATTAAAAAAACATGCCAATTCAGACATTAAATACGATAAAAAGCTGGTTTCAAACTGGCCTAAAACCATCTCAGAAACAATTCTGGGACACATGGGATTCTTTTAGACATAAATTTGAAAAAGTTCCAATGACAGACATTGAAGGACTTGAATCACTATTTGATTCAAAAGTTGACAAATTGCAGTTAGAGGAACATAATACAAATCAAAATGCTCATTCTGAATTATTTGCCGCAAAAGAGGATAAATCACAAAAAGGCACTGCGGGAGGTTATGTTCCGTTAGATGAACTCTCTAAAATTGCTTATAATTATCTTAATATAATTAATAATCTAACATCGGGAGGTTCAACTTATTTATTATCAGCTGAACAAGGAGTTGTTTTACAAAACCAAATAAACGCCGTAAATACGTTGCTGGCATCTGATAATGTTGATCTTGATACGATTCAGAAAATCGTGAATACTATTCAGCAAATCCAAACGTCGTTGGATGTTATTTTTGTAAATGACCTTACCACTGGAGGAACCACTAAAGCTTTGACAGCTGAAATGGGTAAATTATTAGAAACAAATAAAGAAGACAAATCACAAAAAGGTATTGCTGACGGATATGTCCCTCTTGATTCGATGGTAAAAATCGCAAATAACTATTTATATATAGTTAATGACCTGGTTACTGGAGGCGCGAGTTCATTACTAAGTGCGGAACAGGGTAAAAATTTGCAGAATCAAATAAATGGAATTAATACGCTATTATCTTCTGATAATGTTAACCTAGATACCATTCAAGAAATTGTTGACGCAATTGAGGACGTGCAAATGTCTTTAAGCACTATTTTGACAAATGATCTTACTAGTGGCGGTGTTACAAAAGCACTTACTGCCGAAATGGGTAAAAAGTTAAACGACACTAAACTAACTGCCACAATTGCTACAGATGCAGAAACACAAATAACAGCTCAAATTACTGAAGACAATAAAGTTGTCAGTCGTTCCAAGCTATTTAATTGGTGGAGCTGGATAAGATCAAATGTTCAAACAATTAGTGCAATTTGGAACTTTCCAAAAGGAATTAAAGCAGAAAAAGTCACAGGAAATTATACTTATACATCTCAAGTTGATAGTAGTGTTTTTTCTGTACAAATAAATAGTATTTACGGTTTAGTTAGAGCACAATATGAAGCTGGTCTTCTTCGATGGATTTCCAATGGGTTTCTAACCCAATTCCAACCTGAACCTCCCACCCAAGATAATTATATTATATTACCAAATAAGTCAGGAACTGTTGCTTTAGCAAATGATTTTATTACAACTGCAGTTGGAACAGCAACTAGTCCTTCTTTAATAATTCCGAATGGAACATTAACTACCGTACCTCAAAATGGAGCAATTGAACGAGATTCAAGCGGGCAATTATGGGAAACCCATTCTGGAGTAAGGTCTAGACTCATTACAACCTCAGATGGTGTGATTTTAATTGCCTTTAAACAACCTTCAGTTATTCAGATAAATATAGCTGGAAGTGTATCAGCAACAGCAAAAAATTACTCCATCAACACAATTACAGGAAAAATTGGAAATAATTCAATTATGAGATTGAATGCCTTAAATGAAGTTTATTATCCAAGCCCTAGTTCAGGAACATTAGCACCAATAGTTGCAAAAACTGAGGTTTTTCTAAAAATAAATAACGGCCTTTTTGCAACTCACTATAATGGTTCAAATCCTACAGATCAAGTATTGATTATGGAATTTTCTGGATTAAATAATAATGGATTCAAAAATTATCAGAATCCAATTATGACGAATATTCAAGATTCTAATCCTTTATTAGCACAGTGGTCAACAATTCAATTAGTTGTTCAGAAAATCAATAATGGTGTAATATCGAATGATGATGCAACATACTATTTACGAAATGATGATAATACAAGAACTTTTGGAGGAAGTGAAGCTTCTTTTAGTTTTGTCTTTATAAACACTGTTACATATGCAGATCCTACAAATACTTATAGACAAAATACTGATAGAACAATTCGATTAAATAACTACGCACTTTATTTAGAAACAATTAGATAAGAATAAACTATGTTAATAGAACAATCAATTTCAAACAGCAAAAACTTTAAAGAAGTAAGTCGCACTTTAAATATAATAGGAATAAATATAAACTCTGATTCTACAAGTTTTGATATTTATTATCGCATTTTATATAATAAGGATGATAAAGATGTAAGCAGTCAGTTTACAACACAAGTACCAGAATGGCACATAGATAATACACAACAAATAATCGTTAGAGATGACAAGTTTCAGCCAATTTTAAATCCTGAATACAAAGAGCAAAAAAATGAAGACGGTATTATTATCAATGAACAAGAAAAGTTTTACAGAATGCCTGCATTTGACTATATAACAATGTTAATCTTAGATAAAAACATACCATTAAAAACAATTATGTCGGCATACATTATTGAACAGGATGCAGACGGAATGTTCAATTTTTAATTATAGCATGGGAATATTATTATACTTGGTAGCTGTACTATTATTTTTACCATTAACATGTTTAAATATAATTGTTGTCGTCTGGAAAAATTCAAAAAGCAGTGGTTTTTTTAAATCACTTGATCAATATTTTTTTACTGGAGCAATTGGCTTAGACATTTTTGCAAATTACGAGTTTCGTACACTGTGGAATACTATTCTAAGAAAACGAAACGGTTATCAATTTGGTACAAAAGGGGAAACAATTTCAAGCGCACTAGGAAAAAATCAAATCAATAAAAAATTATCTTTTTTAGGCTGGATACTTGTTTACATCCTTTGGACGATTGACTATCGATACTGGAAAAAAGGCGGTCATTGCGCAAACTCAATAATTTACTTCTAAAAAACAAAAGTAAAAGTACTTTATTTAAATAAAACCCAGAATAATTGGAGAAAAGAAATTTCCGGTTGTTCTGGGTTATTTATTTCTTACTGAAACTACCGAAAAACCAACTTCATTTTTTTCATTTTTTGTATCCTTCCAAACTACTTTTACATCCTCAAATTTTTTAATAGCTATTACATTTTAACACAATCTTTATCTCAAGCTATTTTTAAAAACGGTACTTCAATTAGTATATAAATCAATTAAATAAATACCACTATGAATCCTTTATTAGTAAAAGGCAAAGTAAAAATGCCTAAAATTCCCGACAAGAATAGTTTTAAAAATCAATTTCATCAGATCCTGATGAAAGAAAATCAACTTCCAAAAACAATCACTTAATTAGACTTAAAATCATGGCAATACAAACATTAAATACAATAAAAAACTGGTTTAAAACTTCTCTAAAACCTTCTCAGCAACAATTTTGGGACACTTGGGATTCTTTTCGACATAAACTCGATAAAGTTCCGGTAAAAGATGTAGATGGAATTGAAGAATTAATTGAAAAATCTATCCCAAAAACATCAATTTCAGGAGATTTAAACAGACTAACTAAGATTGGATATGATTCTGAAGAAAAACTAAATTTGATACAATCAAATATTACTGATACTGGAGATAAAATAATTATCAATTCTAATACCGAAATTAACAGTAAAATTGATGGTAAAAGTGGTTTGAAACTTAAAAATTTAAAAAATCAATTCAAAAGCATAAGTGAAATTGTATATAATCAAGATGTTATTCCATCTGCTGGAATTGACGGAACAGCTTATTTTCCTTATGGAAATACTGTTAAAAAAGTAAATCTTGATAAAACAGTTGTAGATTATTTTTCATTTTCCGAAGGGGATTATATACAAAGTAAAATTATTGTAAGTCCAAAAAATGGAGATTTATTTCTAATCTATTTTGATGGAGTTTCCTATATACTGATAAAATTTGATGAATCAGGCATTTTGTCTGTTTTAAAATCTTCAAATTCATATTTTTCATATATCGATATTGATAAAAATGATAATATATATGTAGAGGAACGTAGTTCAAGAAAAATTTTCAAAATAAACACTTATACAATAAGCGAAACTGTTTATTATGCTGGAAATTTATCATTAGGCTTCCTAGGATTTGATGAGGAATTAAATGGTTACTTTTTCGATTTTGAATCTCGAAATGTAATTTACAAAATAAATGAATCTGGCATAATAACCAATTTTGCCTTACTTAATTTGGAAGTTGGAAACGGTTGCGTGAAGCCTGATGGATCCTTATATATTACACCCTATGATTATGATGACATAAATATTTACTCTGTAGATAAAAATGGAACTAGCGTAACATTTTTTGCTTCAATTGGTTACAAAGCAAACGAACCTTTTGTATCAGAAAATGGTTTTCTTTATGTGCATAATAATGATTATGAAAATGGTTTAGTTTATAAAATTTCTCCTCTGGGAGAAGTAATCATTTTAGGCTCGGCAGGTAAATCTCCAAGATATATGACTGTAGCAAAATCAGGGATCGTATATACCAGCAATAGTGCTTCATATAATCTTATAAAAATTACTTTACAAGAAGATACTAAATTATTAACCTTGGATAATGATGGAAATGTAATTTTTAGTGACAAAGAAGTTACTGTTAAATCCGATTTTAAAACAGTCAATGGTGAATCAATAGTTGGTACTGGTAATATTAGTTTAATTGCCTCTTCTGACTTAGACCAAACACTTGAAAAAGGTAATACAGCAATAGGAAAAACTTTAACATTGAGTAATTTTGATGAAACAGCAGAAATCTTTTTGCATCCAAATTCACTTTCTCTTAATAATGAGGGGAACTCTACTCATTTAATATCTCAAGGTTCTTATTTAAGATCAGATTATCAAAGTTCTGGAGGAGGTGTTAACCACTTATATTTAAAAAGAAATATACCTGGAATAAATTTTTTTAATCTACCCGAAAACCCTGATGGTACTACAAATATAATACCTGTATCCGTAAATGGAGAGTTTGCAGATGAGGAAGGAAACATTAATTTACCAAGCGGCAATATTTCAGGAACTCCGAATGTAATACCTACATTTAATGGGAATGGTGATGGTCTCGAAAATTCTTTAATATCAATTGATGGAAATACAGCAGTAGTTACTTCTGGAATATTAAATGATTCAGG